>Ga0180435_10005449_pt1 | contig 12373 bp, 6 predicted proteins | sample SS_ome_3_FD_132467 | JGI IMG/M metagenome (GOLD analysis project Ga0180435, IMG submission 132467) | Hypersaline lake sediment archaeal communities from the Salton Sea, California, USA - SS_3_S_1 metaG | ecosystem: Environmental > Aquatic > Non-marine Saline and Alkaline > Hypersaline > Sediment... | reverse complement strand
GCTACGGTGGAGTCCGCTACACTTCCCGGTTCGAAGGTCTGACGAGTTGGTTTCAGGAGAAGATGGCTTCAACAAAGAGTCGGGCCAGAAAACAACAGCTCAGGGATTTCATGCGGGAAGATGACTGCCCGTCTTGCGGAGGAAGCCGGCTGAGGCCTGAGAGCCGGGCAGTTGAGGTTCACGGGAAATCAATCGCAGATTTTTGCAGGGTACCTTTGCAGAAGTCTCTGGAGGCAATCTCGGAAATCCGGCTTTCCGAGAGGGAGAAACCTCTGGCTGAACCCTTGCTGCGCGAGTTGACTGAGCGGCTTCGGTTCCTGGAGGCGGTTGGCCTGGGGTATCTGTCACTTGACCGAAGGGCGGAAACGCTCTCGGCTGGAGAAGCCCAGCGGGTCAGGTTGGCTACCCAGGTTGGATCGAGGATGCAGGGAGTACTCTATGTCCTCGATGAACCTTCCATCGGACTTCATCCCCGGGACACCGGCAGGCTGATCGAATCACTGGTTGAGTTGCGGGACCTGGGAAACACCATTGTAGTGGTGGATCATGACGAGGACACGATTCGTGCCGCAGACCACCTGATTGACCTTGGTCCGGGAGCCGGTTCCCTGGGAGGTGGACTGGTGGCCTACGGTACGGTCAGGGATCTGGAGAGGTGCCCGGAATCCCTGACCGGAGCCTATCTTGCAGGCCGGAAGGAAACCGCGATCGTCAATGACCGAAAGCGGGGGAATGACCTGGCAATCGAAGTTATTGGTGCCCGGCACCATAATCTCAAGAATATCGACGCTGCCTTTCCCCTGGGAAAACTTATCAGCGTGACCGGGGTATCGGGTGCCGGAAAATCAACCCTTGTGGATGAAGTGCTTTACCGGGCGCTCAGTCGACATATATATGGTTCCCTGGCGGAACCAGGACGTTTCCGGGAGTTGAGAGGGCTTGAGCATATCGATAAAGTAATCGAAATAGATCAGGCTCCCATCGGGAGGACTCCCAGGTCTAATCCAGCTACCTATTGCGGTGTTTTTACCCCTGTCCGAGAACTTTTTGCCTCGCTCCCCGAAGCGAAGGTGCGAGGATATAAGCCTGGACGCTTCAGTTTCAATGTCAAGGGGGGAAGGTGTGAGGCCTGCGGAGGGGACGGCCAACGCCGGATTGAGATGAATTTTCTTCCCGATGTGTATGTCCACTGCGAGGTTTGCGAAGGCGCCCGGTACAATTCCGAGACTCTGGCCGTCAAATTCAAGGGACTTTCGATAGCGGATATTCTGGAGCTTACAGTCGAAGACGCCTTCGATGTCCTGGAGAGTATCCCTCCAGTTAAATTGAAGCTTAAAGGGTTGCTCGATGTCGGACTGGGGTATATTTCACTGGGTCAGTCCTCAACGACTCTCTCCGGTGGTGAAGCCCAGCGGGTGAAGCTGGCCAGGGAATTGAGCAAGCGTTCCACCGGCAGGACATTTTATATACTCGACGAACCCACTACCGGACTCCATTTCGAGGATGTCCGCAACCTCTTGAGCATTCTGCACAGGTTGGTCGATCTGGGCAATACCGTGGTCATCATCGAACACAATCTCGATATTCTCCGCAGTTCTGACTGGATCATTGACCTGGGCCCCGAGGGAGGAGACGAGGGAGGCAGGATTGTCGCCCAGGGAACCCCTGCCGAAGTCGCACGGGTGAAATCGTCCCGCACCGGACGAGCCCTGCTGCACCATGGTATGAGCTGATTTCCGCAGGCTGGATTAAATCCGTACGAGGGTTTACAATCCTTGGATCAGGAGATTGTTGATGTCCAAATACCACAGATATGACCCCGCCAAAGTAAGCACTCGGTCTCTTTACGACCGGAAATCTCTAGTCAGGGTGGAAGATTTTGCGCGCCTTCCAGGTGGGGACAGCCTGGCGGAATTCCTTGACTCCCTGCCTGGATTCCTGGGCGCCCTAGACCTGAAAGCTTTGGTGTCCGCTATTAGAAAAGCAAAATCCGATCACAAGCCAATTATCTGGGGTTTTGGAGGCCATGTAGTGAAAGTCGGGCTGGCGCCGATCCTGATCGATCTGATGGACAGGGGGTTTGTTTCGGCACTGGCCACGAATGGTTCCGGGCTTATCCACGATTTTGAAATAGCGATTTCCGGAAAGACTTCGGAGGACGTGGAGGAGGAACTCAACAAGGGAGCATTCGGTCTTACCGAGGAAACCGGGCGCCTGATGAACCAGGCGTTCCGGGAAGGAGTCGGCACAGGGATGGGACTCGGGGAATCGCTTGGAGCATTCCTGGACAAGGAGCATCCTGAATTTGGCCGGTCTTCGGTGGTGTTGCAGGCCTACCGGAGAGATGTCCCGGTTACCTCCCATGTCGCCATAGGGACCGACGTGATCCACATGCACCCCTCCGCTGACGGAGTGGTACTGGGTAAAGGGTCGATGATTGACTTTCAGGTTTTTACCCGCCAGGTTTCCAGGCTCCACGGGGGAGGAGTATACCTCAACCTCGGATCCGCAGTCCTTCTTCCCGAAGTCTTTCTCAAGGCAGTATCCATGGTCCGGGGATCAGGGGATGAACTGAGCGGCTTTACTACTGCCAACCTGGATTTCATTCAGCATTATCGCCCCCGTCAGAATGTTATCGGCCGTCCTGTCGGCGGCGGCGGGAAGGGGATTGGCCTGACCGGGCATCACGAAATAATGATCCCTTTACTGGCTTCCCTGCTGGTCTACGCTTGATTTTTGTTCCGGTTAATCCATGCTGAACGGCTGGCCTGGATAAGCTTCCACAGGTGCTCGATGTGACAGCGTGTTTCCGCCTTGGGACCTGAAGTGTTGATCACGAAATCGGCATAATCGAGTTTTTTGACAGCAGGCATCTGGCGGAGGATTCTCTGGCGAGCCTGCTCCCGGGAAAACCCGTCCCTGGACTTCAGCCGTTCGAGCTGGGTTCCAGGCGGGCAGTAGACGACCATCAACAGGTCGTATTCGGTATGGCGCCCGGCTTCAATCATCAATGCCGCGTCAACCAGGACGGTAAGGGACGATGGATCGGAAACGCCTCTGGTCAGGGCCTCGATCTGCTTTTCCTGTTCGTTGAATATGTAGGGATGGATGATTTCATTCAGTTTGTTCAGCCGCAAAGGGTCATTGAATACGATTTTGCCAAGAGCCCTTCGATCGAGCCCTCCTTCGGGAAGGAGGATTCCACTCCCGAATTCATTGGTGATTTTGTCCAGGGCCGGCTTGCCGGGTTCCACAACCTTCCGGGCCAGCCGGTCGGCGTCAATCCGGTGCGCTCCCAGGCGGGCGAGATGGTTTGAAGCTGTGCTTTTCCCGCAGGCAATGCCCCCCGTCAGACCTATTTTCAGCATGGCGATGGTTTCCGTCCTCTCGATACCAAATGGAGCGGTGTCCCTGATAGATTACAGGGATTATCTGAAACAATGTTAGCTGATTCTAATTTCAGCCAGGTTCTGGAAGTTGCGCCGGGAAGACTTGGAACCGACAATCGCGATCAGGTCACCGGGATCAAAGACAAAGCTGGGACGCAGTCCCATTATCAGCTCACCGTTCCTTATGGCACCGACGATTGTGGCGCGGGTGACGGTGCCCACTCTTGATTCACCGATGCTCCTGCCGACCAGGAAGCTGTCCGGCCCGATTTCCACCCATTGCAGGGTGAAAAGCTGTTCCGCTGCCCGGAGCCGGGCCAGGTTCTCATCCCTGACTATCGAGGAGTAGAGGGGCGCAAAGAGTTCCTGCCTCAGGGTTTCGGTCTGTTCCTGGATTCTGATCGGCGGAATGTCCAGGTGAACAAGGATCAGCCGGGTCATTTCCAGGCTGGCCTCGAATTCAGGCAGCACCACTTCGGTTACCTCGAGTTCCTTGAAGACCGGCAGGAACTCCGCATCTGAAGTCCTGGCCACTATCTCCAGGCCACTGTTCATCCTCTTCGCCGTGACCATTATGTTTCTTGATTCCACGATTCCCGGTAGCGTGACCACCAGCAGTGAAGCATGTTCAATGCCTGCGGCCTCCAGCACTGTCTGGTTGGCAGCGTCTCCGTAAACCACTGATATCCCCTCCACCTGGGCCTTCTCTACCTTACGCTGGTCAAGTTCGATTACCACGAACTGCAGTCCGAGGCGCCGGAGGATCTTGGCAATCCTGGACCCGACCCTTCCGTTTCCCGCAATGACGACATGGTTGTTGAGCCCTGACTCGGGGAGGTTCATGGTCTGGAGGGGTTCATGCGGGAACCATCGCCTGCGCAGGGAATAGATCCGGGAGGTCTGCCCGGCAACTATTGGGGTGAGCACCATGGTGATGATCGTGGCGGTAAGGATAATGGTATAGAATTCGCTGGTAATTGATCCCGTTGAAATCCCAACCCTGGCCAGCACGAAGGAGAATTCCCCGACCTGGAACAGACCCAGCCCGACCGATAGGGGCACGATGTTCCCGTACCTGAATATCCGGGCCAGTGCCCAGAAAATGAGTCCTTTCCCGAAGCTGATCACCACTACCAGCAGTACCACGGTACCGAGGTTCGCAATGAGAAAAGAGGGGTTGAGGAGCATTCCGATTGAAGCGAAGAAGAGGAGGCCGAAGAGGTCTCGCAGCGGGATGATGTCGCTCAGGGCCTGGTGCCCGTAGTCTGATTCATTCAGCACAATGCCCGCGACAAAAGCGCCAAAGGCAAAGGAAAGTCCGACCAGGTAGGTTACATATCCTATCCCCAGCCCAATTGCGGTAATGGCCACCAGGAAGAGCTCTCTCGATCCGAGCTTTGCGATCAGGGCCATGAACCAGGGGAGCAGCCTTGTGCCGAGAACCACCATGGCAGCGATGAACAAGGCGGCCTTGAGGACTGCGTAGCCCAGCACGGAGGACCCTCCGGCAGGATCGTTCAGCTGGGGAAGAATGACCATCAGCGGAACCACCGCCAGGTCCTGGATGATCAGCATCCCGATCATTACCTTGCTGGAGAGTGTTCCGATCAGGCCCCGGCTCATCAGGGTTTTCAGGATCACCATGGTGCTGGATAGGGATATCAGGGCTCCAAACCAGATTGACTGGTTCCAGTTCCAGCCCATGAGATGCCCGATCCCGTAACCCATGGCAATAGTCAGGATCATCTGGACCGGGGTGCCGATGAGGGCGATTTTCCTTACCGGTTTCAGGTCCCTGAGGGAGACTTCCAGCCCCAGGGCGAAGAGCAGCAGCGCGACACCTATCTCGGCCAGCAGTTCGATATCATGGATACGGGTGAGGGTAAGGAGTCCGGTGTGGGGCCCCAGCATGAGGCCGGCCAGGATATACCCGAGGATCAGGGGCTGTCCCAGTCTCTGCATCAGGAGGCCGGCGAAAAAGGAGAAGACAACCAGGAGAATGATATCAGTAGCAATGCCCATATGATGTTGACCTCGGGAACGTTCCTGGAAAGATTATAAACCAGATGTGCCGGCTTATCTTCTCGACGGCGAAACTGTTGTATAATTGAATTGTTAGTGAATACTGTTTTCTTCTCATGGGCCGACCATGAGCCATTCCTTTTCAACAAGGGGGCGTAATGGGTTCGACGGGAGTAATTGAGGCAGTAGATGCATGTCGAGGAGTCACCGTTCCTCGTAAATACATGGTGAAAACTATTAAGTGCCAACGATGAGTTAGCCTTAGCTGCGTAAACATTCGCAGCCGTCCTCCCCGCTTTGTCCGTGGAGCGGGACAGGATGTCACATTAGCGGAATCTTCAAAGGTTCTCCCCCTTCCAGGGGAGCCGGAGAGAAACTTAATTGGAAGGTGTTCAGCCGGCAGTTTACCGGTTTCAGTTCTGGTTGAACAAACCTGTGAGACCGGGTAAGCATGTAGATTCTGCTGTCGAAGACTTTCGGACGGGGGTTCGATTCCCCCCGCCTCCACCAAGTGCAGAAGTTTAATTCCGTTTATAAATCCAGTCTTCCGAAGGGTTAGGAAGAGCATATGAAGTCTGCTTGTTTCGGAAAACGGACCAATCATAGAGTCGAAGAGGCTGCCATAAAAACCCGTAGCCGGGAATCGGAGGCAGGCCTGGTATGACGATCGCTTTTATCGCCGTTGCGGCTGGACTGGCGCTGTTGGTATGGAGCGCCGGCCGTTTCGTTACGGGGACTGCATCAACCGCTCGTTACTTCGGCATGCCGCCACTGTTAATCGGCATGATAATCGTCGGATTCGGGACTTCCGCCCCTGAGATGGTCGTATCGGCCATGGCTGCTCTCGGAGGAAGCCCCGGGATCGCCCTCGGTAATGCGTATGGTTCGAACATAGCCAATATTGCTCTCATCCTGGGGGTTACGGCATTGTTCAGCCCGATTATGCTGCATTCCAGAGTTTTGCGTAGAGAGTTGCCTGTCCTCACTGTACTCACCATCTTCAGCGCCTTGCTGCTGATAGACCTCGATTTAACGAGACTGGACGCAGTCATTCTTCTGCTGGTGTTCGGAGGCCTGATGGCCTGGATCATTCATCAGGGCCTGAAACAGCGCATCGATACCCTCGCGGACGAGGTGGAAGCAGAGGCTGCGGGAAAAGTGATGCCGATCAAACGAGCCCTTTTCTGGCTGTTGTCCGGCCTGCTGCTGCTCGTCGCCGGTTCGCGTATCCTCGTTTGGGGTGCGGTCGAAATTGCGCTGTTTTTCGGTGTAAGCGACATGATCATCGGGCTGACGATTGTGGCTTTCGGCACATCTCTGCCGGAGCTTGCTTCTTCTCTTATGGCGGTTCGCAAGGGTGAGAATGACATCGCTCTCGGGAACGTCCTTGGTTCCAATCTTTTTAATACCCTGCCCGTCGTCGGTATTGCAGGGGCGATTCATCCTTTCACTGTGGAACCTGAAACCCTCACCCGCGACATGTTGGTCATGGGGGCTTTGACCATTTCGCTTTTCCTGATCGGCTATGGATTCAGGGGGAGGCAAGGACGTATCAACAGATTTGAGGGAGCGGCTCTTTTCCTGGTTTATTTGGGGTACACATTTTGGTTGATCAGCACGGCAACCATTTAGATAGATGTTGGGAAGTCAATCCCTTCATTTCTCCAGCGTCTTGCGAATTTTTCCGGCCAGGTCGGCCGTTGAAAAAGGCTTCTGAATAAAACTGACTCCCTCGTCGAGGACCCCATGGTGGGAGATGACGTTAGCCGTGTAGCCCGACATGAAGAGGACCCGGATATCGGGGCAGTATTCCTGCAGGCGCCGGGTCAGATCCCGGCCGTTCATTTCGGGCATGACCACGTCGGTAATGACCAGGTCGAGTTCACCGGACCGCTTGCGGGCCGTTCTGACGGCTTCACCTGGAGTTGCGGCGGTCAGGACGGTGTAGCCCAGGCGTTCGAGCATGGTTCGGGCCAGCTTCAGGATAGCCTCTTCGTCTTCGACGATAAGAATGGTCTCCTGTCCGCCGGCTGGAGTTGCGGCGGCCATAGAGGAATCGAAATCTTTTGGGGATTCAGATTCGAGCGCCGGAAGATATATGCGGACGGTAGTGCCTTCTCCCGGCTCGCTGTAGACGTTGATGAAGCCTTCGTTCTGCTTGACGATCCCGTAGATCGTGGCAAGCCCCAGTCCCGTGCCTTGCCCCTTGTCCTTGGTGGTAAAGAAAGGCTCGAAGATGTGTGACAGGAGCTCTTTGTCCATGCCGCACCCGTTGTCGCTGACAGCCAGCATGACGTAATCGCCGGGAATGGAGCCTCTATGATCGGCACAATAATCCTCGTCGAAGCTGGCGCTTGAAGTCTCGATGGTGACCTTGCCGTTGGCGTGGCCGATGGCGTCGCAGGCGTTGACCGCCAGGTTGGCCAGCGTCTGATGGACTTGTCCGGGGTCTATGAGTACCGGGGCCATTCCTTCGCCGGGCTTCCATAGCATGTCGATGTCCTCGCCAATCAGGCGTTCGAGCATTCTAATCAAGGAGGAGATGGTTTCGTTCAGGTCCAGGATTCTGGGCGAGATGGTCTGTTTGCGGGCGAAAGCCAGCAACTGCTGCGTCAGGTTGGCAGAGCGCTCGGCGGCTTTCCGGATTTCTTCAAGGCTGGAGCGCCACAGGCTGTCTGCAGGAAGATCTTTCAACACCATTTCGGAGTAGCCCAGGATGACGTTGAGCATGTTGTTGAAGTCGTGGGCCACCCCTCCCGCCAATCCTCCGACCGACTCCATCTTCTGGGCCTGGGAAAGCTGATTCCTGAGCTGCTCTTGGGCATCCTCGGCCATCTTGCGTTCGGTGATGTCCTGACCAAAGACGGCCACGGCGGATACGCATCCCGCGGCATCGAGAACCGGGTTCAGGCTATGGAGGATCATTCTCCCCTGGCGCTCGTCCTCTTTGGTCAATGCCTCGCCAGTGCGTACGACCTGGTCGACCCACTCTTTCCGGCGCGCTGCGACCTCCGCAGGAAGCAGGCTGTAGATGGTCTTCCCGAGTATGGCCTGCCTTTCCTGCTTGAGGCGACGCGCAAGTTCTTCATTGGCTGCCAGGACGGTTCCGGCCGTGTCGATCAGGAATGCGGCATCGGGGGTCGCGTTCAGCAGGGCATGAGCTGTCTGCTCGCTGGCGTGCAATTCTTCTTCGGCCTGGACACGCTCGGTGATATCGTAGAAGACGGTTGAAAATAAACCTTCCGCGGGGTTGCTTACCGTAAATTCCAGATACTTTTGAATGGGTTCGAAGTAAGACTCGAACCGTACGGGATTCCCAGTCTCTGCAACCTCAGTCAATAGCGACAAGAAGGGAGCTTCCCCGGCCCCATAGAGTTTCGATCCCAAGGCCCCTATCGCTTTGGACTTGCTGATCCCCATGATCTTCTCATAGGAATGATTGACGTCCAAAATCCGGTAGTCGACGGCCCGGCCGTTTTCATAAATCAACTCATCGATGCAGCAGCCGGAGGCAGTGCTTTCGAAGAGATTCTTGAATCGCCTTTCGCTTTTGTTCAGCTCCTCTTCGGCCCTCTTATGTTCGGTGATATCCTGCATGCAGAGGAGGACCGCCGGCCCGTCTGATCTCTGAACAGATGATGTAGAAGCCAACAGCCATACTTTGCGCTGCTCGCCGTCTTGCTCAAGAAGCATTTCTTTTTCGTTATTCTTGTGTGTATCGCCGGAATGGAGAGAGTCCAGGATTCCATCTAGAATCCGGCATTCCTGGCATTCGTCTCCGTAACCGCAGCCGCGCGGGTCCTGATTGGCATTGACACACCCGAATACTCCGCAGGCCCGCTCCCCGATCGATGTCGGTTTGTCGGTACCGATGAATTCGGAGAATGCGGGATTGGCGTAGAGTATCCGGCGGTCTTCATCAACCATGCAGATCATCACTGGAGCGTTATTGTAGATTGTGCTCAGTTCCGATTCAGTTTTTTGAAGTTCCTCCTCGGCCTGTTTGCGCTCGGAGATGTCGCGGGCTGTTCCCCAAAGGTATTCGGGATCGCCGTTGGCGGTTTTCACCAGGTAGGAACGCAATTCCACGGGAAAGACCGTGCCGTCTTTCCGGATATATTCTTTTTCATAAAGGCCGGAGTGGCCCTGGCCCAGCAGCCGTTTTGCCCAGATTACCTCTTTTTCCCACTTTCGCCAGCGTTCCGGGGTGATGGCGTAGAAGTCCGGCAGCTCTCTCAACTCTTCGAGGCTGTAGCCCAGCATTTCGCAATAGGCTTTGTTGGCCTCGAAAATCCGCCCGTCCGTATCCACCATGACGAAGCCGTCGCGGCTGCGTTCGAAAATTTCTCTATAGCGCCGGCGGCTTTCCTCCAGCTTGCGGGCGGTGGTGATTTTGTGCAGGGCAAAGGCGAGGTCTCCCGCCACTTCGTTGAATAAATCCTGCTCTTCTTCCTCTTGGGCGTAGCCGGCAGGCACCGAAGCAGCAAGGATACCGTAGGTTACTCCGTCGAAAGTCATTCTGCGCGCCAGTGCCGCCCGCCCTTCGTAATGTTTGGACAGAGGACAGTCAGGGCATTCAGCCGCTGGGTCGACGAACACAACAGTTTCTGCGTTCTCCAGAGCCTGTTTCATACAAGCCGGTAATTCGCCCCGCTCCAGCCTCTCGCGCATCACTTTGAAGCCGTCGTTGAATCCAGACGAGGCTGCTATCCCGCCCGGTCTCGGCAGGCCCAATGACTGACTCGCCTCGCCGCCCAGCAGGGCAATCCATGCATTGAAATAGCCCATTGTTTCGGTCAGGTTCAGGCAGGCCCGCTCGATCAGACTCCCGGGATCGTCTTCCGTTACGATCAACTGGTTCACGTTTCGGATTCCCAGCAGGACGCGATAGATATGATCGAGCCTGTCATTGACCCTGCTTAGTTCGTCGGCCTTGTTTGGGCTGTCACTGCTCATTTCTTTTCGATCTCCTGAAATGATCCACAGAGCCGGAGAACAGTCCCTGCTTCGTCATCAGCGTGAATCTCAGCAGGTATCTCACCAGCAACTCTTCAAAAATTTTACGGCATTGGGGGAGGCATTACAATAGCTTCCTGCAAACGTAGCTTCATCAATTAGATACCGTGCGAATTGCCGCCTTTTCAGGGAAAAAGTGCCGCCTGCGTCTAAGGGAAGGACATTTTTTCGCTTTTTTCCAATTGGACGGTGGTGTGGACAGGCGAGCGGGTAAAAAGAGGTTCTGCGGTCCGTTAAGGTCAGTGGAAGTCCGTGTGCTTCGGTGTCGTCCACAGGCCCATGTCGTTCCCTGGTGATACAGATGTGGCAACACCGTCGAGGCCTGAGTCGGAGGACGGAGGTATCTTATTATCTTCAAGTGATGATCAGGTTTTTGCAAAAGGGGAAAGATGAAGATCCTGCACACATCAGACTGGCACCTGGGGAGAAGCCTTTACGGGCGAAAGCGCTATGAAGAGTTTTCCAGTTTTCTGGACTGGCTCGCTGATACCATAGAGGAGCAGGGGGTGGATGTCCTGCTGGTGGCCGGGGACATATTTGACACCGGGACTCCGAGTAACAGGGCCCAGGAACTCTACTATCGATTTCTCTGCAGGGTGGCCTCCTCTCCCTGTCGCCACGTGGTCATTACTGCCGGCAACCATGACTCACCCACCTTTCTGGACGCTCCCAGGGAGGTGTTGCGCGCTCTCAATGTTCATGTTGTCGGTTCTGTATCAGGAAACCCTGAAGATGAAGTGTTTGTCATTTCAGGCTCCGGTAATAGCCCCCCGGATGCCGAGGACTGCGCAATTATCTGCGCGGTACCCTATTTGCGTGATCGGGACATCAGAACGGTGGAGCCCGGCGAGACTGCCGATGACAAGAATCGAAAACTTGTCGAAGGTATCCAAGGGCACTACGTGGAGGCAGTGAACGCAGCTGGAGAGAAACGGGCTGAAATCCTTTGTGACGAGGGAAATGAAAATGTACCGGGCAGCATCCCGATCGTCGCCATGGGCCATCTTTTCACCTCCGGGGGCAGGACAGTCGATGGAGATGGCGTTCGCGATTTGTACGTCGGATCTCTCGCCCATGTCGAGAAGGACCTTTTTCCGGATTCAATCGACTATCTGGCCCTCGGACACCTCCATGTTCCCCAGAGTGTGGGGGGGGCTGAACATATGCGCTACAGCGGATCCCCCATACCCATCGGGTTTGGAGAAGCGGATCAGAAAAAGAAAGTCGTCCTCATCGAGTTCAACGGCAGGACACCTGTTGTCCGGGAACTTCCCGTGCCCTGTTTTCAGCAGCTGGTCCGCATTGCCGGCTCTCTGGATGAAATTTGCGCCAGGCTGGAGGAACTGAAAAGGGAAGAAAGCTCCGCCTGGCTGGAGATCGAATATGACGGAAGCGACATCATCGGCGATTTGCGTGAGATGCTCGATGAATCGTTGGCCGGCTCCTCCATGGAAATAAGGCGGATAAAAAACAGGCGGGTCATGGACAGGGTGCTCAGAATATCCGCTGAAGAGGAGACCCTTGACGATCTGGATGCCGAAGATGTCTTTGCGCGGTGCCTGGATGTATTTGAAGTATCGGATGAAGAGCGGGAGGAATTGACAGTTTCCTACAAAGAAATTTTAAGGGCAATCCATGAGGAAGACATAAATGAGGAATAGAGATCGTAAATCATGAAAATCATTGAGCTCAGATTTAAAAACCTCAATTCCCTCTACGGTGAGTGGGTCATAGATTTCACCGATCCCGAATTTGCTTCCAACGGCATCTTTGCCCTGACCGGCCCTACCGGCGCTGGCAAAACGACCATTCTCGATGCCGTTTGCCTGGCTCTCTATGGAGCCACGCCCCGTCTGGGAAGAATTACCAAAAGCGGAAACGAGATCATGTCCCGCCAGACCGGGGAGTGCTATGCCGAGGTGCTGTTTGAATCCCAGGCTGGCCGG
>Ga0180435_10005448_pt1 | contig 12374 bp, 12 predicted proteins | sample SS_ome_3_FD_132467 | JGI IMG/M metagenome (GOLD analysis project Ga0180435, IMG submission 132467) | Hypersaline lake sediment archaeal communities from the Salton Sea, California, USA - SS_3_S_1 metaG | ecosystem: Environmental > Aquatic > Non-marine Saline and Alkaline > Hypersaline >... | reverse complement strand
TTGCCGGTATAGCTCAGGTCGTTGCGTGGGTACATCACCGGTTCACCAACATTGTGCTTGTAGCAGGCTGCCGCGATGGTCGGCATCTTGGCAATCAGGCGATGTGCGCTGACTTCGCGGTGGCGTGCATCCGTGACGTTAATCGAGTCGTGATAGAAGGCCGAGAGCGAACCGACCACGCCGACCATCATGGCCATCGGGTGCGCATCGTAGTGAAAGCCTTCGAAGAAGCGCAGCAGCGCGTCGTTGAGCATGGTGTGGTGAGTAATGATGTGCCTAAAGTCTTCCAGATCGGTCTTTGCCGGTAGCTGGCCATACATCAACAGGTGCGCGACCTCGAGAAAACTGGAATGCTCGGCCAACTGTTCGATCGGATATCCACGGTATCGCAGGATGCCCTCGGCACCGTCGATGTAGGTGATCGAACTGTTGCAGCTGGCCGTGGACAAAAAGCCCGGGTCATAGGTAAAGACCTTGGCCTTGCTGTACAACGGCGTTATGTCGACGGTGTCCGGCCCCACCGTGCCGGAATGCATTTCCAGTTCGATCTTGTCATCACACCCGTCAAAACACAGGTACGCTTTCTTGTCGGACATGCAAATTCCCTCATTCTGAGACAGCTTCGAGGCGGCAAAGCCTAGCACAAGCCGATGCGGCAAAGCCGCCGACCCATGGGCACGCTTACGGGTAGCCTCAAGGCAGCTTGTTGATATCGTCGCGCACGCCTTGGGCCGATTCGGCAAAGGCAGTGCTTTCGTTTTCGTTCAGGTCCAGTTCAACCACCTGTACCAGCCCCTTACCCGACAAAACGCAGGGCACACCCATGGCAATGTCACTCTGGCCATACTCGCCCTGTAGCGGCACCACGCATGGCAGCAAGCGGTTACGACGGTGACTGATGGCATCGACCATCGCGGCCACAGAGGCGCCAGGCGCATCATAGGCACTTGAATTCTTGCGCAGCGCAAGGATCTCGGCACCACCGTCGCGGGTGCGCTGAACGATCTCGGCCAGACGCTGCTCGCCGATAAAATGACTTACCGGGATACCGTTGACGGTGCAGAAACGCGGCACCGGTACCATGCTGTCACCGTGTCCTCCGAGGACAATGGTGGTGATGTCATGCGCGGAAAAACCCGTCTCCATGGCGATGAATGCCGCCATGCGCGAGGCGTCCAACACCCCGGCCTGACCGAGCACCCGTTCGCGTGGCCAGCCACTACGCTGCCAAGCACGGTAGGTCAAAACATCGACCGGGTTGGTGACCATGATAATAATGGCATCGTGCGCATACTTGACGATGTCGTCGACAATGCCGTCAATGACCTTGACGTTGGTCTCGAGCACGTCCGAGCGCGACATACCGGGCTTGCGTGGTACCCCGGCGGTGACAACCACCACCTCCGCACCACTCATGGCCGCCGGATCGTTGCTACCGGTCACCTTGGTATCGAACTCGAAAAACGGTGCTGTCTCGGCGATATCCAACGCTACGCCCTGTGGCGCATCCTCGCGGATGTCGATCAACACAACTTCGCGCGCGGTCTCCTGCTCCGCCAGAATCTGCGCCGCCGTCTCGCCCACGCGACCAGCGCCGATGATCGCCACTTTTTGCATATCGCACCTCCTTTGGAGCCGGGCCGCTTGACGGCCTCTTTTGTCACTCTCGATTTACTGTGGTCACGCTCAAGCCTAGCAGTCACTGAACACCGCGGTGCATGAGCTTCTTCAATGAACTCCCGGCCTGGCCCGCCCTATTGCGCGTATCGCCGTGCCTTTGGCGCCAACGGAAAAGACACACCCGCCCGCTTGCAACAATTTGTAACGTCTCGAAACCATTGCGGAAACTTTATTTACCTAGACTGAAGTCAGGGAAGATTGGCAAACAGGGTAAGGCAATGATCAGAGACACTCATCCACGCCATCCTGGCGCCCGGCAGCAACAGGCTGCCCCTTTACACATCCCGGATCAGATCGAGAGTTTCATCTGCATTCTGGACGACGGCTGGTACGTCGAGTACAGCGATGGGGAGAGCGGCCCGTTCGCAAGCCTGAGAGAGGCCCAGGACTACTGGAAGACGCATCCGCAAAGCGCCGGCACCTGAATCCTGGCACTGTGGAAACACCGACTGGTGTAGCCGCCTCTTGCTCCGAACATCAAGCACACGGGCAAATTCGCCTGCCCCCCTGACTATTGTGCCGGGTAGTGTTCCGGCCACTGCCCGCGCGCCACACCACTTTCGATTGCTGCACGCGCCACCGCTGGCGGCACCACGTCGCGCAGGCGCGGATCCAGCGGCTTGGGCAGGATGTAGTCAGGACCAAACTTCATGCTATCGATACCGTAGGCATCAAGCACTGACTGCGGGGTCGGGGTATGGGTCATGTCCTTCAGTGCATGCACCGCGGCGATCTGCATCGCCTCGTTGATACGGTTGGCGTGCACATCCAGGGCCCCGCGGAAGATGAAGGGAAAGCCGAGCACGTTATTGACCTGGTTGGGGTAATCGGAGCGACCCGTCGCCATGATCAGGTCGTCACGCACCTCGTGCGCCACCTCCGGGCGAATCTCCGGCACCGGATTCGACAAGGCGAAGACCACGGGCTTTGCTGCCATAGAGGCCAGCTGTTCACGGCTCACCAGGTCAGGCCCGGAAAGGCCAATGAACACGTCCGCACCAACCATGGCGTCGTCGAGAGTGCGCTTGTCTGTTTCGGCTGCAACGCCGAACTTGTAGGGATTCAGGTCACCGCGCCCGGTATGGATCACACCCTTGCGGTCAATCATCAGGATGTTGTTACGGTGCGCACCCATAGCGATCAGCAGGCGCGCCGAGGCGATGCCCGCAGCACCCGCACCGAGGATCACGATCTGCGCGTCTTCCAGGGTCTTACCCTGCAACTCCAGGGCATTGAGCAGACCGGCGGCAATGATGATGGCAGTACCATGCTGGTCGTCATGAAAGACCGGGATATCCAGCTGCTCGATCAGCGCCTGCTCGATCTCGAAACAGTGCGGCGCCGCAATGTCTTCCAGGTTGATGCCGCCAAAGGTCGGCGCAATCCGCCGCACCGTATCGATGAATTCCTGCGGACTGGCAGCATTCACCTCGATATCGAACACATCAATACCGGCAAAATGCTTGAACAGCACACCCTTGCCTTCCATGACCGGCTTGCCGGCCAGCGCACCGACGTTACCCAGGCCCAACACGGCCGTACCGTCCGTAATGACCGCCACCAGGTTCCCCTTGGCTGTGTACTTGTAGGCATCCTCTGCATCCGCGGCGATGCGGCGCACCGGCTCGGCCACGCCCGGCGTGTAAGCCAAAGACAGATCACGCGAGGTCTCGGCGGGCTTGCTCACCTCGACGCTGATTTTCCCCGGCCGCGGCTTGGCATGGTATTCCAGCGCTGCCTGGTTGATTTCGTAATCCGCGTCTTGCTGCTCGCTCATCGCCAACTCCGTCTTGGGTCTTATTGGTTTGCTGAAAAAATTGGGGGCCCAGAATAACAAAAGGCGCCTCAAGGGCGCCTTTGGCTATTTCAATGCTTGCGCATTGAATACATGCTGCTCAGAAAGCTCTGATCAGGTTCAACGACGGAAGCGCTTGTTGAACTTGTCCACGCGACCGGCAGTGTCCATGATCTTCTGCTGCCCGGTGTAGAAAGGGTGGCAGGAAGAGCAGACTTCGACGCTCAACGCATCACCATTGATGGTGGAGCGGGTAACGAAGGTGTTACCGCAGCTGCAGCTGACATTTACGTCATGGTAGTCAGGATGGATATCCGCTTTCATTTCCGTCTCCGGCCACACGGGCCAAATCGATGTACGTTACTGGTTCTGCACACCCCGCCGCATTCGGACGGGTGGCGAAAGGCCGCGCAATGTACAGCAAACTAGCCGATGTTGCAAGTGATGGCCGCCCTAGTCGCGGCCGAAAGCCAACACCTGGGCTGGTTCGGACTGCCGCTGGTCCTCGACCGCACCGGTCTGTTGGCCTTGCAGGGCGCCGCCCAGCTGTTCGAAACGATCGCGTAGACCACCCGGCCCCAAGACGTTCTGCCACATCATGCGCGACAAGCGCATGCAGGCATTCATTGGTGTGCGCGCAAGGCGACGCTCCTGGTCGATTCGCCATTGCAGGCGGCGCAGGCGCTCCCGGTTCTCCGCCGGAACGCTTTGGATAAATTCGTCGATAGCCGCTTGGCGCAGGGTCTCGAAATTGGCCGTATCGGTCTCGGCCAACTCCGCCCATTCGGCAAAATCCCTATCGGCAATTTTCGTCGTTTTCATGCCTCTGCCCTCTTTGCAGGAAGGCCTGTTGATGCATCTAACCCACCCCCCAGCGGATTTTCTGCGGCCTTTCCCTCAAGTTAGCCCAAGGGCCGCCGATAGGCATCGGTTCGGCCCGTGTGAAATTCACGCTATCACAGCAAAAAGGGCTTGTCTCCGAGAATTAAATGGCGTGTTTAGGGAGCAGGAATCCCACCTTTTTTATTTTAATTTCAATCTGTTAGCGGGCCTACTGGTGAAATGACGAATTACCGACGCCAGATCAAGACCCCATGTGAATCCTCAATTTTGAGAATTCTGTCCAGGCGGACCTCGTGGCGGTCATCACCGCGCTGAAGGACCAGGTACTCGGCACCGTCATGTATGGAGGTATCCACCACGGTGCCTTGCAGACAGTCCTCGACACCCTGTTGGTCGTGCGACAGAACCTCGACTTCGGTGCGGTGCATCGCCAGGATCTCGATCTCGTCGTACGCGCCGCAGGCGATCGGTTGGTAGTCAGTCGTCATCGCGGGTCACCTCCAAGCGCCACTCTTTGCCCGTCACCCGCAGGTGCATTTCGATGGGTCGACAACACACCTGGCAGTCCTCGATGTAGGCCTGATCACCTGCCGAAGTATCCACCTGTATGTCTATTGCTTCGCCGCAGTAGGGACAAGAAATCGTTCGGGCAGATATATTTTCCATAAAGAATTTCGCCTCCAGGGCCATCCTAATTTGGCAATAAGCGCTTCGTCTACTTGATCAGATTCCCTTATCCGCCTGGCAGGCCAGCCTGACTATCAGGCTTTTCTATTGGCGCTTCGTACTCGGAGTTCCTAGGGTTTGATATACGCGAGTGATATTGCGTTGAAAACCATCGAACGGAAATACCGCGGCCCACAATCTCCCTGTGAGTCCGACTCAAGGAGGGAATCCTATGGATACTGAGACGAAAGCCTGTTGTGCGCGCGCTGCAGGGTGGGGCATGGTCGGCATCGCCATTGCCCTGGGTTGGGGCCTGGGCAACCTCAACAGCGGCATGTCAGTACTGAGCGCCTTTGCCATACCTGCTCTAATCATGCTTTTGGTGGTGGGCGTAGTCGTTCTGGCCACGTTAAACGTCCCTTGGTTCAATCGGCTCTGCACCTGCGAGAATGATTCAAAGCGCGGCGATCACAAAGAGCACGAAGGCGTGTCCGGAATGAGCCACTGAGTTTTTTCGGTCCCGAAGTGGTTGCGGTTTTGCTGCAACCACTAGCCGCCATAGCCAAGCTCAAGGCTCGAAAACCGCCAGCAGATCGTTCAAAAAGCGCCAGCCCAGCTCGCTGGCTTGAAGCCGCTCGGGCCCGGTGTTCATCAAGCCGCGACTACGCGCTTGCTGCAACTGCCGCGAAATCGCCGACATCGGCAGACCAGTGCGTGCCGCGAACAGCTTTGCTTCCACCCCTGCCTGCAGACGCAGGGCGTTCAACATGAACTCCACCGGGAGCTCCGCTGCCGACAACTCGCGTACCGAGCTGGCCTTTCCGCTTTCAGCCGCAAGATAACGTTTCGGATGGCGCTCGCGGGTAGTACGAAGGATGTGGCCGCCAGACCTGGTCAGCTTGGCATGCGCACCCGCGCCGACACCCAGATAATCGCCAAACTGCCAGTAATTGAGGTTGTGCCGGCATTCGCGCCCGGCCTGCGCATGTGCAGAGATCTCGTACTGCAGATAGCCGTGTTCTGCCAGTACCGCCAGCCCCATATCCATGATGTCGCCGACAGCATCGTCATCGGGTAGCACCGGCGGTCGCTGGTAGAACAGGGTGTTGGGCTCCAGTGTCAGCTGGTACCAGGAGACATGCGCCGGCTCCAGGGCCAACAGTTCAAGCAGGTCCGCCTCGGCCTGGGCCAGCGACTGCCCCGGCAGGGCATACATCAGATCCAGATTGAAGTTATCGAACCCGGCATCGCGCGCACTCTCGACCGCAGCCAGTGCCTCGGCGCGGCCATGGATGCGCCCGAGTGCGGCAAGCTTGTCGTCAGCCAGGCTCTGGATGCCCATCGACAGACGGTTTACCCCCGCTGCGCGGTAACCGGCGAAACGCGCCGCTTCGACCGTGCCCGGGTTGGCTTCCAGGGTGATCTCGACATCCTTCGCGAAGGACAGCAGGCGGTCAGCCTCTCGCAGAAAACGCCCGATCGCCTGTGGCGAGAAAAGGCTCGGGGTGCCGCCCCCGAAAAACACCGACCTGATCGGGCGCCCCGCGGCCAATTCGATATCGCCATGCAGGTCCGCGAGCAGGGCATCGACATAGGCCTGCTCGGGCAGTTCACCCTGCTGCTCGTGCGAGTTGAAGTCGCAGTAGGGACATTTGCGCACACACCAGGGGATGTGCACGTACAGGCTGAGCGGGATCTCTTGCGGATCGAGGGGCAAACCGGGCTCAGGCCGGGCTCAGGTTGGCGTAGGCCACCACCAGCCACTTGCTGCCGACGGCCTCGAAGTTGACCTGGATACGCGCACCCGCACCCTGGCCCTCGGCGTTGAGCACGACGCCCTCGCCGAACTTCGGATGCGCCACGCGCTGGCCGAGCTGGAAGCCGGTCATCTCCTGGGCACTGCTGAGCGAACCCGCGGCTGGCGTGTAGGGACGCGAGACCTGCGGACGTGCGCGCACCTCCTCAATCACCTCACCCGGGATCTCGCGCAAAAAGCGCGACGGCAACGGGTAGGTCTCGGAGCCATGCAGGCGGCGCGACTCGGCATGGCTCAGGTAGAGCTGCTGCATGGCGCGGGTCATACCCACGTAGCAAAGGCGACGTTCCTCTTCGAGGCGCTCCGGGTCTTCGGCCGACATGCTGTGCGGGAACAGCCCCTCTTCCATGCCGCCAATGAACACCAGCGGGAATTCCAGGCCCTTGGCCGAGTGCAAGGTCATCAGCTGCACCGAGTCTTCGTAGGCATCCGCCTGCTGATCGCCCGCCTCCAAAGCCGCGTGCGCAAGGAAGGCATCCAGGTCGGACAGTTCCTCGTCTTCCCCCTCGTACTGGAACTGGCGCGTGGCGCTAACCAGTTCGTCGAGGTTCTCGATACGGTCCTGGCCCTTGCCGTCACGCGATTTCTCGAAATGCTCACGCAGGCGCGATCGTCCGATCACATCCTCGACCTGCTGAGGCAGATCCAGGTCTTTGACCTCGAAGGCCGCCTCTTCAACCAGCTCGACAAAGCCGCGCAGCGCACCAGCGGCGCGCGCCGTCATGCCGCCACCGCGCAACAAGTCTTCGCTGGCCTGCCACAGCGAACAACCGAAGTCACGCGCGTGCGCGCGGATCGCCTGCAGCGTCTTGGCGCCAATGCCACGTGGTGGCTGGTTGACCGCGCGCTCGAAAGACGGATCGTCGTGCCTGTTGGCGGTGAGCCGCAGGTAGGACAACGCATCCTTGATCTCGGCACGTTCGAAGAACTTCAAGCCGCCATAGACGCGATACGGAATGCCCTGCTGGATGAGCGCCTCTTCAAACAAGCGCGACTGCGCTGAAGTGCGATACAGGATTGCAATCTCGCTGCGCGCCGAGCCACCTTCGATGGCATCACGGATGCGGTCGATCACGAATCGTGCTTCGTCCACCTCGTTAAACGCACCGTAAACCCGGATCGGTTCACCCTCGCCGTCCTCAGTCCAAAGCTGCTTACCCAGGCGCGTGGGATTGTTGGCGATAACGGCATTGGCGCCGCGCAGGATATTACCCGTGGAACGGTAATTCTGTTCCAGGCGCACCACCTTGGTATGGTCGTAATGCGCCTGGAACTCCTGGATGTTCTCAACCCGCGCGCCGCGCCAACCGTAGATCGACTGGTCATCGTCGCCGACCACGAACAGGTTATTACGGTCGCCGCTCAACAAGCGCAACCAGGCATACTGGATCGAGTTGGTATCCTGGAACTCGTCCACCAGGATGGCGCCGAAACGTTCGCGGTAGTGCTGCAAAATGTCCGGGCGGTCGCGCCACAACTCGTGGGCACGCAGCAGCAACTCGGCGAAGTCCACCACCCCGGCACGCTGACAGGCCTGCTCGTACTCGCGGTAGATGGCGATCATCTGGCGCTGGTAAGGATCACCGCCGTGGTCGAGATGATCCGCGCGCAGGCCCTCATCCTTCTGCTTGTTGACGAACCACTGCACCTGGCGTGGCGGCCACTTGGAATCGTCCAGGTTCATCTCGCGCACGATGCGCTTGACCAGGCGAAACTGGTCGTCCGAATCGAGGATCTGGAACCCCTGGGGCAGATTCGCCTCCTGCCAATGCGCACGCAGCAGGCGGTGCGCCAGGCCATGAAAAGTACCCACCCACATGCCGCCGACCGGCTGCCCGAGCAGATGCTCGATGCGCTGCTTCATCTCGCGCGCGGCCTTGTTGGTGAAGGTCACTGCGAGAATACCCCAGGGCGAGAGACCCTCGACCTGGATCAGCCAGGCAATGCGATGCACCAGAACGCGGGTTTTGCCCGAGCCGGCACCGGCAAGTACCAGGGTAGCGTTGAGGGGGGCGGTGACGGCGTCGCGTTGTGCGTCGTTAAGCCCGTCGATGATATGCGTTACATCCATCAGCGCATTGTATATGATCGCGTCGCATCTACTGGGCACTGCCTCAATGTATCCCGTGCAAAAACTCCTGGTACCGGGCGCGGAATAAGTACTGGCCAGTGCTTGTCGAAGTACCCGCGATAACAACAATAGTGATGTTTCTCCTTAGCCAAGCCCCCTTTCCGCTATAGTTCTGCGAAAAAGACGGAACGTCTCTTTAACCATGCCCGATCTCAAGCAAACAGCATCGAAACTCTTCCAGCGCTTTCCCGTTTCCATGTGGGTTGTTGCGCTCGGCTGCCTGCTTTGGTCAATGTCTGCACAGGCGCAGCGCTGCAGCGAGGAACAACAATGCCTGTTCGGTGTTTTTCCGCATTCCGGCTTCGCCCAGCTACAGGACACCTATTCCGGTATCGCTGAAGACCTTTCCCTGATGCTTGATCGCCCGGTCCGATTGGTATCCGGCTCCTCCATGGCCCACTTTCAGGAACTGACAGAAGCTCAACGTTGGGACATTGCGCTGATTGGTCCTGGACAATTCGTCTCGTACGCGCAACCCAAAGGGTATATTCCGGTCGCACGTTCCACACGCTTGCTTACCTACGAACTCATCACCCTGAAGGACAAAGGGATCGACTCAGTCGGGGAACTTCGCGGGAAACGTTTGGGCCTGATGTGGCCGAACACCGGTACCCACCTGATGACCCATAAACTGCTTGGTGAGGCAGGCATCGACCCAGGCAAAGACCTGCAGACGACCACCTATGCTTCTCAGCACGCCTGTGTGCATGCCCTGTTGATCGACCTGGTCGATGCCTGCGGCGTCGCGACCTCGATCCTGAATATCCTGCGCGAACAGAAACCGGCGGATTACCTGTCTATTGCACGCACACAACCATTCGCGGGCGCCATGTATGTGGTCCACCCAAGTCTGGACGAGGCAGACAAAGAAGCGGCTCGAGACTATCTGCAAAACCGTCCAGGTATGCAGCCTTTCAGCCCGAAAGACCTGGATGAATATCTGCATATCATTAACTCCCTGCAGGGACGGGCGCAGTGAGAACCCGCTGGTGGCACTCGCAACGCTTCCGAATCGCGCTGGTCATCTTCCTGCTCGAAGCAATCGTGCTGGGCATCGTACTGTGGCAAACCCTGGGACATTCTCATCAGAAAGCCAACGAACTGATCAACGAACAGGACCGAATCGCCCTTGACCTGTTAACCGAGGACAGCAGCAAGGCGCTACTTACCCTGGAATACGGCAGGCTCAGCGAAATCTTCGAGCGTGCTGCCGACAACCCGCACATTCTGCAAATCAATCTGATCGACTCGCGCGGCCTGGTCGTGGCCAGTGATCGACCGGCGTTGCTTGGCAAGGCCCGGCCGGCGCCTCGCGTAGCCCCTGACAGCTACATGCGCAGCATCCCTCTTGAAAGCCTCGCATCGGAGATTGGTTTTCTCGAAGTACACTTTTCCAACGCCGAGCTGAAAAACGTTTACGCTCAAACCATCACCCTGGGAATCGGGCTGGCCTTGGGTGGCATGCTGTTGATCGCCCTGGCCGGTATCAGCCTTGGCCATTTACTTACCCGGCGACTGCAACAATTGACCCGCCACGCCCAGGCTGTGGCCGCCGGACATCGCTCGCAAAGGATTTATCTGCGAGGAAAAGACGAGGTCAGCCAACTCGGTGAAGCCATCAACACCATGATCGGCACGCTCGCAAATAGCTTTGACCAGATGAAACAGATGGCGTTCCGTGACGAGCTGACCGGCTTGGCAAACCGTTTGCAGTTTCATCAACGGGTCGAACGCGCGATCGCCTCGGCGCGTAAACACCATCACTCCCATGTGCTGCTGTACCTGGATCTTGACCAATTCAAAATCGTCAACGATACCTGCGGGCACGATGCCGGGGATCGCCTGCTGGTAGAACTGGCCGGCATGCTTAGTGGTACCCTGCGCGGCCGCGACACCGTCGCCCGGCTGGGGGGAGACGAATTCGGCATTCTGCTGGAAGGACTGGACAAGGAAGAAGCGGAGACGGTTGCGGAGAAAATCCGTTTGTCGGTGCAAGAATTCCGGTTTTCCGTCGGAGACAAAGCCTTCCAGGTCGGCGCCAGTATCGGTGCGGTGGTACTCGACGAGCACGTGCATGACATGAAACAGGCTTTGAGCCTGGCCGACATGGCCTGTTACACGGCCAAGGACAGCGGCCGCAACAACGTTGTCTTTGCCAGCGATGCTGATGGCGATACCGCAGACCGTTCCGCCGAAATGCAGTGGGTACCGGAGATCCAAACAGCCTTGCAGGAGCGCCGATTTCATCTGCTAAGGCAACGCATCGATATGATCGATAACGATCAACCTCCGGTCGGCTGGGAATTCCTGGTGCGTTTGCGAGGCCGGGATGGCGAAGACAGTGCACCGCAACGGTTTATCGCGGCAGCCGAACGCTACGACCTGATGCCACGCTTGGATCGGCACATCGTACGGCTGGTCTGCAAGGCCATCTCCGAGGGCGCACTGGAGGACGAACAGGCTCTCGCGTTCGTGAATCTATCTGCGCAGACCTTGCTCGACCGCGAGTTTCCGACCTTTCTCGCCGAGCAAACACACGCTGCCGGCATTGACCCTGCAAGGCTTTGCTTCGAAATCACCGAGACAGCAGCGATCAATAATTACAATGCCGCGCAATCTTTCATGCAGGCATTGCGGCGAATCGGTTGCCGGTTTTCGTTGGATGATTTCGGCAGCGGCATGTGCAGCTTCAATTACCTGAAGCGCCTGGCGGTGGACTTCGTCAAGATCGACGGCTCCTTCACCAGCAACATGCTGGATAACTCATTGGACGATCACATCATCCAGGCTATCAGCGATATTGCCCACACAGCGGGCTTTAAGACTATTGCCGAGTTCGTCGAGCAACCTGAACAACTTGAACGCCTGCGGGAAATCGGCATCGACCATGTCCAGGGCTACCTGATCCACCGACCACAATCGGTGGGGACTGGCACTTCGAATCATAGCTATAGCTAGAAGCGATGCCGGCAAGCAAGACTGTCGCCGATGGCTGTTAGAAAACCGACCGGAAAACTACCAGGGCATCATACCGCCGAAGGGATCGCGCAGCTGGCGGGCATCTCGCGACAGGCGACCGACATTGCGACTCATGTGACTGAGTGATTGCGCCATCCCGTCGATGTTCTGGCGCATGTTTTTCATGTCACCGCCCATCTCGACCATGGAGCCGTTCATGTCGCCGATATCGCCGCGCATCTCTGTCATCGCGGTGCGCATCACGCCGATATCCCCCGATACCTGGTTCATCTCGATACGCATTGCGGCAATATCGCCACTCATGCGATGAATATCGTGCGCCATGCTCGACATGTAACTGGGTTGGCCGTCGACCGGCTCACCTGCCGCCATGTTCTTCATGTAGCCGTGCATCTGCCCCATCTGTGCAGACATGTCGTGGAAATCGTTGCCGAGTTTCATCACCAACATATAAACCCATATGC
>Ga0180435_10005447_pt1 | contig 12374 bp, 11 predicted proteins | sample SS_ome_3_FD_132467 | JGI IMG/M metagenome (GOLD analysis project Ga0180435, IMG submission 132467) | Hypersaline lake sediment archaeal communities from the Salton Sea, California, USA - SS_3_S_1 metaG | ecosystem: Environmental > Aquatic > Non-marine Saline and Alkaline > Hypersaline >... | reverse complement strand
CCGCCCTTGCCGCCGGCGGAGCGATTCAGGCTGCGGTCAGAGCGCTGGAAGAGCCCAGTTTCGCGCTGATCAGGCCGCCGGGCCATCATGCCTCCGCCGATCATTGCTGGGGATTCTGCTATTGCAACAACATGGCCGTTTCGCTATCCCACCTCAAAAAACGGGAGCTGCTGAGACACGCATGTATCCTCGACTTCGACCTTCACTACGGTGACGGCACCGTGAACATACTCGGGGATGAGCCGTGGGTTCAAATCCTCAATCCGGAGTCCACAGACCGGGCACGCTATATGGAAACGGTGGAACGTGCGCTCACCGCGACAACCGCCGATGTCATTGCCGTATCAGCGGGATTCGATAATCACATCAACGACTGGGGCAGGCTCCTGCACCGCTCGGACTATAAAACCATGGGAACCTGGGTACGGGAAGCTTCCCGGAGAAATGCCGGCAGCTGCTACGGAATCCTGGAAGGCGGGTACAATCACCGTGTTCTGGGTGAAAACGTGCTGGCCTTCATCCAGGGATTGGGAGCGATGTAGGGTAACGAAGGCGAGGTGTCATTCCTGGTTATTCCAGGTTATTTTCACAATAGTCAGCTCTTCCAGCAGGAAGTATGGTATAGAGGCTTTGTTGGTTGTATCTTGGTCGATCCGCCAACACCTCTGAAATCCCTGCAGTGCCCTAACCTCTCACTGCAGGGTTTTTTTATCAGCCGAGCTTTTTAAAAGATTTCCTGCTTGCTCCGCAAATCGGACAGCGCCATTCGTCCGGCAGATCTGCGAACGCTACCCCTTTGGGTATCTTTCCTTTCCGGTCGCCCTTTTCAGGGTTGTAGATAAATCCGCAATTGCTCACCTGACACTGATACATGTCCATGGCCATGACGTTCTCCTTGATAATTACTGGGTTATCATCGGTCTACTCTGCCGACGCTGATTTCCCACGACTATAATCGACCCGGGAAACAAAAAAAACAGATTATCGATACAAGCCACCGAGCGTTGCGGAATCATCGATATCAAAAATCTGTTTCAGAGCGAAATTTACCAAACCCTGATATGATGCTGATCATTGGTGCATGGTTAGCCGTACCACATGCCTCAAACATTTACCTTTCTAACGAGGGACGACATGGAACAGCGCCGTCTGCGCCCCAGTTTCTGGCTTCTTTTTTGCTTTTTTCTTTCCGGATGTGCAGGCATGCAGACCGGATATGATGCTCCTTCCGTCAGTCTGACCAGTTTCCGCTTTATCCCCGGCGATTCGATTGTTCCGAAGTTTGAAATTGGACTGCGCATCATCAATCCCAATCGGGACCCGTTGGAAATAAACGGATTGTTCTACCATATCACCCTGGAGGACAATAAGGTCATATCGGGAGTGGCGAATGACCTGCCCACAATTGCCGGATACGGAGATGAAGACGTTTTGCTCGAAGCAATGGTTGATGTTGTAGGCGGGGCAAAGCTCCTGCAGTCGATCATCGGCAGGCAGGAAGGCAGCATCCACTATGGATTTAACGCAAAATTGGATCTGGGGCCGCTGAAACCGCCACTGAGAATTTCGGAGAGGGGAGCGTTTTCACTCAACAACCTCTAAATGGGCTCACCTTTCATGATAACAATGCGCCGTTCAGCAAAAGTTCTGATCTTCGCAGCAGACATCATCGCTGCGCAGGGGCAGGCAACCGTCCCCTTTACCTGATCTTCCTGACCAGATTACGCCCCAGCCCGACACGGCTGACCAGCGGTTCGGCCATGTCCGATTGACACAGCATACGGAGGTGAATATCCTCAGATCAGGGGCATCATCGTCGGTACCCACAATGCCCTGATTGCCATTAATCAACCGGATGAACGCTCGCAGCCCATGTATCCGCTGTTTCTCTATGAACTGAAAATAGAACTCGTACGGAGATGATAACCATGCAAAAGAGAACACTAGGCAATACCAAACGAAAATTACCGACGATAGGCCTCGGCTGCATGGGTCTGTCCGAATTTTACGGCCCGCCCTTGGAGCAGCTCACGGCGATCAAACTGCTGCACGAGGCGATAGAGTTGGGCGTCGAGCATTTCGACACGGCGGAAATGTATGGAATCGGCGGCGCCAACGAGACCCTGCTCGGCAAAGCGTTCGCAGACCGCCGCGACCGCGTCTTCATCGCCACCAAGTTCGGGCCGAAACGGGATTTTGTAACCGGTGAATTCATCGGTCTCGACGGTTCCCGCGCAAACTGCAGGCGCGCCGTTGAAGGTTCATTGCAGCGCCTGCGTACGGACGCTATCGACCTGTATTACCTGCACCGCGTTGATCCGTCCGTACCGATCGAGGAAACAGTGGCGGCGATGGCTGAACTGGTATCCGAAGGCAAGGTACGGGCCATCGGTCTGTCCGAGGCAGCAGGCGATACGATCCGTCGCGCAGCCAAAATCCACCCGATTGCGGCGGTCCAATCGGAATACTCGATCTTCAGTCGGGACATCGAAGCGGAGGTCATCCCCGCCTGCCGTGAAGTTGGCGCATCGCTGATTCCCTACTCACCGCTCGGCAGGGGGATGCTCACCGGACGCTTCAAGACGGAGACATTGACTGGAGACGATTGGCGGCTCACGACACCCCGCTACCAGGGTGAGGCTTACGCGCTGAATGTCGCGCTCGTCGATGAGATCGAAGCGATGGCCTCGGCAAGATCATGCACACCGGCGCAGGTCGCACTCGCCTGGGTCATCGGCCGCGGAGAACATATCATGCCCCTTACCGGAACAACGAAGCTTGCACACCTCAAGTCGAATCTCGGCGCCTGTGACATAGCGTTGTCCGATGATGAACAGACGGCCCTGAATGCACTGGCGGATCGTGTCATGGGGGAACGCTACGACGAATGGGGTATGGCAGGCATAAACGGCTGAACTGTTGTGCAGCTTTCTGGCTGCCGCCCTCTGCGTCTGGCCGTGGAATGACACACCGCGGGTTCTTGGCTCGATGTATGCGCGGCGCCAGGATAGGGAGTCCAAATCAATGCGTTGCAAAAACAAAATATGCTCTGCAACTATATGACTTGAATCATATTTTTAAATGTGTACCGGTTCGTGTTGCTGAATATGCTGCAAATAAATATGTTCCTTTTCATTGATGCCTAACTATTGATGGTTATTATTGGCGTTAGATATTCAATACCACAAGCAGTCTTTACATTCCCTGTCCTATGTCATCCAATGGAGTCCACCATGGTCGCTCGACTTTTTTCAAAAGCCATTGCGCTGGGGTTGCTGCTCACTGCGGCGTGTGCAGTTGAATTCATGGCACCGCTGTCCGCGGAAGCCATGTTCAAACCATCAGAGGAATCACTGTCCGGTTTGTATCCGGGGAAAGCCTATTCCCCTTACGCCCGGCGCTCGTTTCCGAGCAACGTGTATTGGGGAGACACCCATTTGCACACCGGTTATTCAATGGATGCAGGCCTGTTCGGAAACACGACCGGCCACGATACGGCCTACCAGTTCGCCCGCGGTGAGGAAGTGACGGCCGCCTCCGGCCAGCCGGTGAAACTTGCCCGGCCACTCGACTGGATGGTTCTGACCGATCACTCCGACGGCATGGGTTTGATCTTCGACCTGACCGACCAGAAACCGAACGTCATGGAATTCGAGCAGTCCCGCCGCTGGGCCGAGGGATTGGCCAAGGGCGGTGAAGCGAGCGCGGAAGCCGCACTCGACCTGATTACGACGTTTTCTCAGGGAGAGATAGACCCAGACCTGATGGCCCAGTATTCACCCGGTTCGCAGATCTATGCTTCGGTCTGGGAAACCGTCGTCGAAAAAGCTGAACAGTACAACCAGCCGGGGATCTTCACGGCCTTTATCGGCTACGAGTGGACCTCGCTGTACAAGGGAAACAACCTTCACCGAAACGTGGTGCTGCGCGACAACGGCGACCGTGCCCTGATGGTCGAACCGCTGGTCACACAGCCGCCGGTGGGAACGATCGACCCGCTGGACCTCTACGAATGGCTGCAGAATTACGAAGACAAGACCGGCGGGAAGGCCTTCGCGCTGGCCCACAACGGCAACCTGTCAAACGGCCTGATGTTCCCCACCGAAAAGCAGTTTACCGGGGCCGCCATCGACGAGAACTATGTCCGGCTTCGGGCGAAATGGGAACCGCTCTACGAGTTCACACAGATCAAGGGGGATGGCGAAACCCACCCGGTGCTGTCGCCGGATGACGCGTTCGCGGATTACGAGACCTGGGATGTCGGCAATCTCGACCTGACCGAGGCCAAGACCGAAGAGATGCTGAAGGGGGAATACGCCCGCGAGGCGCTGAAACAGGGCATGATGCTGGCGGCAAAACTCGGCACCAACCCTTACAAATTCGGGGCAGTCGGGTCGACCGACAGCCACACCTCCCTGTCCACTGCCGATTCCGACAATTATTTCGGCAAGGCGACTAATGCCGAGCCGTCACCAACGCGCATGAAACACCCCTTCGCCAAGACGGATATCGGTGCCTTCGAAGGCTATGAGCTGGTTGCCTCGGGGTATACCGGCGTCTGGGCCGAGGAGAACACGCGCCATGCACTCTGGGACGCCATGAAGCGCAGGGAAACCTACGCCACGACCGGCCCGCGCATGATGGTCCGATTCTTCGGCGGCTGGGACTATTCCGAAAACGACCTGCGCTCCCGCCTGCCCGCCTTTGCCGGCTATGAACGCGGCGTGCCCATGGGCGGCGAACTGCGGGATGCACCTGAAGGCGCTGCGGCGCCGACCTTCATGGTCTACGCTCTGCGCGACCCGATCGGCGCCAACCTTGACCGGATACAGATCATCAAGGGCTGGATGGACGAAGCCGGCGAACTGCACGAGAAGGTCCACGATGTCGCCTGGTCCGGCGACCGTAAGATAGATGCGGACGGCAAAATACCGCCGGTAGGAAATACCGTCGACCTGGAGAACGCGGGCTATCTCAACACAATCGGGGCATCGGAACTGGCCACGGTCTGGACGGATCCGCAGTTCGACCCGAAGGAGAGCGCATTCTACTATGCGCGGGTGCTGGAAATCCCAACTCCTCGCTGGGTGGTATACGATAAAGTCCGGTTCGGTGTGGAGATTCCGGAAGGGGCTGAATCGGACGGCCAGGAACGCGCCTATACGAGTCCGATCTGGTACACCCCGTAGCGGCACAAGTGCTTCCGGCTGGGGCCCTGGATGTCGCCCGCCCTTCTCAGCCGCTGATTTAATAGATTGCCCCGGGAAGCCGCCTGATCAGGTGGTTCCCCGGGCAGCAAGTATCGGCCGAAATATCCATACAAATCAGTTATCCCGGTGTTCCCGGCACGATTGGAACCTCCGGCTCCAGGTCAAACAGCCATCCAAATCTCGTGTTGACAGCGTGAGCATTCCCTGCACCTGCATCCCGTCCGTGCACTATGCTATTGCCACTGGAAACACAGCGCCTCGGTTCGGCAATTATCAATGCACTCGCCGCAGTTCCAGCAGTATGCCGAAGCCCCTTCATACTGTTGCGGATTGAGTCCCATCGGACACGTTTTCGCACAGATTCCGCATGCAATACAATTTTCGGCCAATGTCACCACCCGCAGTTTTCTTTTCTGGCCGATACACGCAAGCAGACCGCCAAGCGGACAAAAGCTCCGGCAGAAAAAGCGTCTGGTGAGGAGTTCGAGGACAATGATGAGGATGAGCAGTATGCCTTCGAGGGCAAACGTCCTGAAAAAGACCGCCATCATGATCTCCCTTCCGACGAGACCGGGGGGAGACAGAAATACGAAAAGCGGCGCGCCGATGATCATGGAAAGCAGCAGTTCTCCAATCAGCGTAAACCACAGAACTTTTTTAGCGACCAGGAGTTTATTTTTCAAAAACTTCCTCCTGGAAATGATTTTTCTGAACCGATCGAACAACTCGAGAATAAACGTTACCGGACATATCCACGAACAGAAAACCCTGCCAAGCAGGAACGCAAGCGTGACCGGAACAACCATGCCCACAAGGGAAGGCATGTAGATATTTCTGGTAATGAGCAGGCTCTCGAGCCCTTCAAGGGGAGATACGAACCAGAGCGCACCAATACCGATCGACTGATACCAGCCCTGTACAAAATTATTGTGGAGGAAGTAATTGACAAACGGATTGATCAGTACCACGAGGAAAGCCCCGAACAGGACCATCAGCCGTATCGTGCCGTATCGAACCCGCTTACCGTTGTTTTTCGATGCAGACTGCGCGCGAGGCGTTGTGCTCATGACAGCACCTTGTCGCCGGCGTAGATCGGCTCGATGTTGATTGCTTTCCTGCCGTTTTCAAGGGTAACGGGGCAGGCGTGCGTGCAGAGTCCGCAGCCGGTGCAGAAGTCGGTCTCGACAATCGGCTTCAGCTGATCGAGCCTGATGGCTTTTTCGGGAAAGGGGCATTTATCGTAGCAGGTACGGCACAGGGTTGTACCTTCCCAGGCCGCACAGCTGTACTTGTCGATGACCGCCAACCCCATGCGGGTGTCCTCCTGGCTGACTCTGAGAAGACTGCCGGTGGGGCAGACATCAACGCATTTCATGCACAGGTAGCACGGGATGTTCTCGGCTTCGATGATCGGGGTTCCGGCATGGACTCCGGCTCTTATGTCGAGCATGATGACCGACCGGTACGGGCAGACCTCCACACAGCGGCCGCAGCGGATGCATTTTGCCGGGAAAATCTCTTCGGGGACGGCCCCGGGCGGGCGCAGCCGGTTCGTGGCTACCGGGTTTTCTAAGAGGGCCGCCTGCGTGCGGCCGGATCCGAATCCGAACAGGACGGCGGACCCGAGTATGCCTTTAACGAAAAGTCTCCGTTTCATTGGGTGTCGTCGGAAGGATCCGGCGCCAGGGGCTTGCGGAATCCGAACGGTTTGGCGAGTCTCTCCCCCCGGGCCATCTGTTCCGCTTCATCTTCGGTGTTGAGGTAGGTCATCCCCACATTGAAGATGTCTTCATGCTTGTTTATGGTATCGATCAGCCGCTCCATGTCCTCAGAGGTATCCGATTCGATAACGGCAACGATATTTCCCTTATTATCAGAGCCGTGAATCTCGAGTGATTGATATTGCCCGAGATCCGCAAGGACTTTCTCGGTCGCTTCGGTTCGGCAGGTTATTACGACACCGCTGATCGGCATAACTCCTCCTGAAAAAGCATATACGGTTGAACAAAAGAAAACGGGCCGGATATCACATGGTACCCGACCCGGGGAGGCTCTGGCTAGACAATATACGGCGTGAGGGGCTTCGGACCGGAAACCCGCTTGACCTGTACGGCGCAGATCTTGAATTCCGGCTCTTTGGAGCCTGGATCGATCGCGTCTTTCGTGACCTTGTTGATCATCCGGTCCTCGTGCTGATCATGCCAGTAAGCAAAGACCATTCCTTCAACCGGTCCCTCGTATACCTTGGCGGGCAGAACGTTGACACCTCGACGCGATTTAAGCTCCACCATATCGCCCGGTTTGATGCCGAGCCTCTGGGCGTCCTTCGGATTGATTTCTACATACGCGTATGGATTGGCACGCATCAGTTCGGGCACGCGGCCGGTCATGGACATCGTATGCCAGTGATCGATAATGCGTCCGGTGGACAGGTAGAACGGGTATTCGCTGTCGGGTATCTCTTCGGGATCCGCCTGATCACGCAGCCATATCCACAGTTTGCGGTCTGCATGGGCAGGACCGTAGAACTGATACGGTAAATCGTCCTTCGATTCGGTGTCGGCCATCGGGTCCCGTCCTTTGACGAATTTTTTTACGGTTCCGCCGGTCAGGGCAAAATCCTTCGTCGGCGCCGGCCACTGGACGCCGTCATACATCTGCTCGAGCACTTCATACGTGGCTCCGCGCAAGTCGTTGTCGCGGTGAGCCGTCAGTTTTTGGGTGTACTCATCCCAGATGGCTTTGGGCAGCTCATATGATTCATCGAGCCCTTCGAACGGTTTGATGCACTGGGCGATGACCGGATCGTTCATTTTCTCGGCAAGTCTTCCCGCCCACTCGCGGATTATCCAGACTTCCGGCTTTGCGTCGCCGGGAGCATCGATCGCCTTTGCTGTTATCTGCGAGCGGCGCTCGGTGCAGCCATACACGCCGGTTTTTTCGAAATGAAAGCAGGTCGGAAGGACCAGGTTCGATTTCTGGGTGGTCAGGGTCTGAAAAATATCGGTGGTCACGATAAAAACATCGTCACGGTCCATCCCCTTGTTGTACAGATTGCAGTTGGGCAGACTCTGAACCGGACTTGTGCAGTTGATCCAGATGGCCCTGATCTTCGCGTCGTTCACCGCCGAGAACATAGCCATGGTGTGCAGTCCGGGTTTCGGCGGGATACGTCCGGGCGGGACTCCCCATGCCTGTTCGACCTGGGCCCGCATCTTTTCATTGGCGACCGGACGGTGTCCCGGCAGGATGTGGCATAATCCGCCGCCTTCACGCACACCGCCGCACGCATTGGGCTGCCCGGTAAGGGACAGGCTGTCGGCGCCGTCTTTCAGCAATTGACCGGTAAGGATATGGAGGTTGTGAACCAGGTTGTTCGCCCACACCCCCTGTTTACGCTGGTTGAGGCCCATCGTCCACAGCGTGACCGTTCCTCTGGAAGCAGCAAACCAGCGGGCGACGGTTTTGACATCTTCGGCGCTGAAAGAGCCTCCGCATGTTTTTGCAACTTCGACCGGCGTGTATTGAGCAACCTGCGCCTTATACGTTTCGAAATCCACCGTGTCTTTGCCGCTTTTGAACGTCGTATAGTTTTTGAGAAACTCCTCGTCGTAGAGTTTTTCCTCTATGATTACGTTGGCCATGCCGTTGAGCAGTGACAAATCAGTTCCCGGCTTGAACTGCAGGTGCATGTCCGCGATACGTGACGTCTGTGACACACGCGGATCAACATTGATGACTTTAACATCCGCAGCATTGTCCAGTTTGCGGCGCATGATGCGGCGGAAGAGGACGGGGTGCGCTTCCGCGGTATTTGATCCGATAATGAAGAAGCAATGCGCCTTCTCCAGATCTGAATAGCCGCCGATCGGTTCATCGGCGCCGAACGAGGTCAGATAACCGCCGACCGCGCTGGCCATGCAGAGACGCGGGTTGCCCTCCACATTATTGGACTGCAGGCCGCCGCGCATGACCTTCTGGAAAAAATAGGTCTCCTCGGTGAGCGCCTGTCCCGATCCATAGTAGGCAACGGCATTTCCGCCGCCGGCCTTGTGCGCATTGGCAAATTCTGTTGCAGCGATGTCGAGCGCCTCATCCCAGGAAATTTCCTTGAATTTATCCTTCTTGCTCTTTCTGTAGAGCGGTTTCGTCAAACGGTCCGGATGGCGCATGCATTTCCAGAAGTGCATCCCTTTCATGCACACATAGCCGAAGTTGGTCCGCGACTGGGGAACCCCCCGCAGCCCCATCGGCTTTCCGTTTTTCACGCCCAACTCTACCCTGCAGCCGACCCCGCAGAGCCTGCAGCTGCCGCGGTGCCAGACAAGCCCCTCATCAGCTTTGGCGACATCCTGCATGGAGATCGGCAGATTCATGCTGACATACGAAGCAGCGGAAAGCGCTGCCGCTTTCTTTATGAAATTACGTCTTGATTGTGTCATCGCGTCCTCCTGGATTCATCCGCATGTGGAAATCAGTGCGATTATTTTTCAGATTTAAACGAGTGGGGCACATGACACTCCCAGCACGGTTTGTTTTTATCACATTTCTCGAGCATATCTGCGTGGCATGTCGCACAGTCCTCTCTGGTCGGCGTGACCTTAAAGGTCTCGAAGGTCCCATGGCACTGGTAGCATTTGACCATGGCGATTCCGTGAACCGAGTCGTACCACTCCTTCTCCAGATCAGGGGTGCTCTCACGATGACAGTCTGAGCAGGCAATAAACATCTCCTGTTCATCCAGTTCCGGATGGGTGTCCTGACTGTCCTGTGCGGTTGCCGAAAGGACCGACAGGAGCAGGACTGTCAATAAAATCAGCATCAGCACAGCGACAATTATGTTTTTTTCCTGTTTCACCACGCCCTCCTTTTTCAGGTTGGTTAAAATTGCTGCAATAAAGTCCTCCCAGAAAATTATGCAATTTTTATTCCAATAACAAACCATTGAAATTACATGACAATATGTTATTTCCATTAGAAACCTGTTACCGATTGGTTACAGATCAAGAATACCGTGTTACCAACAGGTAACGGATTGGGGTCCTCACTGAGACTTACACAGTCCCACTTCCTGCTGGGAACCAGTCGAACTCGTCTTCTGTGAATTATGATCCGGTAAACCGGTTCAGATGCCGCCTGGGGTTTCCCATTAATAATTGTTGTGTTAATCTCATTTCATCGAAACGTTGCGTTAATCTGATTTTTACCGAATAGGGGCAATGATGATACGGGCCAAAGTCGTGTTTTGTTCGGTTGCGCTGATGCTGATGTGGACGGTTGCCGCTCAGGCAGGTACGCTGTATCTGTCGGTGGCCGCGAGCATGACCGATGTGTTTCAAGAGATTATTGCGCTATTCTCAGAAACATATCCTGATACCAAAGTGTTGCCGAACTTTGCATCGTCGGGTTCTCTCGCCAAACAGATCGCCCAGGGGGCGCCAGCCGATTTCTATGTGTCAGCGAATACAAAATGGATGCAATATTTGCTCGAGAATGACGTGATTATCGACTCGACCTGTCGCGTCTTCGCCTTCAATTCACTGGTGTTTGTCGGTGATCCGGATACGGACATCTCGGAACTGACCGGGATTACCTCGCTGCAGAAGATCGGCATCGGCACACCGCAGAGTGTTCCTGTCGGCCAATACGCCCGGCAGGCTCTGGAGGCAGCAGGCGTCTACCAATCCCTCGTCGATACGCGTAAACTGGTCTTTGCCAAAGACACCCGCCAGGCGCTGCTCTATGCCGACCGGGGGGCGGTGGACGGCTCGTTCGTGTACAAGACGGATGCGCTGCTGGCCCGGCATGCGAAGGTACTCTTCACGGTACCCACTGCTCTGTACGACCGGGTCAGTTACCCGCTTGCGCTAACCGTCGGCGGCGGCGCCAAGGATGAAGCGACCGCATTCTACGAGTTCATGGCAGCCGATACGGTGCAGGCAATTCTGGTCAAGCACGGTTTTGAACCGGCCGACTGAAGCAGGATGGGATAATCATGCTGGCCGTCAACGACTTCTCTGCCATACGGTTGTCCCTGCAGGTAGCTGCCTGTGCGACGATTATTTCCCTGCCGTTCGGCTATGCCGTCGCGTATCTATTGGTATTTGGCAGGATGCGAGGCAAGGTCCTGCTGGAAGGAGTGGTCAATCTCCCCCTGGTCCTGCCGCCGGTGGTGATCGGTTACCTGCTGCTCCTGCTGTTCGGGAAACATTCGCCCCTCGGTTCCCTGCTCGTGCGCTACGGAATCGAGGTGATTTTTACGTTGAAAGCGGCGGTGATCGCATCGACCGTGGTCGGTTTTCCATTGCTCGTCCGCTCCGTCCGCATCGGCATGGAAAACGTCGATCGACGTTATATGCAGGCATCACGGACCCTTGGCGCCGGCTGGTGGGATACGTTGTTCAGCGTCACCATTCCATTGACGTACAAGGCCACGCTGGCCGGTATGACGCTGATGTTCGCCCGCAGCCTCGGCGAGTTCGGCGCCACCATCATTCTGGCCGGCAATATTCCCGGCGTCACGCAGACCATTCCGCTGGCAATCTACCAGTACACGAGCGTGCCTGGCGGCGATGCCATGGCGCTCAGTCTGTGCCTGGTATCGATCGGCCTGTCGTTTGGTGTGCTCATGATCAGTGAAGCGGTCAACCGGTCCATACCCCGGAGATAGCCATGCTGCTTGAAGTGGATGTGGAAAAACGCTATAGCGGATTTCATACGCGAGCGGAATTTTCCCTCAGCTCTGAGCGATGCGGGGTTTTCGGTCCGTCGGGAAGCGGCAAATCGACGTTGATGCACCTGTTGGCCGGCTTGACCGATCCGGACCGGGGCCATATCAGGCTTAACGACAAGACCTTGTTCGACAGCAGCCGCAACATCAACCTGCCGCCCCAGAAACGGCGGATCGGTGTAGTCTTCCAGCACGCCCATCTGTTCCCGCACATGAATGTGCGCAAGAATCTCTCCTACGGCCTGAAGCGTCGTTCGTCCGGTGCAAACGACATCGATCCACAGCAGCTCATCGAAGTCCTGCAGTTGACGAACATGCTGGAACGCAGGGTGTCAAAGCTGTCCGGCGGTGAGAGACAGCGTGTTGCACTCGGCAGAACGATCCTGGCAAGTCCCGACCTGATCCTCATGGATGAGCCGCTGACAGGTCTCGAT
>Ga0180435_10005446_pt1 | contig 12376 bp, 16 predicted proteins | sample SS_ome_3_FD_132467 | JGI IMG/M metagenome (GOLD analysis project Ga0180435, IMG submission 132467) | Hypersaline lake sediment archaeal communities from the Salton Sea, California, USA - SS_3_S_1 metaG | ecosystem: Environmental > Aquatic > Non-marine Saline and Alkaline > Hypersaline >... | reverse complement strand
GAAGGTTATTATTACGAAGCTGAACAATATTTTATTAATGTTCCTATTATTGATGGTGAACTTGATCTGCCTGATAATAATAGCATATTCCTAATCGCATTTAATCTCCCAAGAGAAGGATTAAAAGTTGTCTGTACTTTCACCGATTATTCCTGATATTTGTATGGACTTTCCCCCGGCTGCGCATTATGAAGTTTATTAACTATATCAAATACGATAATGAAAATGGTGAACCGCCGATTGGCACGGCTGGCGCGCTGAAATTTAATCCCAACAGGAGGTTCCGATGAAATATAAAAAGAAAAAAGCGGGTTTTTGCGGCATATTGATAGTTGTGATTATGGTCTTCACTTTTATCCCGGAGGCGGACGCCTGCACCAGGGCGGTCTATCTGGGTGAGAACAGGACTGTTGTCACCGGTAGATCGATGGACTGGGCCGAGGATATGCAGACCAATCTCTGGGCTTTTCCGCGGGGAATGAAGCGATCCGGCGTCGCTGGCCCGGACTCACCCGTATGGATATCCAAATATGGCAGTGTGATCGCCTCCGGCTATGAAATAGGCACAGCCGATGGGATGAACGAGGCGGGACTGGTTGCTAATCTGCTCTACCTGGCCGAATCGGATTACGGCCAACCCGAAGGCAAGCCGCCCCTATCGATCTCTATCTGGACCCAGTACGTGCTGGACAACTTCCCAACCGTGGCCGTGGCCGTGGAAGCTTTGCGGAGGGAACCATTTCGCATTATCGCGCCCGGTCTGCCTAACGGCAAACCCGCCCAGCTCCATCTGGCGATTTCGGACGCTACCGGGGACTCTGCTATCTTCGAATACATCGATGGGAAGCTTGTCATCCACCACGGCAGGGAGTTCCAGGTGATGACAAACTCCCCGACCTATGAAAAGCAGCTCGCCCTGAACGACTACTGGGAGAATATAGGCGGCCTGACATTTCTTCCGGGGACGAACCGGGCGGCCGATCGCTTCGCCCGCGCTTCATTCCTGATCAACGCGATCCCTAAGACCATTGACCCCAACTATATCACCGCGGTGCCGAAAGGGACCTTAGATAATCAGGCCGCGCTCAGCGTGCTCGGTGTGATCCGGAGCGTCGGAGTTCCGCTCGGCATTACCACGCCGGGTCAGCCCAACATCTCATCGACGATCTGGCGGACGGTCGCGGACCAGAAGAACAAAGTTTATTTCTTCGATTCGGCCACCAGCCCCAACACATTCTGGGTGCCGCTGGCGTCTCTTGATCTGAGGGAAGGCGCCGGGGTAAAGAAGCTCACGATCGCCGGCGGGAGGATATATTCCGGCAACGCGGCCGGGATGTTCGAGCCGGCACAACCCTTCGCCTTTCTGCCGGCTGAGCAGGAAATAAATTAATGCCGACGGGAGATAATTTGTAAGCTTTCAGGAGACTCCGTCATTGCGAACGAAGTGAAGCAATCTCACCAATGCCGGGGGAGATTGCTTCGTCGCTACGCTCCTCGCAATGACATGAAATTTGAATTATCGGACAGTCTTTGGAGGTTACTTCTACGAGAATAGGGCGATGGGGGGGTACTGAAAGCTTAGGATAGGTTCAAAGTATATTCTTATGGATAAAGCCTCTGTTGAGCCATCTAAGCGCCGGTACCAATTGAATCTGCCGGGCGGATTTTTGTCAGGACCGAGATATGAATAAATCTACTGATAGAAGAACGGTGCTTGAATTAGTACCCACTTTGATACGGAGGGCCGCGTGGGTGCCTCTGGCGGTATTTCTGCTCTACGCAGGAATAGTACTTCTAACGAATCTTACTTCCAGATATTACATCATCAGTATTCTGCTGCACATGATGGGTGGCGTGGCGATATCGTTCTTCTTCTGGAGATCCCTGGAACTTCTGGATGTGAAATTGGAATGTCTCCATCTGTCTGCTGAGTCTCTGTTAAAAGTGTTCGCTATATCTATGACAGCCGCCACCGCCGCGATCTGGGAGTTAGCCGAGTATACCGGCGATAGGATTCTGGGCACTACCATGCAGGATGGACTTGGTGATACAATGCTGGATATGTTCCTTGGGATAGCGTGCGGCGCGGTCTATATTATACTTGTTCATAGGAGGAAGCAGACTAAAAAATCCTGAGAGGTGCGGAGGAGATTGCTTCGTCACTATGCTCCTCGCAATGACAGTCTCTGCTAGGTGTCATTGCGAACGAAGTGAAGCAATCTCACCAATGCCGGGAGAGATTGCTTCGTCGCCGCGCTCCTCGCAATGACAGTTGGAGTGCACGGGAGATTGCTTCGTCGCCGCGCTCCCCGCAATGACAGTTGGAGTGCACGGGAGATTGCTTCGTCGCCGCGCTCCTCGCAATGACAGTTGGAGAAAACCAACCTAAAAAAGGAGATACAAAAATGAGATTGATCGGCATCTTATTAATAGCAAGCAGTCTTCTTTCAGGTACTTCCATGGCGGAGAACCCGCCGCAACCCACGGTGAAAAGCCTGCCGCCTTCCGTAGTTAAAACAGTCCCGGTAGCGGGAGATACGGCTGTTGATCCTAGTCTCTCGGAGGTTAGCGTCACGTTCAGCAAGGATATGTTGACCGAAGAGATGTGGTCATGGTGCAGCCAGTCACCGGGTACATTCCCGGAGATAGACAAGACAAAGATCCGATATTTAAAGGATAGACGGACCTGTGTGCTCCCCGTCAAACTCCAGCCCGGGAAGACTTACGTGATCTGGATCAACTCGCAGAAGTTCAACTACTTCAAGGACACGGAACATAATTCGGCGATCCCATATCTGCTGGTATTCCAGACTGCGGGCTAATAAACCGGTTATTGATTCCCCTTTTTACCGATAGATAGATAGATTGTTCAATACCCTTATAACCATAAAATAGGAGTAATTATGAGAAGTTCATTAACGGCAGTCCTGGTGGTTTCTCTGATCGCAGCAATTTTATGGATACCTGTCGGCATAGAGGCGACAGAAGAGGAGGATACACAGAGTACTGGTTCCCGAAGAAGGGAGAGACCACTCCTCAACCGAAGAGATCTTATGTACTTCTCTTCAAACCATACGGATGGGTAGTCGGGAGTGGATATTACCGCTGATAAGTCAAAGAATAGAGGAAAGAATTCACATCTTTAATATTTTCGCAAGAAACTAAATGTATCTAATAACTTAATAAAACATTCCCTGCAAAATATCACAAAATTTGATTAATATTATGCGGATTTTAAATTAAACAAAGGAGGGATGTCTGATGAAAAATTTTAGTAATCCAATGGTGATAATTATCCTGGCCGCAATCGGGCCTTTTGTTGTTTTACCGATTTCAGCGCATTCTCACTGCCAGATTCCATGTGGAATCTATGATGATCACGCGCGAATCCAATCTATGCTTGAAGATGCCGCTACCATAGAAAAATCAGATAAGCAAATTGCTGAATTGGCCGGCAAGACCGACGCCCAATCTAAAAACCAGTTGGTCCGCTGGGTGATGAATAAGGAAAAACATGCCCAAAATATCATCTCTACAATCAGTGACTACTTTCTGACGCAACGGGTAAAACCAACCCAAAAAGACTACGCGGAACGCTTAATCAAGCACCATGCTGTAATAATTGCGGCAATGAATACCAAGCAGAAAGCGGATGCAAAATCCGCGCAGAATCTCAAGGATAGTATTATAGCTCTTTCGTCTTACTATCCCGAGGTTAAGCAATAGAGGAAGTATATACTACCGGAAGTTCGGAGCGCGGCGTGGCTTTACTTCACCGGCACCGGCTTTTAATCGAGGTAAGGTTATACAAACAGTCACCAAATACCCATGTAAGGGAGGAAATATGAGTAAGAATTTGGTTCATAAATGTCACACCAAGGCGCAGTGCCATGATGAAAATCATATCTGCCGGATAATCCTTAAGGGAGATCTGGAGCGGATAAAGAAACTGGTCAAAGATACCAGGTTCTTCTGCAAAAACTGCGGGAGGGCGGCGCATGAGAAAGAGAATCTCTGCAATCCGTCCAAGATTTGAACTATTTCCCGGGCAGTTTAAATGAAACGTCTTAGAAATAGCTTTGCGGAAAGCCGGATATCTCCGATTACCATTTATAGCTTAGAGCCGGAGATATAATTAGGTAACGCCGAATCTTGCAAATTATAAGGAGAAATATGGTGAAAAGGAACTCATTTCTATCTCTCAGCCTGACAGTGATAGTTATACTCGGCAGCTCCTCCGTGATTTTCGGGGAGGAACTGAAGCCGATCCAACTGTTAAAACCGCGGATAGACAGCGGCAGGTCCCTGATGCAATCGCTGAAGGATAGGGCCAGTTCGAGATCCTTCAGCGATAAAGAGCTGCCCGATCAATTACTATCAAATCTGCTCTGGGCGGCGTTCGGAGTAAACCGCTCTGATTCTGGAAAGCGGACGGCTCCATCCGCCAAGAATTGGCAGGAGATCGACATCTACGTCGCCCTGGCAAAAGGCCTTTTTCTTTATGATGCTGGGACCCATACATTGAAACCGGTTCTGGCCGAAGATATCCGGGCGGCGACCGGGCGACAGAGTTTCACCAGCGTCGCGCCGGTGGATCTGATCTACGTGGCGGATCGGACCCGGATGTTCGGCGCTGACAACGATTGGAAGGATTTCTATTCGGCCACCGATACCGGATTTATCAGCCAGAATGTTTATCTCTTCTGCGCCTCGGAAGGATTGGCGACGGTGGTGCTGGGATACGTCGACAAGCCGGCCCTGGAGAAGAAGATGGGACTACGCCCGGACCAGAAGGTTATCCTGACCCAACCGGTAGGATACACGAAATAATATATCTCGCAATAAGGCCGGTTGGTTAGGGGGTAAAATCAACATTGTGCATAAACTCATCCCATTATATAATATGACACAACGATTCGCCCTCAACCTCTCCCCCTTTTAATGAACAGACGATCGAATGTGATTGAATAGGATAAAAAATCTGTTTTTAAAATAATAAGATATAATCGATTTCAAGAAATTCTTTATTGGTCCTCATGAAATTAGATTTATTCTTTAAGTTAGAGCGAAGCGCTAACTTATGGTAGCCGCACCTTTTAAGGTGCGCAATAAACGCAGGCTAAAGCCTGCGGCTACCTCTTTTTCAACATTTATTGTCCCGGTAATAAAAGATAACCGGGATTCCGAAGTATTTCGGGAGAGAAATCCCGAAACAGCGACGTTACTTATGTACCGGGCAGTTTAACTTAACCTGAGCTGATGCTCACGAAAGGAGGCCGACCATGTATCTCCTGGTTGAAGTTCTGGAACAGACCGAACATCTTGTTGATCTGCTGGAAGGGTTTGTCAAAATAGGAGTAACCGGCACAACCGTTCTGGACAGTATCGGGATGGGTCGGATTCTCCTGGAAAGCGGTGTGGAGGTTCCCGCGATCAGAGTCATCAAAGATGTCGTGGAGAAGGGCCAACCCACCAATAAGACGATCTTCACCGTGGTCGCGGACAAGGAGACATTAGATAAAGCCCTCGCTGTTATCAGATCGTTCTGCGGCAATTTGAACGAGCCGGGTAAGGGCATCGTATTCACACTTCCGCTGGATTTCGTTGAAGGAGTGCAAAAACACTCATTGATTTAAGAGGCCGGCCGGATTATCCGGGCACTAAATCTTCCGCCCGCTCGTCGTGCTGAATACGAATGGCACGAGGACAAGTCAGCCGATCTGTTTGCTCCCCCCATTACACTATAGAGATTGGAGAGAGAGTAAAGCTTTCTTAGGGAGCCCGGGAATGGAAACCTAATTTATTTCATAAAAGAGGACAGGACCATGGTAAGACTGATTAAAATGCCAACTAAAATTGATGCCTGTGGAACAAAAGAAAAAATTATCAATGAGTTCATCGGGAATGTTAATAGCCAAACAGAGACGGTAAGTATAGCAAAGATGGAGAGCCCACGGGGATGGGAAGAGCCGGGCCAGCGTCCGAAATTCACGGAATATACTATCGTTTTAAAGGGAGTTTTAAAGGCTGAAACAGCGGAGGCTTCATTTGATATCACAGCCGGGCATGCCCTGATCGCGGAAGCGGATGAATGGGTGAAGTATAGCAGTCCATATGAAGGCGGGGCGGAATATATATCGGTCTGCCTGCCGGCGTTCAGTCCTGATCTGGTAAACAGAGATGAATAGTAAAGATATCACTCAAGAAACCGGGGGAGGGGGGGGCGATCAATATCGTTAGCCGAAGCATATGAAAGCAAATAATCAACGCTTGAAGATAGGAGCTGTGATTTTCAGCCGGGAAGTCAGTCTTGAGGCCGCCCGCCGGGCTGAGTATATATGGAATGAGGATAAGTCCGTTGATCCGTTCGCTTTTCCTATTATTGAAAATAGAGAGCAACAATATTAACCGGAGGTAAATCATGGCAGCATGGCAATGCGGTCTTTGTTCGCATAGATACGATGAAAATGATGAGTCGACCGGGTGGGATGATCTCTCGCTGTCTGACTTATGCACTACCAATTCCGAGATCGCGGGTTACACAGATATCGAGCACGTATAACCACAACCTAAAGGGAGGAAATAAGATGACAACAATGGATAACTTACAGGAAGCATTCGCGGGGGAGAGCCAGGCCAACCGGAAATATACCGCATTTGCCAAGAAGGCGGATGAAGATGGACTTCCCCAGGTAGCCAAGCTATTCCGGGCCGCTGCCGCCGCAGAAACCGTGCACGCTCTCGCGCACCTGCGCGTGATGGGAGGGATCAAGAGTACGGCCGAGAACCTGGAAGCGGCGATTGAAGGTGAAGGGCATGAATTCAAGGAGATGTATCCGGAGTTCCTGGAACTGGCGCGGGAAGAAGGAGAAAAGCCGGCAGAGATCTCGTTTAAGAACGCGCTGGCGGTGGAAAAAATCCATTATGGGCTTTATTCCAACGCATTAGAAGCCGTAAAGAACGGCGGCGATCTGCCGGCGGCGGCGATCTACGTATGTCCGGTCTGCGGCAATACTGTCGAGTGGGATGTGCCTGATACCTGCCCGATCTGTAACGTCCCCGGCAGCAGGTTTATGGAGATTGCATAGCAGCATCTTCCGGTATGATATGAAGAGACATATTCACACCAGGATGCTGATTACAGTCGGTTCCGTAGTTCTGGCTTACTGGCTGATCTTCTATCTGTATGTTTTTCAGGACTGGTACCTCGACAATCTTACTGTCGGCTTGATTCTTAAAATTACTATGCCTGTGGCCGTGATAATAGATGTAGCAGGCTTGATTTTCGGTTGTATCGCCGCGGCAAACCGGAGGCGAGGGGGAAGCATGGTTATTGCTCTTTACGGGGCGCCGTTACTGGCCGCCGGGGGATTTTTCTGGTGGTTATTCTTTGGAGTTAAAATCTGATGAACTGCAGGATATTATTAAAGTCATATACTGGAGAATCGTTAACTAAAGGAGCTTCGATGAAGAATAGGAAGCAAGTCCGTTTGTATATCAAGCGTTTTATCTGCCTGGCAATCATCGCCTCTTTTTTTATATTCGCCTCGGCGGCCGAATCCGCTTTGACTGCGGATGAGGCGGTTAAGAAACTTAAAGACGGCAACAAAAGGTATGTAACCGGGAAAACTACTCACCCTAATCAAACTCAGGCCCGACGGAAGGAGACTGCCAGTGGACAACATCCTTTCGCTTCGGTCCTGGCCTGTTCTGATTCGCGGGAACCCGTGGAAATTATCTTTGATCAGGGGATCGGCGATATTTTTGTCATCCGGGTCGCCGGCAATGTGGTTGATACAGTTGAGATCGGTTCGATTGAATACGGGGTGGCCCATTTAGATACCCCGGTTGTACTGGTTTTAGGGCACACTCATTGCGGAGCGGTAGCGGCTGCCGTGAAAGACGCGCCGGTTCAGGGAAGTATCGTGCCTCTGGTTGAAAATATCATCCCCGCCGTTTACTCGGCCAGAGAGAAAAATCCCAAATTATCCGGTGATAAGCTGATGGCCCGGGTAACCGAGGAAAATGTCCGGCTCTCGATAGAGAATCTAATTTCGCGTAGTTCGATCATCCGCGATAAGATTAACGAGGGAAAACTTCAGATTTTAGGAGCTATCTATAATATTGAGAGCGGAGAGATTGATTGGCTGGGGCCCCATCCGGAGCAGGCTCAGCTTCTTAAGGATTATTCCCCCATCCCGGAATCATCGTTACTATCGGAAAAATAATAATCAAATAGTTGATGCTTTTCAGGCCTTGATGCTGGCGGGAGTAAAGAGATGGATAAGAGAAACCGGGACCTAATCCATCTGACGTGAAATTAAAATGAGATTGCTTCGTCGCGGAGCTCCTCGCAATGACACCGGGGGGGGCCTGGAGAGATTGCTTCGTCGCGGTGCTCCTCGCAATGACACCGGGGGGGCCTGGAGAGATTGCTTCGTCGCGGTGCTCCTCGCAATGACAATTGGTGATGCGCGGGAGATTGCTTCGTCCAGCCGCCGTAGCCTTCGGCTACTATGGCGGAGGAGGCTCGCGGGGCTCCTCGCAATGACAGTTGGAGTGAGAGAGAGTATTCATGAATGATATTCGTCAAAAAATTTTAGCCATCATCCGGCCCGCTCACCTGGCTTCCCTGGCCACCATCACCGAGGACGGTAAGCCGTGGACGCGCTATGTCATTCCCCGGACTGACGACGACCTGACCATCCGTATCGCCACTCGCGTAAATTCCCGGAAGGCCGCGCAGATCCGGGAGAACCCCGAAGTGCACCTGACCTGCGGGGTATCGGACCCGAGAAACGTGGATACCTTTCTCCAGATCGAGGGGAGGGCCCGGTTCACCACCGATCAGGGCGAGCGAGAAGCATTCTGGGATCCGCACCTGGAGAATATCTTTGATGGTCCTGCCGATCCCGAGTACGGAGTGATTGTGATTACTCCGTACCGGATAGAGCTCTGGAGAGAGGGAGTCAGCGAACCGGAGGTATGGGAACACCGGAATTTATAGAGAGGAATTTAATCCAGGGAGATAGCCCTGCTACGAAAGGAGCAGATTATTAATTCATCGCGGACCGGTTTTCACTATGCCTGGATTATCCTGATTATCGGTGTCCTGGTAACGTTCAGCTCGGTCGGGCTGGCTCGATTCGGCTATACTACGGTACTCCCTTCCATGCAGAACGCCCTGGGGCTGGACAATACCGAGGCCGGCGGCATCGCCACCGCGACCATGGTGGGCTATCTCCTCCTGGCCGTTCTCGGCGGCGCCCTGGCGGCGCGCTACGGCCCGCGGATAGTCATCACGGCGGGACTGGCACTGGCCGGCGGCAGCATGCTGCTTACGGGGTTGTCGGACGGTTTTTTCGCCGCGGCGGCATGGCGGGCGCTCACCGGCGTCGGGAGCGGAGCGAGTAATATCCCGGTCATGGCACTGATGGCGGCGTGGTTCGCGCATAAGCGGAGAGGTCTGGCGGCCGGGATCGCGGTGACGGGTTCGGCGGCCGGGCTCATCTTCGTCGGTCCCCTGGTCCCCCGGATTCTCTCCTCTTACGGTGGGGATGGCTGGCGGGTCTGCTGGTATATCTTCGGGTCCATAACCCTGGTGGTCGGTGTGATATGCGCGCTCTTTCTCCGCGATCGACCTTCCTCCATAGGCGCGCGGCCCCTGGGGGCCGATACCGATATCGCGTCGCTTGCTCCAGTAACCGGGCCGCTCCAGTGGAAGAAGGTCTATCGGTCACCCCGCGTCTGGCATCTGGGCCTGGTATATATCGCGTTCGGGTTCGCCTATATCATCTACGTGACCTTCTTCGTCAAATATCTGATCTCCGAGGGAGGGTACACCCCGACCGGCGCCGGGAGTCTCTTTATGGTAGTCGGATGGGCGAGCCTCTTCTGCGGCCTGATCTGGGGTCCGGTCTCCGACATCATCGGCCGCAAGCTGGCCCTGGTATTTATCTATCTGATGCACGCGGTCTCTTTCAGTCTCTTCGCCCTCTGGCCCGAACCGGCCGGGTTTGTCATATCGGCAATCCTCTTCGGTCTCTCGGCCTGGGCCATGCCGGCGGTGATGGCCGCCGCCTGCGGCGATCTTCTCGGCCCGCGTCTGGCGGCGGCGGGACTGGGATTTGTCACGCTCTTCTTCGGGATCGGGCAGGCGGTTGGGCCCAGCGCGGCCGGCGCTATCGCGGACGCCACCGGGTCACTCTCTCCGGCATTGCTGCTGGCCGGTGGAGTCTCTCTGTTGGGAGCGGTTGGAGCGATGATGCTCCGGCCGATCGGGAGGGTGTCCGCGGATTCGCCCGCTCTATAAAAGGGGTGCGTCCGGCGCTGACTTATTTTTTCGGATGGCCGTGAGGTCCCTGATGATCGCCTGAATGAGCGTATCCCCGCCAACCTGGATCCGCACCAGGCCGGTCTCAGCCTCGAAGATCTCCCCGTTATATCGGGTCATCTCCCAGACGAAGAACTGGGCCTCCCCGGTGAGAGCCGCGTTAAATTTTTCCAGGACAATCCTCTTCGAATCCTCTTCTCTGCCATCCTCCCGGCGCGAAATGAACCGGTATATCTCCTCGCCCTTTATCTGGTCTTCGGTACAGCCGAACATTCGCAGGGTCTGATGATTCCACTCGACGAAGCGGGCTCCTTTCAGGAGGAAGATGGCATCGTGGGCGTTTTCGAAGAGGGCCCGGTATTTTTTCTCGCTCTCCCGAAGTTCCTCCTCGGCGTGCTTGCGCTCGGTGATGTTGCGGAGGACTCCTTCTACTCCTACCGGCTCTCGTCTGTCGTTAAAGACGAAATGAGTGCTCACCAGGACATCAAAGATACTGCCGTCTTTGGAGACCATCTGGATCTCGTAGCCATCTACCGCCCCGGTCTCGCGCAATCTCTTGAGAAGTTCTTCACGTTCGGATGAGTCGGGATAAAAATCAATCGCCGGGCGTCCGACGATCTCTTCCGGTGTGTATCCGGTCTGGGCCTGGACGGAGGAACTGATCGCGGTGACGATCCCGTCCATATCGGCGCTGTAGTACACGTCATAAAATGACTCCAGGATGGAACGGTATTTCTCCTCGCTCTTTCTGAGTTCTTCTTCTGCGATCTTCCGATCCGTAATGTTACGGAGCACCCCTTCCACCGCGACCGGTCTCCTATCCTGATCATAGACAAAGTGGGTGCTCACCCAGATATCCAGGATGCTCCCATCCCTGGCCAGCATCTTTATCTCAAAATCATTGACCGCGCCCTTCTCTCTTAATCTCGATAATAATTCATCCCGCTGGGCCGGATTGGGATAAAAATCCGTCACCTGACGGCCAATCAATTCATCCGGTTCATAACCCCCATGATATTTAACCGAAGGACTGATGGCAGTGAGCTTGCCTTCCATGTCCGAGCGGTAATAGATATCATAAAATGAATTAAAGATGGCCCGGTACTTCTCCTCACTCTTCCGGAGTTCATCTTCCGCCCGTCTCCGCTCGGCGATCTCGGCCTTCAGCCTGTCGTTTGTAAATCTTAATTCCCGGGTGCTCTGTTTGACCCGAATCTCCAGTTCGCGGTTCTTCTTGCGCTCAGCGTCCCGTTCTCTCCGGGCTTTCCTCTCAAGTGCCATCCTCCGGATATCGTAGGAGGTATAGCGGGAATTCCCGCTTCTGCTGGATTCTTCCGTCATCTCTTCCTCATTCCTGGTCTTCCAGAACCTGGCGCTGCATGGCGGCCAGATATTCATCCAGTTCGACCATGCTCTCGAAGATCTCCTGCTCCGGGAGGGCGTAGATAATATCGAAGACCCGCTTAATCTGCGGCGGCACATCAACCATTATCAATCTTCCGGCCGTGCCGGCCATCGCCTTCTGGGTCTTGATCACGACCCGCACCCCCATGCTGCTGATATATTCCACCCCGCCCATCTCAAATATAATGATCCGGGGAGATTTCTTCAGTATGGTATTTACTTCTCTCTCCAGGATGGGAGCGGTGGCGGTGTCGATCGAACCGACCGGCATCAGTGAAAAAATACCGGGCTCCTTCTCTATCGTGGAAACTTTGAGTGTCATGTTCTTCCTCCTATTGGGGTTTACCCTTGGGTTAGATTTTTTTCGCAGTCGTTTTGTGTGGATTGATATTCGTATGATAGTAACACAATATAAATTCCAAATCCCAAATACTAAATAACAAATAAATTCCAAATTACAATGACCAAAATCCCAAACCTCATCCCAAGGCAGCCTCTCCGTTTGTTCTGATTATCTTAAGAACTTAGCGCCTTCGGCGCAACGTTCGGGTTAAAAGGTTGCGGTTGCGCGGCTCGAATCGGTTGCGTAGGACGGTTGCGGGGCTAAAGCGTACGTAACCGTAACCCGTTCCACGTTTC
>Ga0180435_10005444_pt1 | contig 12377 bp, 7 predicted proteins | sample SS_ome_3_FD_132467 | JGI IMG/M metagenome (GOLD analysis project Ga0180435, IMG submission 132467) | Hypersaline lake sediment archaeal communities from the Salton Sea, California, USA - SS_3_S_1 metaG | ecosystem: Environmental > Aquatic > Non-marine Saline and Alkaline > Hypersaline > Sediment... | reverse complement strand
TGAATTCGTTCCTCGGCGCGGTCGACCACGTCGAGAATAGCCGCCGCTGTCTCCTCCGGCAGAACCAAGCCTCTTGCGCCGTCCATGAGCCTCGTCGTCTTCTCCCTCACCCGCTCCTCGAAGGCCGCCTGATCGGACGCCGCCCATGCCTCGGCGCCGCCGCGGAAGAGCAGCTCGGGATACCAGACGTCCCGAAAATGGGCGAAGGTATGCTCGTGAGTGACAAACTCGCCGCCCGGTCCGACGTCGGTGAACACATTCACTGCCAGGTCCTCCTCGGACACGTCCAGCGAGCCGATCAGGTGCGGCAGCATGGCCACGATCGCATCCGTTACGACGATCATCTCCGGCACAACCACCGTCGCGTTCCCCAGCAGCCCTACGTCGTGCACCAGATCGGCCCCGCTGAGGTAGGCCAGCATACACGACGAGGTTGCCTCCATCACCGCCTGACCGTCAAAGACTTGAGCGTCACTTGTTCCGGCGGTCCCAAAGTTCGGAAGGCGAAACACATCGGCCATCTCTGCCATCAGCGTATTCCCCCGCTGGAACTCGGGCGCACCGTAGCTGAACACCGTGGTCTGCATGTCCATTACCGACGCCATCCCGCCGAAGATGAAGGGCGCCCCCGGCTGCTTCAACTGGTGGATTGTGAGAGCGCTCAACGACTCCGCACAGAGCTGGACGGTGATCGCCGCCGGGCTCATCGGTGCGGTCCCGCCCATCGCCGCGTAACCCGAGTAGACCACGGGGATACCGTGCTCAGCGCAGTAGAGGAGCCGGCGTACCGAATCGTCGGGGTGAACCAGGGGCGAGACGGGCTCCGCGTAGACGATGAGCGAGGGACGTCGCCGTAAGGCTCTTTCGCCGCCGGCGGCGATCAACGCCATCTCGTGGCAGTCGCGCAGCGACCCGAGGGTCACCGGCATGGCCAGCACCGGCTTCTCAGAGTGGATCAGACACTGGGCCAAGGCCGCTCGGTCCGCCACCTCTGGATCCCGGTCGGCTACCATTCCCGATGCCGTCGCGAACGCGATGTGCTCCAGATGCTCAATAAGCGAGGCGTGCAGCCCCACGTCGCGCTCCGTGCACGACCGTCGCGCGCCGTCGAAGGGATCGAGGACGTCGGGGGCGTCCGTGTGCGCACCAAAGTACGCCGAGCTCCCATCCAGCTCCATCGCCACGTCTCCAGGACGTCCGTAGAGCTGGAGCGTCGACGGCGCGGCCTCCACCGCCCGCTCTACCACGGCCGTCGGTATGAAGACGCGATCAACGTCGATGCGGGCCCCGACCCCTTCGAGCAGCTCGCGGGCCTCCGGCTCGGTAAGCCGCACGCCGACCCTCTCCAGCAGCTCCGTCGCAGCCGACGCAATCCGTGCCCGCTCTAGCGTAGACAGGTACTGGATGAATGGCTTCATGCCTCCCCCCCTGATCGCCCTTCCCCCGCCCCGGAGTCCGCCGACGATCCACGGCCCGGCAACGCTACCCGTCTACCAGGGCCGAGGCAGAACGCGGCGGCGCTCGACCATGACTTTGAAAGCCACGGCCCGGGCGTCCACCGTCCCTCTACCCCTCCGCCCGCTATACGGCCGCCTCGGAGAGGATCTCCTCCAACCGCTCCTTCCTGTCCGCAGCTAGACTCGCCGTCTCGTGCTCGGCCAGGATCTGGCGCACCTTATCCCGCAGCCGATCCCGCATGGTCGTTGCCCCGCGCTCGACCCAAGTCTCACGGATATCCCGGCTCATCAGATCGGGGTACCAGAAGTCCTGGAATCGCTCCATGGTAGCGTCGGTGTTCAGGAAGTGCCCGCCAGGACCCACCCGATCGAGCTCGTCGAGCATCATCGTCTCGTCGCTGACCTCGATGCCGTTGATCAAGCTGTTCGTCATGTCCACCAGCTCGTCGGTCAGCACGATCATCTCGAGCGATCCCGTCAGCCCGCTCTCCATATATCCGACATCGTGAATCAGGTTTGCCCCGGTGAGCTTCGCCATAAGGACCGATAGCATCGCCTCGGCCGCGGCTTGCTCGTCCATCACCTTCGCGTCGGTGCAGCCGGCGTAGCCCCAGGTGGGCATGCCGTACCAGCGCCCCAGCTGCGCCACCGCCGCCTTGGTCAGTTGGAACTCGGGCCCGCCGTAGCAGATCTGGGTCGACTTCATGTCCATATGGTGGAGCCCCGCCCCGAAGACGAAGGGCGCCCCCGGGTTCCTCATCTGGTGGACGACCAGAGCGCTGAGGATCTCCGCCAGCGACATCACCAGGCCGCTGGCGATGGTGATCGGTGCCGTCCCGCCCATCAGCGGGCCCGGCGAGTGGACCACGGGCAGCTCGTTCTCCGCCATGAGGAGCAGTTTATCGATGGCCGTCTCCGACTGCTGGAGTGGCGAGCTCGGCTCGGAATAGAGCAGGATATGCTGCTGCTCCCGCAGCGCCTCATGTCCACCAGCCACGGCTGCCGCCATGTCAATCGCTCGACGACACGTTGCCAGATTGTCCGTCACGAAGACGATGGGTTTCGTGGTGTGCTCCAGCATCAACGCCATCTGTGCGTCGTACGTCATCTTTGGGTCCACGTCCTCAGGAATGCCCACCGACATCACGAAGTGTATGTTCGGTAGCGCATCGCACAGTCGGTAGGCATCGACCAGGTCGTCCCGCGTGAACTTCCGGGCCTCGCCCGTCTCGTGGTCCAGCAAGTTGAGACAATCCGACCCGGTCCCAAAGTAGACGTTCTGGTCCTCCAGATACATGGCCGGGTCGCCGTCGCGGTCGCACATCACCACCCGCTCGGGCACAGCGCCGAGGGCCTCGTCGACGAGGCGGGCGGGAAAACGCACCAGGTTGCCGTCGGAAACGAACGCCCCGGCGGCCTCAAGCATCTCCAGCGCCTCTTCGTGGTGGAAGCGTATGCCGGTCCGGCGGAGCACCTCCAGCGCTCCGAGGTGCAGCTTCTGCAGCTGGTCTTCAGAGAGGACCGCAAACTGCGGTCCCCGGAAAGCGAGATAGTTTGCCGTCTTCATGGTACCTCCATAGATCGTACGGGGGCGTGCTGCTCAAGAGCTCGCTCCCCCGAAATACCCGCTTGAGCCGCCCAGGCAAGCTCCGGAAGATGTCCCATTCCTTGCTCAGATTTTCGCGAGCGTTGAGATCCACCTCCCCCGCCTATGCGTAACGTGGCCAGGCGCTCAGTCTCAACAACGGTCCACCTTCGCAAGCGCCTGCTCGAGATCGGCGATCAGGTCCTCCGGATCCTCCAATCCAACGGACAGCCGGATCAGCCCGTCGGCGATGCCCGCCTGGGCGCGTTCCTCGGGTGTCATGTGCTCGTGGGTGATGGTCGGGGGATGCATACAGATCGTGCGGCTCGTGCCGAAGGTGACCGCGTGGGTGATCAACTCGAAGCTGTCTATGACGCGGCCGGCGCCCTCCATCCCATCTGGGGCGACGAAGGAGAGCATACCGCCGCCCGCCTTCATCTGCCGACGCGCCAGGTCCGCCTGCGGGTGATCTGGCAGCCCCGGGTAGTTGACGTGCTCGACGCCCTGGTGCTGGGCGAGGAACTCCGCCGCGCGCAGTGCGTTGGCGCTGTGCCTCGCCATGCGCATCGACAGGGTCTCCACGAACTGGAGCGTGAGCCAGGCTTCGAAAGGCTGCATCACGGCGCCGACGAATTCCGTCGTGTTCCAGCGGACGTCCTCCACCAGTGCCTCAGGCCCCACCACGGCCCCGCCGAGGACGCTAGCATTCCCGCAGAGAAACTTCGTGATGGAGAGCAGCACCATATCGGCCCCCAGGGCCAGCGGTTGCTGCAGCGCGGCCGTCGCCGTGGTGTTGTCGACCAGCAAGGGCACGCCTTTGGCGTGGGCCACGTCGGCGATCGCCTCAATGTCTGTCACGAAGAGACAAGGGTTGCTCGGCGTCTCCACCCACACAAGCTTCGTCCGCTCACTGATGGCCTGATCCCAGGATGTCGGATCCGCGGGATCGTCCACGAAGCGGAAATCGACGCCGCAGCGCTCGGGGAAGATCGCCGCCGCCTGCTTGTACCCCTCGCCGTAGATGTTAAGACTCGTGACCACGTTGTCGCCCGGGCGCGCCAGGGTGAAGATGAGGTTGAAGAGAGCCTGCGAGCCGGAGCCCGCCGTCACGCAGCCCTCCCCTCCCTCCAGCGACGCCAGGCGTTCCTCCAGGACCCGGGTGGTGGGCGTCTGCGTTCGCCCATACACAGGATAGGGAATCTCCTCGAAGCGCTCGTACGGGAACGTCATCGAGGGCGTGATCGGGGGAACGAAAGATCGGAAGGCCTCCAGCTCCTCCAATGGATTGAATCCGGCATGAAGAGCCCGAGTGTCGAACCCCAGGTCGGTATCCGGCCGGGGTTCCGTCTCTGCCCCGGGCTCATACTGCCAGGGGGCGCGCATAAAGAAACGATCTTCGTGCTCCATAGGTCATGTCCTCACTCTGTCGTGTTGTCCGTGCTCCAGGTCCCGCGTTCCAACGTGCGGCGCTAGCTCAGCCAGCGGCCGCGCCGGCCCGCCCAAGGTCTCGCTCCACGATCGCCCCCAGTTCCTGCTGCACGTCTTCCGGGAGCGGTTCCACCTCGTGCTTCTCGAGGATCGCGTCAACCTGCCGGGCGGCGCGTTCCTCCATCGTCGAACCACCTTGATCGAGCCAATCATCGTACTGGCGCTTGTCCGCCAGCTCGGAGTAATAGGGCTCCCGGAAGTGCCGGTAGGTATGAGCGTGGGCGAGGTAATCGCCGCTCGGCCCGAGCTCCTCGACGACGTCGAGGGCCAGCGTCTCCTCCGTGACGTTCACCACCCCGGTGGCCGCCCGGATGAAGCCAATCAGGTCGTTGTCGATGGCTAGCAGTTGGAGTGAGCCCTGCATCCCGGCGTCCATGAACCCGCAGTCGTGGACGATGTTCGCCCCGTTGAGGTGCGCCGTGAAGAGACTTAGGGTCGCCTCAGCGGCACACTGCTGGTCCAAGACCTTCGAATCCGTCGAACCCCCCAGCCCAAACACGGGCAGATCGTAGAACTTGCCCATAGACGTGGCGACGCCTTGCTCCGCAGCCAGCACATAGTTGCCCACCATCGTCTGGAGGTTGTAGGGCCCGCCGTTCCATCCCGGTAGCGCCACCGGCGTCCCCGGCCTCACGAGCTGGGCGAGCACCACCCCCAGCAGTGACCCGGCGTTCATCGTAGCCATGCAGCCGGCCGTGGTGGCCGGCGAGTTGACGCCGCCTGCGTTGAGGGGAATGTAGAGCATCGGCAGGCCCTTCTCGGCCAGGTAGATGCACTTCTGCGTCGCCTCCTCGTTAGCAACGAGGCCGGAGGTGACGTTGATGTAGCAGGTGGCGAAGGGACGCTCCCGGAATGCGGCCTGGCCCCCTGCCGCGACCTCGCACATCTCTACCATCGTGACACAGCCCTCGAAATCGGGCGTGACGAAAACGATCGGTTTCGTGGTGTTGTTCAGCATCACCTCCATCTGGAACCGATCGTAGACCTGCTGATCGACGTCTGAAGGAAGGAAAGCCGACATCACGAAATCGATCTCCGCCAGACCGTCCATCAGCCTCACGGCATCCCGCACGTCGCCCAGCACCGCCTTCCGCCGCCCCCCGGTCCTGTGGTCGAGCACGTAGAGACAATCCGATCCACCACCGAAGGCCGTCTCGTAGCCCCAGGCTCGAATGGCGACATCTCCGTGGCGATCGCATAGGGTGAGCCTCGGCGGGGTCACCCTCAGCGCCTCGTCGACCATCACCGAGGGCAGCTTCACCCGTCGTCCCTCGATGTGGGCGCCGTGGTCCCCCAGAATCTCTCTTGCCTGGTCATCGTGTACTTCAACCCCCACGCGCTCGAGGATCTCCATACTTGCCAAATGGATCTGCTCGCACGTATCAGGGCCCATGCGAGTGTACGGCCCTCTCTCTTGCCGCCAACCGACTGTTGTGGGCATTACACCCTCACCTCCTTGCTAGTGGCTCTGTCGCCTTCCCGGCGCTCCATCGCTCCAATAGGCTGTCGACGTAGGCCATGTGCTCCTCGGCCGCCTGCCGGGCGAGGTCGGGGTCGCCGGCCTCGATCGCCTCGACGATGGCCCTCTGGTAAGGGATCGAGTCCTCTTTGACCTTTGGGAGGTGGAGCACCTCCATAATGACTTGCACAACCAGGCGCCGCGACAGATGGTAGAACTGCTCCAGGAGCTCGTTCTGTCCTGCGCGAGCGACCGCCAGATGGAAATCAAGATCGGCCTCCACGAACGCATCGTCGTCCTCGATCCTCGCCTCCATGCGCTCAAGTGCGGCCCAGATTGCCTCCACGTCCTCAGCCTTCGCGCGTCTGGCGGCCATCTCCGTCAGGGCGATCTCGATCACCCCGCGGGCCTCGTAGACCTTCTCAGCATTCAGCTCCCCGAGCCGCGTTCGAACCGCCTCCGGATGGATGAGGCTGTCCAGGGCATCTTTCCGCACCCACGTCCCCTTCCCGGGCCTGGACGCCAGCATACCCACTGCAGAGAGGGCCTGGATCGCCTCCTGGACCGTCGACAGCCCCACGCCGAACTGGGCGGCCAGCTCCTTTCGGGTCGGCAGGAACTCCCCCGGTTTGATCTCACCCGAGAGAATCATGTCGCGGATCTCATCCGTCACATCGTCGACCAGCGTATTGCCCGATAGCTCCGATCTCATAACAGTCTCCTCGGTTCAACACACACCCCCCTCGGGGCGTCTGTTTCGTGTCACCATCGCCATTTGCATAATTCTGAAATTCTGGTAAATTATACGCGTGCCTTGTCCGATGTCAAATGGGCGCTCACACAGTCCCGGCACGGATGCTCTAAGCCACGATAGGCCAAACGATGACGTTCGCGCCTCATTTGACACCTCAATCGGCGGAAGTATAATCAAATCCCACTTCCGTGGACCATCAGACCCGAGGTAGACTATCTGCATCGACTGACACCCAACGTACACCCAAACCCCCATGAGAGGAGGTGCAAAGGAGCAAGTCTTCCGCTCGACGTGGCGCAGTCGGCACATCTGCCGGTCTGACAAAGCCTGAACACTTCTGAGGAGGAGTACCTGATGGAGATCATCAAGAAGGAAGAGAGGAACGACGCACACCCGTATATCCCCGAGCTCAAGGAGCTCTACCGTGATGGGAGGATTACGCGCCGAGAGTTCCTTCGCAATGCCACCCTTCTGGGCATGTCCGCTGCCACCGCCGGTGCGTTCGTGACCGGATGCGGGCCCCAGGCGACAGAGGCCCCCACTGAGGCGCCTGCGACTGAGGCCCCAGAGCCCACGGAGGAGCCCGCCGGCGGCCCGCAGCGTGGCGGCCGACTCCGGGTCGCGTCCCAGGTCCAGAAAGTGACGCACCCCGCACAGTTCTCGTGGGTCTCCCCGTCGAATCAGCTCCGCCAGGTTGCCGAGTACCTCACCTACACCGACGGCGACAACATCACACATCCCTGGCTGTTGGAGAGCTGGGAGGCCAGTGACGACCTGACCGAGTGGACGCTCAGTCTCCGCGAGGGCGTGATGCACAACAACGGCGACGAGTTCAACGCCGACGATGTCATCTTCACGATGAACGAGTGGCTCGACGAGGACGTTGGGTCGTCCATCATGGGCCTCATGAGCGGCTACTTGAGCCCAGACGGGATCGAGAAGGTAGACGACTACACCGTCAAGCTCCACCTCGATACCGCCGAGATCGCCGTCCCCGAGCACCTGTTCCACTATCCGGCCCTGGTTCTCAACCACCGTACCTTCGAGGGCGACTTCCTCAAGGCTCCGCACGGTACGGGGCCGTACACCCTCGAGGAGTACAGCGAGGGCGAGCGGGTGCTGCTCAAGCGCCGGGAGGACTACTGGCAGGACGGCGATGACGGGCAGTCGCTGCCCTACCTCGACGAGATGGAGTTCATCGATATGGGCTCCGAGACCTCGGCGTGGATCGCAGCCATCCAGGCCGGCGAGGTCGACTTGCTCGATCTGGGCGACCTGGGCGGGACGGACATCTTCCTAGCCCTCAAGGACTCCGACGACGCGGTCGTGAAGGGCATCACCACGGGCCAGACCCGCTTGCTCCGCATGCGCGTCGACATGGATCCCTGGACGGACAACGACGTGCGCATGGCCCTGAAACTCTGCCAGAATCACGAGAAGATCTTGAACCTGGCCTACTTCGGCGAGGGGCAGCCCGGGGAGGACTTCCACGTCGCCCCGGTTCATCCCGAGTACTGCAGCCGCCCCGTTCCCGAGTACGATCCAGAGAGGGCCAAGCAGCTACTGACCGACGCCGGCTACCCGGACGGGCTGGACGTTGAGCTTGCGGTCGGCAGCGGGTGGGGTGACGTGGTCTCCTACGCCGAGATCCTCAAGGAGGACGCGGCGGCTGGCGGCTTCAACATCACCCTCAACACCATGCCGAACAGCCAGTACTGGGAGCAGTGGACCGAGGTCGATCTCGGTATCACCCCCTGGACGCACCGACCGCTGGGCACGATGGTGCTCAACCTGGCCTACGTGGCGGACGCGGACGGCAACCCTGCCTCCTGGAACGAGTCCCGCTGGGTCGACGAGGAGTTCTCGGAACTGTTGACGGAGGCTAACGGCACGCTCGACGTCGAGGCCCGCCGCGAGATCTTCTGCGAGTTGGAGCGGATCCAGTACGAGCGTGGGTCCATCGGGGTCCCCTTCTGGCGCAACATCTGGTACGTCTATGGCAAGGACCTGCATAACGTGCCTCTCCACCCGACCTACTACATGATGTTCAACGAGGTCTGGAAGGAACAGGCCTAGCTCGTTCCACGTCGACGGCCAAGGCTTACGCGTCAGGACCTCTGGCTACGGGTGAGATCGAGAGGGTGGGACCGTGACGGTCCCACCCATCCCGGTCTCGCTCCTAGCCTGTACGTCGTACCTTGGGCCAGGTCCTGGTCCTGACGGCAGCTAAAGGAGTGTCCCTATGGCCAAGTTCATCGTTCGGCGCCTGCTGCTCATGCTGCTGACGATGCTGCTCGTCTCCATCGCCGTCTTCTTCATCACCGAGGCGGCACCAGGCAACGTAGCGCGCAACGTGCTCGGCATCCACATCACCCCAGAGCAGGAGGCTTCCTTCCTAAACCAACAGGGACTGGACGAGCCCTTCTACATACGGTACTTCAACTGGTTGGTCGGGACAGACTGGCGCGCTCGCTCCAAGGTGGGTATGCCCGTCAGGCAGATCACCACGGAGGACGGCTTCAGGGAATGGTGGGCGGTCCAATCGGATGGTTCGCTGATCCGCTGGGAGATGGAGGGAGAGGACTTATTCGCCCAGAAGCGCCAGCCTGACGGGACAGTCAAGGAGGAGCTCGACAACGAGCGCTGGAGCGTCAAGGATCCGGCGATCGAACTTGAGCGCCTGCGCGCCTACCGGGCGGAATTGATGGCGAATGACCGACTAGCCGAGGCCGATCGTGAGGCCATTCTCACGGAGCTGGACCAGGTCTTGAACATCCTTGCCCAGGAGGGCCAGTCTGGGGAGGCTCTCGCCGCTGCTCTGGCGGGCCCGGAGAGTGCTCTGGCAGCCATGGTGGATCCAGAGGCCCTGCGCAAGAAGGACAGCTTCCAGAAGATGGCGACCGACGTCTCCCGGAAGAACGATCTGATCCGGGTCTTTGAGACGTATGATCGGCTTTCGCAGCCTGAGACCCAAGACCTCGGTGAGACCGACCTCCAGTCTATGGCCCGGCAGCTCAACAATGCCGCAGCGGTCTTGGACGGAGCCAGCCCCGCCCTGGAGGAACAACTGCAGGAAGCATCGTCGGCTTTGGAATCCGGCGATATCGCGTCGGCTCGGGCGACCCTGGAGGATGCCACGCAAACCCTTGACCAGGAGATCGGGTCGCTGGGCACGTTCATCGAGGCTCTGCAGGGCGGGGAATACCGGCAAGCAGCTGACGACCTCGAGAAGCTCTCCGACCCAGCCGCGACGCCTCTTGACTCCACGAAGCTAACCGTCCTTGCTGGCGTGCTTGAGGCCGTTGGGGAGCCCCTGGAGGACGATGCACCGGCGGTTGGGGAGCCGCTGCTCCAGGCCGTCGAGGCCCTTGAGGCGGGCAGCGACGAGGAGGCGCGGGGGCACGTCGCGGAGGCCGCGAGTTCTCTGCGGGAGACGGGACGCACCATCGTGCGCACCGAGGCCGCACAGGGCGCGCGCGTTGCCAGGGTCTTCTGGGGAGTGGATGCCAAGAACCACGCCGTCCAGTGGGAGAAGGGCACGGGCAAGGTTGTCTGGCAGCTCGTTCCGGGATCCGGATGGCTGGCCGCCACTGGTGGCCCCGTGGAGTACATCCCGCTCCAGAAGGGTCTCATCCGCGGCGATCCAGGCCTCTCCCTTCGTACGGGCCGGCCCGTGGCCGATCTGCTCTTCACGCGGCTGCGAAACTCTCTGGTGCTGGCGGGCATCGCCTTCGTCATCGTCATGCCCCTTGCTCTCGTGTTAGGCCTCATCGCTGGCCTGAACCAGGGCAAGCCGTTGGATCGCATTCTCTCCGTCGGCGGTATGATGTTCTCTGTGACCCCTCAGTTCGTCACGGGGATTTTCTTGATCCTCATCTTCGCTTTCTGGCTGGACCTCGTACCAGGCGCGACGGTCTTCGGAGAGAAGGCACCCTGGGAGCGGCCTGAGATGCTGATTCTCCCCGTGGCCACCCTGACGCTGATCGAGCTGGGCTACGTCCTGCGCATCACGCGCGCCAGTATGGCCGAGGTCATGAGAGAGCCTTACATCCGCACGGCTTTCCTGAAAGGACTGCCGCAGCGCCGCGTCGTCTTCAAGCACGCGGTGCGTAATGCCCTCATGGCGCCTATCACGGTCATCATGCTGCACGTAAACTGGCTGCTGGGCGGCATCGTCGTGGTCGAGGTCATCTTCGGCTATCCCGGGCTGGGCAGCTATATCCTGGACTCGGCTCTCTTCAAGGACTTCAACGCCATCGAAGGCGGCGCCATGATCCTGGTCGCCGTGGCCGTGTCTACCCAGCTTCTGGCGGATATCCTCTACACCTTCCTCAACCCGCGTATCCGCTTCGGTTAGGTCGAGATGAGCATGCAGTCCTCAGCCATCAACGTCAGACTGAAGGAGTAAGCTATGGCAGTGAGCGAGAAAGCTATGCCCAAGGCGGCTTCGGGCCCGACGCGGCTGCAGAAGCTGCGGCAGAGCATGGCGGTCATTTTCGAATCCAAGATAGCCGTCATCGGCCTGGCGGTCATCCTCTTCTGGATCTTCGTGGCGGTATTCGCGCCCCTCTTGACACCGTACACTCCGACGGAGCAGGATTACACGGCCCAGAACCAGGGGCCTTCCGCGAAGCACCCCCTGGGAACCGACAGCCTGGGCCGGGATCTGTGGACTCGTCTGATCTACGGCGCGCGGGTCGTCCTGATCATGTTGCCGGTCAGCGACAGCTTCTGGCTGCCGCTAGGGACTGCCATCTGGGGCGTTCTCCTGGGTCTCCTCGTCGGGTCGACGCTGGGCCTGATGGGTGGATACCTGGGCGGGTGGGTCGATGAGGTGGTCATGCGTCTGCTCGACGCCATGATGGCCTTCCCCGTCGTCCTGCTTTACATGATCATCATCGCCGCCGTGGGGGCCTCTGCGACGAACGTCGTGCTGGCCATCGCCATCGTAGGCACCCCCGGTATCGCCAGGCTCGTCCGCAGCCTCACCCTCGATATCCGTACCCGTGACTACGTCCGCGCCGCCGAGGTCCGCGGCGAGAGTCCCTGGTACATCATGTTCGTGGAGATCCTCCCCAACGCCCGCGGACCCATCATCGTGGATGCCATGTTGCGGGTTGGATATGCGATCTTCGCTATGGGTACGCTGGGTTTCCTAGGACTGGGGCTGCCACCCCCGTCCCCGGACTGGGGAAGCATGGTGGCCAAGGGCCGGCAGTACATTCTGTCGGGTAGCCCGTGGGCGGCCCTATGGCCCTCCGTGGCCATCGGCTCGTTGGTCGTGGGGCTCAACCTCTTCGCTGACGGTCTGAGCGAGGAATCCACGCGGTACCAATAGGGAAGGGAAGCTACCATGAGGACTGTGGAACCTACGCACGCACCCATCCTGAAGGTGGCGAATGCGGCCATCTCCTACGAGACCCGATACGGCGACGTGGAGGCGGTCAGGGACGTTTCATTCAACGTCCATCGCGCGCAGACCTTCGGCGTCGTCGGCGAGTCCGGCTGCGGCAAATCCACCGTGGCCTTCGGCATCGTCGATTTCCTGGGGCCCAACGGTAAGATCGTCGGGGGCAGCATCAAGTTCCAGGGGCAGGAACTCGTAGGCCGCTCCCAAGAGGAACTGCGCAAACT
>Ga0180435_10005442_pt1 | contig 12379 bp, 7 predicted proteins | sample SS_ome_3_FD_132467 | JGI IMG/M metagenome (GOLD analysis project Ga0180435, IMG submission 132467) | Hypersaline lake sediment archaeal communities from the Salton Sea, California, USA - SS_3_S_1 metaG | ecosystem: Environmental > Aquatic > Non-marine Saline and Alkaline > Hypersaline > Sediment... | reverse complement strand
GAGGATTACACGATTCAGGATTGCTGTCTTGGAAATGTCGACGAAGAGCACTTCGATTTGTCCATCGTCCCATGTCGCTCTTTCGAAATCTCCCTTATGAGTGCGTATGGTTTCCGACACTGCTTCGGTCTGCGCATTAAAGAGATGGAGGAAATCCGAACCATCCTGAAAGTCTGGATCGATCTTCTTGCGGATAAACTCCGCCATGTTGCCGAACTTCGCCTCCCAAAGATCGTAGCAATGCAGGCGTGGTTGACCATCCCAGTTGGGGTTGTCCTTCAGCCCCTTGCCCAGCAGCGACGTGCTAGCCCCAAGAAACGAGCCTAATTCCACGATGGCATTCTGTCCGCTGCACCAGTCTCGTGCGACGTAATAGAGCATAGCCCCTTCGTTTACGCCAAGTTGTGCGTGGCCTAGACGCTTCATTGGCCAAGCTATCCGCGGGTCATTTCGCCATATCTTTGGCGGTTGATTTGAAGGTTCCATGTGGTACTCCTTTTCCCGTCGAAATTCAATCGAGGGCCACAGTGATCTTGAGAAACTCTATAGCTGGCCAAACGAAAAACTAAACGCCCATCTAACCACACAATGAGACAATACTAATTTGTCGCCGACTGACTGATCGTTACCAAATTGATTTGCTGGATTCTCATCCCGGTTATCGAGATCCGCAAATTGACAACTGGGTCATTTTAGCTGGATCTCAGCTCGTTTAGCAGATCTTCGTGAAAGCCTTTGACGCGGAATTGAGCAGGATTGATCTAGCTTAGATGATCAGCGTCGACGAGAAAGCGGAAGCCATCTGCCAACCATAGAATATGGTGTTCTGGCATTTCTCACGTTTGCTTCAAGAAATTTTCTAGGCCCGGCGCATCATATAATTGAGACCCCGAACTCAACTTGCCCCCTATTCCTTCTCCCACAAAGAAAACCCATTTCAGCGATGTACTGCAACCTCGCGTCAACTGGCCGCAATAATTTGCTGGATTTACGCCAGAGGGTGTGGACGTTCTACTATACGAAGAACCAAGTGACATAGACTGTTCTTCACAATACTTAGGGTTATAATCCGCAGGGTTAATAAGCTTCAAGAATGTCCCTACAGAGGGGCAGCAGTGCTTTGCCCCCGTAGCTCAGCCGGATAGAGCAACCGCCTCCTAAGCGGTAGGTCGGACGTTCGAATCGTCTCGGGGGCGCCATATTCCCACGCTTAACGCGCACGTATTGCCGATAGCCCTGTCGCCCGTTCAGTCCACCGATTCGAACGGCCGGCGTTTCAAGAAACTATTCGACAAGCGGCGCAAGCCGCAGTGAACGAGAACAGGTTCCAGTTACGGATTCAGAAACTCTGCGCGGGTATGGATGTTTTCCACGAAACACCCTCCCAGCGCGGTAGTGCTGGTCTGCGAATTGGCATCCATCACCCCGCGTGCTTTCACGCAATAATGGACCGCATCAATGCTGACTGCGACGTCTTCCGTTTGCAGCAACGCCTGCAACGCAACCAGGATCTGTCGGGTCATTCTTTCCTGAATCTGCGGACGTTGCGCAAAAAAGCGCACGATCCGGTTGATCTTGGACAGGCCCAGAATCTTGTCTTTCGGTATGTAGGCCACCTTGGCGGTTCCATCAATGGTCACGAAGTGGTGTTCGCAGGTGCTGTTCAAATCGATATCGCGCACCTTGACCATCTCGTTCGCCCCCATCTTGTTCTCGACCAGGGCCAGTGTGGGAAACTGCTCGTAATCGAGACCCGAGAAGATCTCATGCACATACATCTTGGCGATGCGGTGCGGGGTCTCCTGCATGCTGTCGTCCCTGAGATCCAGCCCCAGGGTATCCATCACCTCGGTCATCAACTCTCGAATCCGTTCGTATTTTTGATCAGCATTCAGACCGTTATCCACCATGGGCGTTTCCAGGCCGGCTTTTGACAAGGCTTCCCGCACACGCAATGCATCCGCACTGATTTTTGGCATGTTAGCGATGCGAAACGGTTTATCCATGTGAGATCTCGCTCTTTCTCATTAATGATCATCTTAAGCCTAACTGCCACCACCGGCTTTTTCACCCTGCCATCTGTGTTCAATACACCCGCTCCATTGAATCCACAAATGCTCATCGATGGTAATGTGCGGTAGAAATGAGTCGGTAGCTTCCCTACAGCATAGAAAATTTCCATGGAAATCTGGCAAATCGCTCTTCTTACGCTCGCCGGGGTGGTCGCCGGCTGGCTCAATGTCATGGCCGGCGGTGGTTCCCTGCTGACGGTACCCATCATGGTGTTCATGGGTATCCCCGGCCCGGTCGCCAACGGCACCAACCGTATCGCGATACTGCTGCAGAACATCACCGCGGTCACCACCTTCCACAAGAAGGGATTCTCGGATTTCAAGCTATCGTTGTCTTTGGCTGCAGCCGCTTCGTTCGGTGCGCTGTTTGGCGCACAGGTGGGTGTGCACCTGGAGGGTGAATGGTTCAACCGCGTGCTGGCGCTAATCATGCTGGGCATCCTGGTCCTGATGTGGACCGGAGGCCTGCAACAGAAAGGCGATAACAGTGGCGGAGAAAAACCGCAGCGCCTGGTGCTGGGGCATATCCTGATGGTTGGTGCCGGCTTCTGGGGCGGCTTCATCCAGATCGGCGTGGGTTTCATCCTGATGCCAATCCTGCATCGCGTGCTGGGGCTCAACCTGGTGCTGACCAACATGCACAAGGTATTCATTGCGCTTGTGTACACCATCGTGGCGCTTGCGGTATTCGCATCCCAACTGCAGCTACTTTGGTGGATCGGCCTGTGGCTGGCGCTGGGCAATGCCATCGGTGGCTGGCTGGGTGCTCATACCACTGTTAAGCATGGAGAAACCTGGGTTCGCCGCGTACTCAACATCACGCTGATCGCTTTCATTATTAAGTTGCTGTTTTTCTAGTCAATTCGATTGGTTATATTCGCGGCATGCTGTCACGCCGCCTGCTATTTCACCTGCGCGCCCAACTTGTCATCGGACTGGTTCTCTTTTTGCTGTGGGGCTGCGCGGTCAATACGCAAAAACCGCAACACCCGGAACTACCGACAAACGTTGCATTCACCGCCCCCCTTTCCGCTGGAAAAACCTCGCTTGAACCCTGGTGGAATACCAATCTGAGCGCCTCTCTGAGCGAACGGGTGGAGTCCATGTTGCTTGGCAACCCGGCGGTGCGGATTGCAGCAAAAGAGGTTGAAGAACAACGTTCATTACTGGACTTCGCCGAGGCACAACGTTGGCTGGACATCCAGGGGAGCGCCTCCGGCGAGACCACGAGCACCGACGGTGATAGCCGTTCGAGTACGCAACTGCGTATCGACCTGCAGTTGCCTCTGGACTTGTTCTCCCGCCTGCAACACAGCCGTGATGCTGCTGCGTTTGATCTTGCAGCAAGCCTGGCACGGCTCGAGCAGGAAAGGATCGAGCAGGCAGAGTCGTTTCTTCTGCAGCACATCGAAGCAGCAGAGGCGCAGCAGTTACTGCAACTCCTCGATCAACAGATCGAAACCGTCAGCACACTGTTGCGTCTTACTGAATTCCGCTTCGGCCAGGGCCTGGTTTCCAGCGTGGACGTGTTGCAGCAACGTGAACAGCTCGCGTCGCTCAAACAGCAACCGACCAGCGTGCGTCTCACACTGCGCCAGGCACTCTCGGCATTGGCCGAGTTGAATGGCGACCTCCCCTCCACGGCTGCCGAAGGTCCACGGAAAATGCCGAATGTCGACGCAAACTTCGCCATCAGCAAGCCTGCAGACCTCTTGCAACGGCGCCCGGACCTGATAGAAAAACGTACTGCCTTGATGGCAAGCGATAAGCGTTACGCCGCTGCCCTAAGCGAAAAACTGCCGGACATCTCGCTCAGCAGCAGCGCCCTGCTGCGCATGATTGCGGGTGATTCCAGCCGCATCCTGAGTGCAGCAATTGATGCTGCCGTCACTTTGTTCGACAGCGGGGCGCTGGACGCGAACAGCGCCCGCAAGCGAGCAGAACTGGAACGTGCCGGTATCGAGTACCTGCAAAGCTGGCTGACTGCGGTGCGGGAAACCGATGACCTGTTACAGGCGTTGAACACCAACCAGGAACAATTGCAGCTATCCAACGACCGTACACAAGTTGCTTCGAATCTGTTCAAGGCCACCAAGAGACGTTACGAACGTGGCGTCAGCGATTACCTACCTGTCCTCGCAGCGCTACGTTCCCTGCAACAACAACAGCGTGACCACCTCGCCTTGCAGGCACAACGCCTGCGCCTGATCGTGCGCCTGCACAGCGCCATGGGATTACCCGCCGAGGACAATATCGTCGAACAGGCCGGAGGCCGAGCATGAAATACAGGGCCTCAATGCGTCTGTTACTGATCGCCATTGTGCTCGGCGCAGCCGCGTTCGGTGTATGGGTAATCCTGGATACGGATCCGGCACCGCGCAAACAATCTCAACCCCCGCTGGCTCCTTTGGTACGGGTACTTTCCACGACGCCTGCCGACCACGCGATCCGGATCGACGCACACGGTTCTGTCAGTGCTGCCGAACAGTTGGCAGTGCGACCCCAGGTCGGAGGACAATTACTCGAACTGCATCCTGCTTTCGAACCCGGGGGCGTGATTCCAGCTGGCGAACAGCTGTTCCAGATTGACCCAACCGATTACCGCTTGCAGGTACAAACGGCAGAAGCGGCAATAGCCAAGGCGCGCGCGGAACTGGACATCGAGCAAGGCAGACGCAAGGTTGCTGCGGAAGAGCTACGCCTACTGGAAGGCTCAGTGAAAATCGATCGTTCTTCGCGCGCCTTGGCGCTTCGCGCACCACAGCTCAAACAGGTTCGTGCCGAATTGATGCGTGCTGAAAACGAGCTCGAGAAGGCGAGTACCGAATTGTCACGCACCCGCGCCGAATTCGCCCATGACGTGGTGGTACTGGAACGTGAAAAGGTGACCGGCGAGATCGTGGCGGCGCGCGACATCATCGGTGTTGTGGCACGCGCCGACCGTTTCTGGGTGGAGCTCCAGGTCCCCCCGTCTCTGTTGGCGCGCCTGCGCGCACGCAAAGATGACGGTGCCGGCGCAAAGGTCAGCATTTACAGCCAGGGGCATGAGTACCCGGCCGAGGTCACCCGTATCCGCGCCGAGCTAAGCGGCAACAGCCGTCTTGCAGGCGTACTGGCGGAAGTCAACGACCCGCTTGGCAAACATTCCGCCAACCAGGGACGGCCGCCGCTGCTGATCGGCGCCTATGTGGAAGCACAAGTTGACGCAGGTATGCTGCAGAATGTGTTGGCGGTACCGCGCAACGCCTTGCAGGATAACAACAGGCTTTGGGTGGTCGATGCCGACCGTCGCCTGCAGGTTCACCAGGTTGAACCCGTGTTTATCGGTGAGGAAACAGTCTACATCCCACCCCTTGAAGCTGGAGAACACGTTTTGCTGGGCAACCCCAGCGGCCTGGTTCCCGGTAGCGAAGTGCGCGTGCAGGAAGCGCCGTGAAACGCCCGCAACAGGGATTTGTCACCTGGTTCGCGCGCAACCCGGTCGCGGCCAACCTACTGATGCTGGCACTGCTGCTGGGCGGTACTCTCGGGCTCCTCGATATCCGCCAGGAAATCACCCCCGATTTCACTCTCGAAGGTGTACGCATCAACATGGCCTACCCGGGCGCAAGCCCGGAAGAGGTGGAACGCGGTATTGTATTGCCGATCGAGAAGGAACTCTCCGGCATGGCAGGTATCGATACGCTCAGTGCGTCCGCCTCTGAAGGTTCCGCTCAGGTCACCGCCGAACTCCACCAGGACGCCGACCCGGCGCAATTGTTAGCCGACGTACGCAATGCTGTATCGCGTATCACCACCTTTCCTGACGACACCGAACAACCCAAGGTCAGCCTGCGCCAACACGGTTTTTTCGTGATTGCCATCGGCGTCGCCGCCGAATTACCTGCAAAGGACCTGTTCAATCTCTCTGAACGCATACGCCGCCAGGTACTGGATATGCCCGGGGTTTCCGAGGTCAACGTGCGCGGCGCGCTGGAACCGGAGATCAGTTTCGAGATCGACCAGGCGACCCTGAGGGCACAAGAACTGTCCTTGCGGGAGATTGCACAGCGCATCCGCAGCGCGGCACAGGACATTCCGGCTGGGCGTATCGAAAGTACCGAAGGCGAAATCCTGTTGCGCACCCTGGGGCGTCGTGAACAGGCCGGCGATTTTGCCGACATCCCTGTCAAAACCCTACCCGACGGCACCCGCATCCTGCTGTCGGACATCGCCCGAATCCGCGATGGCTTCGAAGACAGTCGGCAGGTCTTTCGCTTCAATGGCCGCCCGGGCCTGCGCCTGGATATCTACCAAGCGGAAAACCAGAACCCCATCGAACTGGCCTCGCGAGTACGCCAACTGGTTGAACAGCTCAACCAAGAGTTGCCTGGAAGCGTTGAGATCAGCGTGCAAAACGACCGCTCGGAACGTTACGCTGAACGCCGCAAGATCCTCGCCAAGAACGGCATGATCGGCCTCGTGCTGGTGATCGTAGCCCTGGGCCTGTTCCTCAACCCACGCCTGGCGTTCTGGGTTGCGGTATCCATTCCCGTGGTATTCATCGGCAGCTTCAGCGTACTGCCCTATGCGGGCGTGACGCTGAACATGATCTCCATGTTTGCGTTCATACTCGCGGTCGGCATCGTGGTGGACGACGCAATCATCGTGGGCGAAAACATCCATGCCAAGTTGCAACAAGGGTTGGCGGTGGGTGATGCCGTCGTCGAAGGTGTGCGCCAGATGGTTGTGCCCGTAATCTATGCTGTCGGCACCAACATCATCGCTTTCATCCCCCTGCTGCTCGTACCCGGCCCAACGGGTCAGTTCATGCGCGACCTGCCTGTCGTTGCCTGCATCGTTTTTGCCGTTTCCTTGATCGAGGCGCTACTGGTGCTTCCTTCTCACCTTCACATGAAGGAAAACTCTCGCCTGGCGCGGGCCTACCGTCCATTCGCACGTATCAAGCGCTTCCACGATGCCGCGGCGCAGAATCTCGACCGCCTGCGCGATAACGGCTTCCGGCGCCTGCTCGATGGGGTCCTGCGCGAACGCTACCTGACCGTCGCTGTTTTCGCCGGGCTACTGGCACTGATCGTGGCCTGGAACGCTGCGGGTCGCATCGACCTGACCTGGCGCCCGGAGATTCCCGGGACCCGCGTGGATGCCGAACTGGATATGCCGGTGGATGCATCATTGGCACAAACCCTGGCCACGGTGCGCAAAATCGAGACCGCAGGCCTCGCTGCCATCGAGGTATTGGGAGGCCGCCAATACCTGGAGAGTTGGTTTATCCGCGCCGGTGCACGCCGTCCCACCTACGGCGACGTCAATATGTACCTGGTGCCAGACGAACAGCGTCCGTTCACGCAGGAGGAATTCACCCGGGAATGGCGTAAGCAGCTCGGTGAATTACCTGAAGCCAAGTCACTCTTCTTCGAGTACCTGGTTGGTCCCGGCGGAAACAAGGGCCTGCTCCTCAATCTTTCCCACAACGACAGCCGCGTCCTCGAACAGGCAGCACGCACCCTGGCGGCGCAGATGCGCGAGATCCAGGGCGTCGTGGACGTCAGCGACGGTATTGCGGAGGGCAAACGCCAGATCGTGTTCGAGATGACTGCCGAAGGGCGCGGTCTGGGATTGACTGAAACCAGCCTTGGCCGCCAGGTCCGCGACGCCTTTTACGGTGCCGAGGTACAGCGCATTCTGCGCGACGGGCGCGAGGTGAAAGTGATGGCCCGCCTGCCACGCGAACAACGCCTGTCGCTGAAAGACCTGCGACAGATGATCGTGCGCACTGATGACGGCACCGAGATACCGCTGCTGCAGGCCGCCAGCATCCAGGAAGGGCGGGCTTACAGCACCATCAATCGCGAAGACGGACGACGCATTCTCAAGGTCAGCGCCAGTATCGAGAAAAAGAACGCCAACAGCCGCCAGATCCGCAGCCTGATCGAAAGCGAGGTAATGCCGGAAATCAGCGCTCGCCATCCAGGCCTGCAATGGAAGTTCGCGGGTGGACGGCGCGACCGCAGCAAGACCTTTGCCACCATCTTCGAAGGCCTCATGTGGTCCGGCCTGGTGATCTATGCGCTGCTCGCCGGCCTGTTCCGCAGCTACTCCCAGGGAGTGATCGTGATGCTGACCATTCCGTTCGCGGTCGGTGGAGCCATTGCGGGACATGTCCTGATGGGACACGACCTCAGTTCAGTAAGCATTTACGGCATGATTGCGCTGGGTGGGCTGGTGGTAAATGGCGCGCTGGTACTCACCGTGCGCTACAACGAACTTGCTCACCTGCCAACATATGAAGCGATCACGCAAGCCACCCTCAGTCGATTTCGCCCGATCCTGCTGACGGCCTTGACCACCATCGTGGGGCTGACCCCCATGTTGTTCGAGACTTCCACCCAGGCACTGTTCCTGGTTCCCATGGCCATCGCCCTGACCTTCGGCACCCTGACGGCCTTCTTCGTGGTGTTGATGTTGATTCCGGCGTTACATGCGATTGTCGCCGATATCCAACAAGGCCCTAAACCGAGCACCGTCAAAGTCAGCGAGCCGTCGTAACAATCAGGTTACCGGCCCTTGGACCTGTTACGCAGTTTCTCCAGGTCGGAGGACACTACCTCGCCCAGGGTTTCGTAGATCTTCTTTTGCGCCTTCTGATACACGGTGTCCTGGTAATCGCCAGCCAGCGAGATACGGGCATCGAAAAAGGCCACATCAGCTTCGAGCGCGTTGATATCGGCGGCGTCGGGACGACGTTTCTTGTTCTTGTCATCAGTCATGGTGCGAATTGTAACAGCGAGTGACACATCAGAATCGAGAAACAAAGCATAGTTACGGAAATTTTTTTTGGACTTTCGTCAAACATTAAAAAACATCATGGTCAGTGCTGAACGCTGTGCTAGGCTCCCATGTAACTGACTGACGTTCCGCACAATCCATCTCATTTAGGCTGATTATCCTATTATGTCGGACTACCTCGAAAGACTGCGTCAATCTTCCGCGTTCTTCGGTGCTAACGCGCCCTTCATCGAGGACCTCTACGAGTCCTGGTTAAAAGACCCGGACAGCGTGCCTGACGACTGGCGACAGCACTTCGAGACCCTGCCCGCAGTCAACGGTAACGACCCGTCCACGCCGGACGTTTCCCACCGTGAAATTCAGCAGAACTACATCCGCGTGGCACGCGAATCTGCCGGCCGACAGCGTCAGCCCGCTTTCAACGCCGATGCTGCCGAACGCCAGGCCAAGGTATTGCGTTTGATCAACGCCCACCGTGTGCGTGGTCATCAAAACGCCAACCTGGACCCGCTCGGGCTACACGACACCTTCGAATTGCCGGAACTGCAACCAAGCTTCTATGGTCTTGGTGACGACGATCTCGATCAAACCTTTAACACGGGATCCCTGTTCGCACCCGACCGCCTGCCACTGCGCGAAATCCTGGATATCGTGCGCTCGGTGTATACCGGGCCGGTCGGTTCCGAATACATGCACATCACCAGCACCGAGGAAAAACGCTGGATCCAGCAACGCCTGGAAACCTACCGCGGACGCCCGGAACTGAACGACGACGACAAGCGCTGGCTGCTGCACATGCTGACCGCGGCCGAAGGCATCGAGAAATTCATGCATGCGCGTTTCGTTGGCCAGAAGCGCTTCTCGCTGGAAGGTGGAGAATCTCTGATCCCGCTGCTCGATGAACTGATCCTGCGCGCCAGCCGCGATGGTGCCGAAGAAGTCGTGATCGGCATGGCGCACCGGGGTCGCCTCAACGTGCTGGCCAACATCATGGGCAAGCCACCGGGCATGATCTTCCAGGAGTTTGAAGGTACCCGCCCTGAGAAAATCGACCGCGGGATCCTCTCCTCCGGTGACGTGAAATATCACAAGGGCTTTGCCAGTGACCTTGAAACCGAGCACGGCATGATCCATGTCACCCTCGGTTTCAACCCGTCACATCTGGAAATTATCTCCCCGGTGGTCATCGGGTCGGTACGTGCACGCCAGCAGCGTTACAAGGACCAGGACGGCAGCAAGATCATCCCGGTCGTCATCCATGGAGATGCTGCGTTTGCAGGCCAGGGCGTGAACATGGAGACCTTCAACATGTCGCAGGCGCGTGGCTACACCGTTGGCGGCACCGTGCATATCGTGGTCAACAACCAGATTGGCTTCACCACCAGCAACGTGCTGGACAGCCGCTCGACCCACTACTGTACTGACGTGGCAAAAATGGTGCAGGCGCCGATCTTCCACGTGAACGGGGATGACCCCGAAGCCGTGTTGTTCGTCACCCGCCTGGCGTTCGATTACCGCATGCGTTTCCGCAAGGACGTGGTAATCGACCTGATCTGCTACCGACGCCAGGGACACAACGAGGCTGACGAACCGGCCGTCACCCAGCCGGTAATGTACGATGTCATCCGCAGTCACCAGCCTGTGCGTGCCAGGTACGCTGACAAGCTGATTGCCGAAAGCGTACTCGCCCCCGAAGATGCGCAGCAGAAAGTCGAGGAAGTCCGCGCCGAGTTCGAAAACGGCCACTGTGTGGGACGCAGTACCGCTTGCGACCTGGACGGGCGCATTCATGTCGACTGGACACCTTTTCGCGGTATTTCCTGGGACGAACCGGTAGATACTCGTGTGGACGTCGATCGGCTGGCAGCGCTCGCCGGGCAGATCTTTACCCCGGCACCCGACTTTCCTATCCACCCCCGCCTGCAACGCATCCTCGACGACCGTCAGCTGATGGCACAAGGGGACAAACTGGTGGACTGGGGTTTCGCCGAGAACATGGCCTACGCCTGTCTGCTGGACCAGGACTTCCCAGTGCGCATCTCGGGGCAGGACTGTCGACGCGGCACCTTCTTCCACCGCCACGCCATGTGGCGCAACCAGGAAACCGGCGAAAGCTATATCCCGCTGCGACATGTCCACCCGGAACAGCCCAACTTCACAGTCATCGACTCGGTACTGTCGGAAGAGGCCGTACTGGCGTTCGAATACGGTTACGCCTCCGCCGAACCGAACTGCCTGACCGTTTGGGAGGCCCAGTTTGGCGACTTTGCCAACGGCGCGCAGGTGGTTATCGACCAGTTCATCACCTCGGCCGGTGCCAAGTGGGGCCTTTATTGCGGCCTGACCATGCTGCTGCCGCACGGCTTTGAAGGCCAGGGTCCGGAGCACAGTTCCGCACGTCTTGAGCGGTATATGCAATTGTGTGCCGAGCACAACATCCAGGTCTGTGTACCCACCACGCCGGCACAGATCTTCCACCTGTTGATGCGGCAGATGATACGTCCGTTCCGTCACCCGCTGATCGTGTTCACACCCAAGAGCTTGTTACGCAATCCGCTCGCCACCTCGCCCCTGGAAAAACTGGCACACGGTGGCTTCCAGCGCGTTATCGACGACCGTGACGTGAAAGACAAGGAAGAGATCAACCAGGTCGTGATGTGTACCGGGAAGGTCTATTACGACCTGTTGCAGGCGAAGCGCAGCCGCGGCCTCAATAACGTTGCCCTGATCCGTATCGAGCAGTTATACCCCTTCCCGCGCGAAGACTTCGATGTACTCATCGAAAGCTACCCGAATGCGAACAAGTTCATCTGGTGCCAGGAAGAACCACAAAACCAGGGCGCCTGGGACCAGATCAAACACCGCTTCCTGCACCTGCACGATGCCGGACACCACGTGCTGTATGCCGGGCGCCATTCTGCCGCCGCACCAGCCACCGGCTACTCCAAGGTGCACCAGGAAGAACAAGAAAGACTCATCGACGACGCACTCACCGGCATCGTCGACAGCAGCATGAATCGCCGGGGTTGATTTCATGCTGCGCTCATCAACAACACAGGGGCCTGCCCCCGCCAATAATTCGTTGAACAACGAGGCTCACCATGACTGAAGTCCGCGTACCCACCCTGCCCGAATCGGTAACCGATGCCACGGTGCTGACCTGGCACAAAGAGCCCGGCGATGCCGTGGCACGCGATGAAAACCTGCTCGACCTGGAAACCGACAAGGTGGTACTGGAGGTTCCCTCCCCCGTCGACGGTGTCCTGGGAGAGGTCAAGGCTGAAGCTGGTGCAGTGGTGACCAGTGACGACATCCTCGCGGTCATCGAACCTGGTAGCAGCAAACCTGCGGCGACGCCTGCAGCTGAGCCGGAGGCACCGACAACTGAACCCTCGACCTCCCCACCCCCGGCAAAAGAGCCGACAGCGGAGCCAGTACTTACCCCGGCGGTCCGTCGCCTGATCAAGGAACTGTCGATCGATCCGAGCAACGTCCAAGGTACCGGCAAGGACGGACGT
>Ga0180435_10005441_pt1 | contig 12380 bp, 14 predicted proteins | sample SS_ome_3_FD_132467 | JGI IMG/M metagenome (GOLD analysis project Ga0180435, IMG submission 132467) | Hypersaline lake sediment archaeal communities from the Salton Sea, California, USA - SS_3_S_1 metaG | ecosystem: Environmental > Aquatic > Non-marine Saline and Alkaline > Hypersaline >... | reverse complement strand
GGACCTGACCCCCTCGCGACCCGCAGGGGACAGTCCCCGTGAACGGTTACAGACAGAGAGAAAAGCGTCTATGGCAATGTTGTTGGTCAGCGTGCGAAACGCAGAGGAAGCGAAAGCGACTCTTGCCGGTGGTGCGGATATCATCGACGTCAAGGAACCGACCCACGGTTCCCTCGGGGCCGCAGACGTCGACGTCATTTCGTCGATCGTCAAGACGGTTCGCGGTCGCGTGCCGGTGTCCGTTGCGCTCGGCGAGTTGGCAGAATTCGACACCACATTTGCCACCACTTTGCCGCCCAGCGTTTCGTTCGCAAAATGGGGACTCGCAAATTGGCAACGCATAGAAGACGGGCGTGGCGTCTTTCGACAAGCACAGTCGACGCTACCAACGGCGACAGGACCGGTCGCAGTGATCTACGCCGATTGGCAGGCCGCTGGCTCGCCTCAACCGGCAGCAATCGTCGAGATGGCGTACGACACTGGTTGCCCCGTCGTGCTCTTCGACACATTCGACAAGTCGGCGGGCCGACTGTTCGATCACGTAACTGAACAGGATCTCGTAATTTGGATTGGTCGAATTCACGACCATGGCATGCTGGCCGCGTTAGCTGGCTCGCTACGGGCCGAAGACATTGCCCGGGTTCACAATCTGGCCGTCGACATCGTCGCCGTACGAGGCGCCGCATGCGTAAAGGGGCGGACCAGTTCTATTGATGCAAAGCGAGTCAGGCGCCTGAAAAGTGCCCTTGATGCCGCAACTGTGTCGCTGGCGGCACACACAAACGCCTCTTCATGTGAAGATAGGTAATTACGCCCGAAATTTGCTTGACAACGCCGTCAAAAGCTTCATATTGGGTTCTTGTAGCTCCGCTAGCGCATCAGGATGTTCGTCTTTGGCGTGGCACTCAAGACTCATAGCGGTTGGTGTTCGTCAGCCTGATTCCGGGCAACGGCAGCGATAGAGCGAGTGCTGGTCAGCGTCGAGGGCCGGTCCAGGAACGGGGGGACCTTTTCATTGCGAAACTCTTTTCTGAAGGTTGAGGAGGCGACACAGTGCCAGACTCTGTGATCGAAGCCATTCGGCAAGGCATTTGGGATTTCGAACCGAGCGAGCAAGACACCAACGGTTTTCGCGCAACCGCAGCCATGCCCGGTACGGACGAAAAGCTGGAGATTCTGGCGGCCCGCGTTCAGCAAGGATTGCCACTGTGGCACAACAAGGATCGAGACAGCTACGACGCGCCGCTGGATCAGTATGAGTAGCTGCGAAGGCGCAAAACGACTCGTCTGATGGCAAGCCGCCAGCGTCGGTGTGTCGAACGTGCAGGCGTACGGGAACGTAGTCACCTGTTGATCGCCGCTAGAATCGGCAGATCAATGGCCGTCACTCTTTCGTGACCGTGATCGTCTTGTTTTCAATCGCGAAGACAAGCCCCAGCGGTTCGAGGGTTTTGCGCAACACCTCCTCGACGCGCGCTTTGTCCACGCGAATCGACACCAGCTTGCGCAACTCGCTCGTCAGTGATGGATCGTACACGACGCGATAGCCGGCTTGCACTTCCAGTGTCTTCAGGATGGCGCCCGCCGGTTTGTTTTCGACGTTGAGGGTATACACTTTCTCGCCAACGGTCGGCGTGCTACCGCCGTTGCCAACCGAACCGCCGCGCATGAGCCGCGCAATCATCTCGTGATCTTCCACTCGCGCCGCGACAACCATCTTTCCACCGGCCATCTCGATCTTTCGACCCGGAAAGAGAACGGACAGTCGTTGCGTGAGTTCACCTGCATTGCTACCAACACGGTACTCCCGTTTTACGGCGACGGTCTCGGGTATCGGGATCAGTCGCACCGAACCGTCGGCCCCAACTGTAAACGACAAGCCGAACCCCGCCGTCAGCAACGTCATTCGTTCGACGAAACTCATGGCAGGGAAATCCATTGCAGGCCACAAGTCGTGCGCAACGTTTTCCTCCAAATCGATAATGGTCAAGCCATATGAGCGAGTCAACTCTTGAATCAGATCGCGAGGAGTCGTCAGGTCGTTCCATCTCCAGGCCGCCGTCGCCGAAAGTTTTCGGGCCGCCGCTGCTGAAATCGCGTCGATTTCGTTCTTGCGAATTTCGAGCAGGGTTGCCAACTTCTGCGTGTCGCCCGGCGGACCGAAATACAAAACCGGGCCGATCTCAGCCACTGCGAGTTGCCGGTTCTTTGCAATTTCTGCATAGAGGTTTCGAAGTGCAACTCCGCCCACGGCCAGATCGACCTTTTGGCCGGGGTCGACTCGCCGGTCAAGCATGGTTGCCGTGCGATGATGTTGGGCGAGAGCTAGGATGCCGTCCCGTAGCGGTTTGCCCCCCCAAGTGATACCTGCCTCTGTTTGCAGATGGCGATGCAACAACGAGCCTGTCCGCCACCGCACTTCCTCCTGCCCCAATGAACTCGGCGGAGTGGCCAATAATCCGCACAGGACAATCGGCATCGCAATCCCTGCGGCGAACCAGTTTGACCGGTTTTCGTATAACATGAAACAGAACTACGTGTGACTGGGAACATGAATGAGGCCGATTTCTCGGCGATTTCCGCTATATCTTGCACACACCGCACAACCGCTACTCGCCATTCTCCCTGAAAACGTCGGGCACGGAAACCCATCTTTTGTTGTCAGAAGCGGCAGGGGTTCGTTGAGGAAATCGGCGTCACCAATTACACTCGATGTTATGGCGCATGGACGCGATGTATCGACACTGCTGTGAGCCTCCACAGCTCTCCCCACCGGTCGGCGCGGATTCGCGCCGGTCGCCCATTCCAGAAAGCGTCTGCCGTGAGTCAGCCGTTGCATCAGCCTCCCCTGATCGACCAGTTGTACGAAACCTATCTGTGCGACGACGACATCTCCAGTTTCACCCAAGCCGTCTCCGAACGATACACACCGGGCACTCTCGAACGGGTGTCCCAAATCGGCGGTCGCATGTCCCGCCGTGGCGCGATTCTGTCGCTGGGACACCTGGGCGGCTACGATTCGAACGCGGCCATGGGCCGTGCACTGAACGACGCCGATCGCGGCGTGCGATTGCTTGCCGAGTCCGGCATTCGCGAAATCTGGTGTCGAGCCGGCGACGAGCAACAACGACGTCAGTTGCGACTCATCATGCGAATGAACGCCTCCCAGCGTCATGAGGAAGCGATCGACCGCGCCTCGACATTGGTAACGCAGTCGCCGTGGTTCGCCGAAGTTTGGAACCAGCGCGCCATCGCGCACTTCAGCATCGACTGCTACGCCGACTCGATCCGCGATTGCCACCAAGCCTTGGAGATCAACCCCTATCATTTCGGCGCTGCCGCGGGCATGGGGCAGTGCTTCCTCGAACAGGACGACGCCATGGCGGCACTCGACTGCTTCCGCCGGGCCCTGAACCTCAACCCCAACATGGAAGGCGTTCGCGCACAAGTTGTTCATCTCGAGCGAACGCTGGAAGGCAAATGAGGGGGGTTTTGATTTCAGATTTCAGATCTGCACTCCTTAAGCCTCACCCCTCGCCGTCTGCCCCTCAAGCCTCACGCCTCAAGGACTCGAACGATGCAATGGAGCGACGCGTTTGTGGGAGCCGTCTCGGTCGCGATCGGTCTTTGGGCGCTCGGCAGTTCGGTCTTCAATTGGGAATCCTCCTACCGCCTCAGCAAAGCCCGGTGGTTTGAAAAACGTTACGGCCGTGGCGGCGCCCGCATGTTCTACGCGGTGCTTGGTATTCTGATGCTCGTGCTTGGCATCGCCATCGCCGCCGGTTTCGGCCCCAATCGCGGAGACCGGGAACAGGCGGATCTACCGAAATTCGAGTCGAGCGTGTCCGACCAGACCTGACTCGTATGCGATTCCGAGGATTTCGGCGAAACGCCGGTTCTCTCCCGTTTGTTCGTTGCCGACTATGCCACCGTTCGCGTATAATGAGCGGTAGCCTAATCACAGAGCAGAGCTTTCATCCAAAGGAGCTATGCGATGACACAATATACCAATGCAGAAATCCGCGTAGGTCGACATACAATCCGTGTCGATGTGACCGTCGACTCGTACACTCCAATCTCGACCGCCACGCCGGAATGGACGGGGGTGCTGCGACCACCAAACAACACCGGCTTGGCACCGGGGCAAACGTACACACTTGTGCTACCCGGGTATTCGCCTGCGCACATTCGCGTCACAAGTGAGGCGAATCCGATCGATGGCACGGTCACGTTCTGCGGTGTCAGCGACATGCCAACCTGCAAAGCACCAGCCTAAACTACACCGAGGGGGCGGTCGTGATCATCGAACAGGCTTTCCTGGCGCTGCCAGAATTGCTTCTGGGGAATTTCTATTCCGTTCAAGACTACGAGGCCGGCATCGTCGGCGTCTTCAGCATGGCGGTTTTGCAAGAGCTGAATGGCAGAAATGTGTCTCATCCCATCCGGCATCTCCAAGTGGAACGCCGGTACGACCCGGATGTTTCACGTCGAGCCGATCTCTTTGTCAACATCAAACGGCTGATGGTGGCGAATAGAAATCTCAGCAACTATGGTTGGAGACACCACAACTGGATTGAGGCGAAATTCTACCGAAACAAGTCGGCGTCTCGCCGCCACGCGACAAACAAAACCACATATCAAGGCCAACTAATCGCAGACCTAATACGCCTGGTCTGTCTCGTCCCAATCAACCTGGGAGATCGAGACATCAACGGAAGATATTTCCTGCATGTGTACGATGACGAACCCAGGTACTATCTTCCCCAACGTGATTGGGTGAAACTATTGCAGGAACCAGGGACAAAGCACATCATCATCAATGAACTCTTCGACGAATCCGCCACCGCCAAGAAGCAGTTTGGCGAGACGCTCCAGTCATTGAGCATCCAAGCGACCGTGACGAACTTCGTCAACTTCCCGATCACCGACGAAGGTGGCAGTTCACATTACTGGTGCATACTCACGAGATTCGACGACTTCTCTGTAACATTGGCCGGGAAATCATTCTATGTCCACAAAAACAGGGTGACGGGGGAACAAAGCGACGGAGATCTCGCCGAGATCAGGACAGAAGTGAGTGAAAAACTCGGACAAACGAAGGCCAGCGAAACAAAAGGCTGACGATGCAATCCCAATTTGCCTACGGTTTGGCGATTCTGTTTTTTTCCTGCTACCCCTTTGCTCCTGGCCAGGATCCCGTCGCCCTGCGCGTCGAAAGCTTTCTGGTGCCGCCGTCCACTGGGCCGGTCATTTGCGCGCGGGTCAGAAACAACACCCAAACAACGCAGAGGGCAAACGTCTCATTGGCAGGGCCGGATGGATGGAAGATCACCCCGGCGAGTCGAGAAGTCAATCTCGACCCCGGAAAGAGTCTGCGAGTGCCGTTCACCATTGCAGCGGGGAAGACCGTTGAGGCCAATCGTTATGACATGACTCTGACGGCCATCGTCGGAGAAAAAACGATCACCAAACGGCAAACGGTGGCCGTGGCGAGCGCACCCTATTTCAAACCCACGATCGACGGCAAACGCGATGACTGGAAGGACGCAATCCCGGCAAGCTTCGAAACCGAAGGCAAAACGACAACGATCTCGACCTACTGGAATCGCCGGCAGTTCTCTCTGCTCATCGCAGTCGAAGAAGACACGCTGATCCCGCAAACAAGCGGCGAGAAACCGGCGCCATTCGACGCGGTGCAATTCGCACTTGCCCCCGGCGGGGCCAAGACTGGGGCAACTCCCGGTTCCTTGACCAACCGCTACGAATTCCTCATCGCCGCACAAAAGGATGGTACGGCAGCCGTCTACCAATTGGCCCAACCTGGCATGAAGATTATTGCCACGCAACTACCCAGGCAACTCAAACCCTACGAAGACGCAACGGCCGCCGTTTGGCATGACGACAGCGTCACTTATTACGAGTGCTCACTCTCGTTCCGTCCGATGCGAGACGACCTGCAACCGAGCGAAGGTCGAGAGATCTGTCTGTCGACTCTGGTCCATGATCCCGATGGAACAGGGCTGCGCGATTGGGGCAGCGCTCTCGGTCTTTGGCCATCGCAACGAAACAAACTTGCCTGGACTCGTTGGCCAGGAGCGAAATGGCCCGAGACGCCGCCGTTCGACGGAAAAACAGAATGGGGACTTTGCACGTCGAAGTATTGAGGCCTCACAACCCGAAGCGTTTGTAGCTGCCGTCGCCAGACGGTAAAAGACAACAAGTGCTCGCAAACCCACGGCGGTCTGGCGACCGCAGCTACAAGAATCACTCGAAAGGACAACCCATGAGCAACCGCATGCAACTGTTTACCATCCTCTTTCTCGTCTTTGTGATCACTAGCGTTTCGCTCGCGGGCGACAACTCTTGGTCGTCCAAACTGCCAAAGCAGGACGGCGACATCAAAATTCGCGTGGTGATGGTTGAGGACGAAGATGAAGATCCAGCGGCCGCGGGCAAGGCCGTCGCCGAAAAGCTACAAAAGGCGATGGGCGACACTCCGCTCAAGGCCGTGCTCGTCTCCGAGTGCTTCGAAGACCGTGAATACAAAGAAGAGTTACTCGACGGGATCGTATCCGTCCTGCCAAAGCAAATCGTACTTGGCGGGGCAACCTATGGCTCGTTCACCCACGAGGGCTGCACCGACTTCGACGCCGTTTGCCTGATGGGAATTGGCGGCGACGGCATTGGCGTCACTGCAACTTTGGTTCCCGAATTGGGCACGTCGAAACTCACTCTCGAAAACGACGAGACTGCCATCCGCGACAAGCTGCACGCCGCCGGCGCCAAGCTGGTGGGTGATCTACGCAAAGCCGATGCCGACCAATTGCTCATTCTGATGGCCGACGCTCATTCGCCGAAGAACCGGTTCCTGGTCGAAGGAGCGCAGAAGGTCGTCGGGACGAAATTTCCCATCACCGGCGGCAGCGCCAACAAAAACGCGGGGCAAACTTTCATCTACTTCAACGGCGAACTTCACCCCGACGCGGCCGTCGCCCTGATGCTCTCGGGCGAGTTCGAGGTTGCGCTTACCGGTCGCAAAGCACAGGACAACGACGCGGTCATCGCCACCGCGCAAGACGGAGCCGCCGAAGCCAGTAAAAACGCCAAGGGTAAGCCGATTGCCGTGATGGCGTTCAATTGCGCGGGCCGCCGTGGCAAGTTGAATCGCTACGAAGATGAACTCGTTTCGATCCAGAAAGCGATCGGCGAAGAGGTGCCGCTCTTTGGCTGCTATTGTGCGGGCGAAATCGGTCCGGTCGATCCGGCCGAAAAAGTCCCCGGCGTACTTTGCGGCGGCAGCGGCTGGCACGTGATGTTCACGGTGATATCGCGATGAGCGGAATGCGATGGGCCTTCCAGTCCGTCGACGTCTTCCCGTTCCCGACGGGCTGGAAAGCCCATCGCACAAAAAAGTCACACCGAAACTTCGCTACCAACCGACGCCGTATCGGGCTTCGTTTCCTTGGCCGACCATTGCCAACCGGGAATCGATTCCAACTCCTGCTTGAGCCAATCGGAGAGGCGGGCGGCCCGGTAATCCATGCGTCGGCTATTCACCCAACCGCCCAGGTTGATGCCGTCGACGTGCGTGCGCGTGGTGAATTGCTCCCAGCCCTTTTCGGCGACAAGGTTTTTCAGCAGGCGGAGATTCCGCTGCTGTCGCTCTGTCAGCGGGTCCCAAGTCCAGCCGGGAATCGCTTCCAACTCCACGCGCACCCACTGAGGCAATGTGCCTTTGCGATGATCGACCCGGCGGCAGGTCACCCAAACCCCGAGCCGGCGACCGTCGATTTCGGTTTTCGTCGTCAGGCGGTCGATGCTGGTGTGCTCGGCATACTGCCGCAGCAGATCGAGGTACTCGCGGTAGCGATCAACAACCGGATCCCACGACCATCCCGGCAACGCTTCGAGTTCGGCGCGCAACCAGTCGGGCAACATACCGTGTTTGTGTTCATTGCGACGCATGGTAACCCAATGGCCGAGGTGAAAACCGTCGACCCGGGTTTTCCGGTTAAGCGACTCCATGCCGTGCTGCTCGACAAATCGCTTGAGAATGACGATGCTCTTCGTCAAACGACGACTGCCTTTCCCCACTCCGGTGTCGTTGGAGTCTGCTGGAGGGTTGGTAGCCATGGCTCCCCCCTTCGTTGTGTGGACCGGCTACGTGCGGGACCGGCCTTACTGGCGGGTATTCGTTGGTGGGCGGGCGAGCGCGATCCCCCGTCGAAACCGTGCCCGCTCCGTTTGTCCTAGTTAACAAACGCCAAACCGAATTGCAACACTCCCCCCTCACGGGAGGGGGGAAGAAGCGGCGAGCTGCCTATCGCTTGCCACAGGGGGACGGAACTTGGATACTGACGAGGGCAACAGAATTGCGCGGTGTTTGAGCGGTGGGCAGTCGGCATCGGCGGGGGCCTTTGACAATGCAGATTCACGGCATCGAATCAATCCAAGATGAACTTCAGCAAGAGGGATACTTCGTCAAGGTCTTGATGAACGACAAGATCGCCTACTTCTTTTCCAAGACAGCCGAACACCGCGACACCAAGGTTTTTGGGTTGGACTACGAAGATGACGCGAAGGGCAGTGCTTCGGCGGCAACGATGACGCCGGGCAGAATCGACGTTCGATTCCATCGCCGTTTTTCTGACCAAAGAGTCGCACGAATTGCAGCGTCGATGCTTTCGCAACCAGTTCTGTCTTTTGCTAAGGACTTCCACGTTTTCTACCAAGGCCGCTCCCTAACGAATGCCTGACGACTAAAAACCGACAACTGAAAACTCTCAACCGCTGCTCATGCCGGACCAAACGGAAAGACTCGAACGACTCATCGCGTGGCGCACGATTTCGATCGGGCTGCTGACCTCAACGATCGGCATGTTCGTCGCCGCCGCTCTTTTGATGCTCCCACTGGCATTCCTTTTCGCACTGATCTGGGTTGCCTGTATCATCAGTGCCGTATTTCTGCTGATCGAGAAACTCGTCATCGGGTGGCGCACAATCTATGGGAAACGCATCTCGCTTTTTGGGCTGCTTGGGCTGATGTCACTTGTGGCCATCTGTGCCGCCGTCTGGCGACACTCGGCTGGCGCCGCTGTAGCAACTTTGGTAGTTGGCGTGATAACATTCACCATCTTCATCGAAGGTGAGAGCTTACGGATCAGCCTTTTAAAGGAAATGAAGGAGCAAGAAACACAAGAAAGCGATGAAACAAAATAGCGTGGCGACTTGTACACGAACAGAAACATAAGATTCGCATCCGGCGAACGAACAACCTCATACAGCCGAAACCATTCCACGGCACTCGACAACTGATAACCGACAACTCCCAAACCATGGACGTACTGAAGGCATACCTCCGATACTACTGGCCGCAGATCTTGGCCTGCGTGATATTCGCCGCAGCCGTTCTTCGTTACATTCGACTCGGCGAGTGGACTGGCAACATGGAGCCGATACTGTTGGCCGTCTTCGGTTTCATTTCGGTCGTCGCCAGTGACGAAATGGCTAGCTACATCGGCAGCTTCGGCCTGCGGAATCAGAACCGCCACGTCGCCTGGACCTGGCTTGTTCGCGTGGTGGGCTTCGTGCTGTTGGTATTGGGAACACTCACTCTCTTCAATTGAAGCGCAATCTGCTGTGTCCGATCGACTTGTTCAACTCGCCAGTTTCTCCACGTCGACCGAAGCTGCGGTAGTTCGCGGCCTGCTCGATGTGGAAGGTATCGCCACGGAATTCGACGGCGAAGCGGTGGCCAGTTGGTTCTGGTATCTCGGCTCGGCCACGGGCGGCGTGAAACTGCTGGTGCGCGAAGATGACTTGAACCGAGCCCAACAGATCCTCGCACACATCGAGCCGGGCACTCTTAGACAGGATGAGGAGTCAGGCGACGAAGAGGAGACGGAATCCTCCCGGCACGAAGACGAACTACCCCCTGAACTGGCTCGGGCGTGGCGTGCATCGATGATCGGGTTCGCGTTCCTGCCCGTCTTTTTGCACATCTATTCGATTTGCCTGTTGATTCGTCATCGCCGTCTGATTGGCCCGCGGCCAAATTGGCGCGTCAAGGCAGCCTGGGTCGCAAATGTCACGATGGTGTGCATTGCAATCGTCATCACTTGGTTCATCTGGTCGTCGCAATCGCATCTCGACGGCTACATCATCGACGGCAGAGGTGATGTCTATGAGTTCAAACACGGCACCCTAGAAGAATTGGATGGCAAGGCCGACAAAGACGATGGAAAAACCGAACCGTTTCCTATCAAGGCGGAGCAGGTGGAAGAAATCACCATCCCACTCGTGCCGACTCCCTGATTTCATTCGTGGCAAACACTTGCCTGCGGGCTACCACTGAGCGAAAATGGGATCGCACGGGGCACGAAGCCGTAGGCCAGGACCTGTCCTGGCAGAACAGACAAGCGCTCCAATTCCCTGCCGGGACAGGTCCCGGCCTACCACTCGCGGTCGACTCATCGGAAAAACAGAACACACCAGGAGAAACTCCGTGGCGCGACACCCTTTCCTCTGCACCTTGATTTCCGCAACCACGTTTGTTTTGGTTGCCAACCCAGCAGTTCACGCGGCCGACGAACGGCCGAACTTCATCTTCTTCATCACCGACGACATTTCGCCTGCCGATTTGGGTTGTTATGGCAGCGAGGTCGTCAAAACGCCACAACTCGACAAGATCGCTGAGCAGGGGCTCGTTTTCGGAAATGCCTACTTGACGATCAGCAGTTGCAGCCCCAGTCGATGCAGCATGATCACGTGCCGCTATCCGCACAACATGGGCGCTCCCGAGTTGCACACATCCCTGCCGGAAGGGCAGCCGCTCTATCCGCTTGCCTTGAAGGAGAAAGGCTATTTCACCGTACTCTCTGGCAAACATCATATGGGCAAGAACGCCGACAAGGCGTTCGATAAGATCTCACGCGGCAAGGGACCTAGCAAGTCGGAGGACTGGGTGGAGATCCTGCAGAACCGCCCCAAGGACAAACCATTCTTTGCCTGGTTCGCCTCGTCCGATGCCCATCGCGGCTGGTCGTTCGACGACCACGCCCCTCGCTATACCGACGAAGAAGCTGAGGTTCCGCCCTACTTGGTCGACGGCCCGGCGACGCGAAATGATCTGGCATCCTACTACCACGAAGTCAGTCGAACGGATCATTTCAGCGGCGAACTCATCAAGGAACTGAAACGCCAGGGCATCGCCGACAACACCTACTTCATCTACTGTTCCGACAACGGCCGCCCCTTCCCTCGTTGCAAGACATACCTCTACGACGACGGCATTAAAACGCCGCTGATCGTCTGGAGTCCCGGCAACGTCAAACCGGGCCGCTCGGAGTCGTTGGTCAGTTCGATCGATATCGGAGTAACGATCCTCGAACTGGCCGGAATCGAGCAAGACGAACGGATGCAGGGTGTCAGCTTCGCCGCCACGCTCACCAATCACGAAAATGTCACACGCGATTACGTCTTCGCCGAACACAATTGGCATGTCTACCAGAACCACGAGCGGCTTGTCCGCCACGAGAACTGGGTTTACATTCGCAACGCCTGGCCTGAGCGGCGCGTATTGTGCAGCGAGTCGCACGACGAATTCGCTTCCGGCAGAGAGATCTGGCAAGCATTCGACGAAGGCAAACTACATGCCGATCAAAAACAGATCGTGCGTATGCCGTCCGTCGCGGAGCAACTCTTCAACGTCGCAGTCGACCCGTATCAACTAACAAACCTGGCCGACGACGAGGACTCGGCAAAGCCGCTCGCGGACTTACGAAATGTGCTGGACGAGTGGACGGAACAGACGGGCGATACGGTGCCCGAGAATCCAACCAACGATCGATACACGGGTCCACGCCCCAAACCGGGCGGCAAGCACGGCCGCGACCCCAATCACAAACGAGGCGAATTCCCCGGTGTTGCGCGCAACGCCACGACAATCAATCATCCAGGGCCGATTCGAGTGAGTGAGTAACCTTGTACGATGGGCTTTCTAACCCGTCGAAGCAATGTACGATGGATTTTTCAACCCGTCGCAACAATCGCAGCCTCGACGAAGTCGACGGATCAGGAGATCCATCATACAGATGTCGCGACGGACCTGGAGGTCCATCGTACAAAGCGATGACGCCACTTGCAGATCAGCGGCCCCCCCGCTGCATCGTGTCGAACACGATGGTGGCGTAGCGCTGCGGCGACTGCCAGAACTTTTGCAGGTTCTGTTCGCTGGCAAAGAGGTAAACCTGTTTGCCGTAGAAGATGCCGTGCGTTCGCTTACCCGACACGACCTGCCCCTGTTCGACGAAGGCGATCGGATCATTGCCCGAGAGGATGGGGCTGTACGCATCGGGATTCGCGAGGAACGCCCGCTGCTC
>Ga0180435_10005440_pt1 | contig 12380 bp, 15 predicted proteins | sample SS_ome_3_FD_132467 | JGI IMG/M metagenome (GOLD analysis project Ga0180435, IMG submission 132467) | Hypersaline lake sediment archaeal communities from the Salton Sea, California, USA - SS_3_S_1 metaG | ecosystem: Environmental > Aquatic > Non-marine Saline and Alkaline > Hypersaline >... | reverse complement strand
GGTTGGCGATGGCCCGTTTAAGCCGTTGCGCGAAGAAGGCTTCGTCCACAACCTCGCTTTCGTTGAACGTCCAGATCCTGACGGCGATCTGGGAGGCGGGCGAATAGGCGCCGCGGCCCAGCCACCTACCCCTGGCGTTGACCAGGTCCACGGTTTCGCCGGGCACGGGGCGCCCTTTGATTTTGGCCAGCGCGCCACTGAAGACCCAGGGGTGTTTTCGCACTAAAGATTTGTCGCGTTTGGGTTTGATTATCACGAAAGCCATAGGTGCCTGTTGTCCTGTGGGTAAAGGGTTGCGGGTAGAGGTTGTGTTGCTGCCCCGGGTCGGTTCCGGTCACCATGATGCCGACGGTGCCAATGGGCCTGAACCATATCCGTGCTATAAGGACAAGCATCCGCTGGATGGCCGCGGCCTCATGGCGGTTTGCCCGGCACCCTATATGCCACCATGCGTGCACGCAGTCCGGGGTCGGCCCCGGGCCAGGAACCATATGGTTCCGATAGAAGGGCGCCCTGTCCCCTGATGCCGCCAGCCAGTTGTTGGAGGACGGCAAGATAGGCCGTTTCGAAAGTGCCATCCCATTTGATGCTGAATACCAGCCAACCTCCGGGTCGGACGATGCGGCTCAGCTCGTACAGGGTTTCAGGGGGCGCATGGCCCGGTGTGAACACGCCGGCGGCAATGACGCCTTCGAAGCGGTGGTCGCCAAAACCCAGCGGGTGGCCCAACACCATTCGACACAACAACCGGTAGACCCCTTTGCGAGCGGCTTGCGCCAGCATGCCGCGGGAACTGTCGATACCGACCAGATTGCGGTAGCCCCGGCGATAGAGCTTTGCGCCCGCCAGGCCTGTGCCGGCCCCCGCATCGAGAAGACGGGCTTCCGGGTCATGAATATAGCGGCTGACCATGGCGGCCACCGCCTGCGGCGAAGCATAATCCAGCTGGTCTACATCACGGTCGTAGGTTGCCGCCCAGGCGTCGTACCCCTGGATCAGCGTTTCGAGCGGGGCTGTTTTACCATCCAGGTTTCGCATGGCGGGGATATCTCTTTTTACGAGCGCATGGTTCGGGTTGGCAATGCGGTCCTGGTAAACAGGCGTCACCAAAGCGTTTTATCATCAGTCGTTTCAAGTGCAGACCGGTTCCGATGTTGACCTGGAAGAAAGGCGAAGGGCAGGTGCTGGCAGCGCAGACGATTGGATGTCGGTTCTGGCGCTTTCACAATATTGACGCCCACCATAGCACAATAAAAACCGGCCGGAAAGCCGCAGATCCAGATAATGAAAAGGTTCATAGCAAAGGCGTATCGGGCTTTGCGGCCATGGAGGTTTCCCTTGACAGCTTGGAGGCCCTGTGGCAGCTATGAAAGATCACCTTTGTGTTCAAGAAAACAAGGTATTCCAGCGATATCTCCTTCTCAACCGGCATCGATCAGGCATTTTACGAAAAAGCCTTTCATCGTTTCTGCTGGCGCTGGTGTTTTCTTCGACCGCGGCTATATCTAGTCTCAACGAAATCGATACCCTGCGGCGGCGGTTCCCGCTTCGCGGAACACGGCGTCGGGTTGTTGAATGGCCGGAACCAGTGAACCGGCTTCGTTATGATCAACTACGGTGTGTCTGTTCCGGCGTTTCGCCCTTCCGTGCCGCTTGGGTATCCTGCTCTTTTGGGCATGGAGACGCGTGAACCACCATCCGGGGGAACCGTTATCCAGCCACCGATTCTCGTCAAGCCTTGATCACTGGCGCCCGGGAAAGGAGGAGACCTATGGAACCTCAGAAGATATTGTTGCCGTACAATTTCTCGCAGAACGATCAGAAAGCGCTGGCGTTTGCCATACGCACCTTTGGGCCGCTTGAAAATTCGGAGGTCACGATTTTTCACGCGTTCACACCCATTTCCGAGATCGAGGCCTCCGATCATCAGTCCGCCACCGCCAAGCTGAAGCGGCGACTCTCCTACCTTACCCAGGAATTGACGGAACGCGAAATGGCGCTGCAGGAGGTTCGTCAGTACCTCATCAGCAAAGGATTTCATCGCGACAGGGTCCGCTATATCTTCAAATCGCGCAAAGGTGAAACATCTGCCGCCATCATCGAGCAGACCAAAGATGACGATTATGACGTCATCGTCCTGAACCACAAGCCCGGCAAGGTGACACGTTTTTTTACCGGTAGCGTGTTTTCCAAGGTCGTCATGGCAATACGGGATATCACTGTCTGTATCGTTTCCTGACGTTAATGGCGTTGTCAACCCGACCGCCGTAAGGTGATCCGACGAGGAGGTATTCCATGCAAACTGAAGACAGAATCAACATCGAAATCTTCAAAGTTGTCACCCGGGCAATCGCCGAATCGAAGAACCTGGAAATCATGGCCAAGCATCTTGCCCAGCTGCTGGTGGGCGCCTTAGAAATCAAGGGGGCCACCATATTTGCCACCAATGTGGAGACCAAAGAGCTTGAAGTACTGGGCAGCTTTGGTCTCAGTATTCCCTACATGAACAAAGGCCCGATTTATATCAGCCGCAGCATCAAAAGTGCCGAGAAGCACAAGGCAGTGGTTGTTCGCGATGTGAAAAATACCGATTTGCTGCAATATTCCGCCGATGCCATCCAGGAAGGCATCGGGGCCATTGTTTCCGTACCGATCGATTTCAGCGGCCGGGTGATCGGCGTGCTCCGTCTATACCACCATGATCAATGGGATATTTCGGAGCGGGACCTGGATTCCCTGTTCGTAGTAGCGGAGATCATCGGTCTGGCCATGATGTACGCGCGGATGAATCACGCCATCAGCGATGTCAAAAATATTGTCGGCGATGTTCACGAAGCCTGGCTGGAATAAGATGACGATTTGATACGTTGCCCGACTTTTTACGCCGGACCCTGAAGGGTTCGGCGCTTTTTTTGGGTGTTCAGAACAAGGCTTCATGTGGCCGGAGGGGCGAGCCGGTCGATCGCACCTTTGTGGCATCCGTAGAAGACGATCATGGCGGCGATGGACCCCAGTCCGTCGGCAAGCATATCCTTCTGGGCATCCCAAATATCGCCCTGGGAGCCCAGAACGGCGGCCCCGGCCAACGGGTCGGCAGAGACCGCATAGAGCCATTCAAAGATTTCATAGATGCCGGCAACGGCCAGAATGAAACAGATCGGAAACATGCCGAGGATGAAGCGGGAGGCCACCAGGCGCTTGCGCAGCATGAGTTCCGCCAGGGGGTAGGCATAAAACCCTACCGTAAAGTGGGCCACCCGATCATAATGGTTGCGCGAAAAGTCGAAGAACTCCGTTACCCAGCCAAACGGCACCCGTTCGAAAGTGAAATGACCCCCGATCGTATGCAGCACCACCAGGCAGGCCATCATCAAATAGGCGGTGTTGGAAAAAGCGAACCAGCGCCGGCTCACCACAAGGGCGGCCACGATGAGCACAATGGGCAGGTTTTCGGCAAACCATACGGCCCGGTCATAAGGGTTGATGGCCAGCAGCGTAAACAACACCAGGTAGAACAACAGCAGCAGAAGGGGGATGCGTTGGGCCATGACTCAGACTCCTTCTCGATTGGTTGAAAGCTGGGCCGCCACTCTTGCCGGAGCGCCGTCGGCACCTTCCAGATGAAGGGGCAGGCAAAACAGCTGGCCGAAAAGACCCTCGGGCAGCCGATCCAGGTTTGCCAGATTTTCGATAATCAGGATTTCGTTTTGCAACAGACGGCGGTGAACCGGAAAAGATGACGTCTCGGGCGGATCGACGGAAAGGGCGTCCACACCGAGACCTTTGAGATGGCAATCGGCCAGACGTTTGGCGGCCCCGGTGGTCAGCACCGGATAATTCTGAAAATATTGCGGCGTGCGCCAGTAGCGCCCCCAGCCCGTGTAGAGCAGTACGAAATCGCTGGCAGCCAGTTTATCCTCATAGGGTTGCAAGAAGGACCAGGAGATCACTCCGTCCGGCGTTTGCGAGGTGTCGATGCAGAGGCCGGATCCCAAGAACTGGTCAAGGGGTAGCTGGTCCAATGATCGGCCTTCCTCGAGCAGGTGGCTTGGGGCGTCGATATGTGTGCCGGTGTGGGTACTCAGCGTCAGTTGCTGCTCCCGGAAACCATCCGGTTCGAAGGAGGCGATGGGACGCATATCCGTTGCGGGGGTGCCCGGATAGACCGGCATGTCAGGGGTCAGGGGATACGTCAGATCTAGCACAGGCATGATGGCTTTCCAACTGTGGCTGGTTTACACGGGCGCCTGCGGGGCTATCCGGAAGTGTCCCTTTCCGGCGCTTCGAACAAGAACCGGTTGATGGCCTCCCAGTATTGCGGCGCCAATTGAATATCATTGTGGCCAACATTTTCGATGATAACCGTTTCAATCGCGCCCCCCCACAGCTGAACCAGCCGGTTGGAGCGCGGGTTGGGTATGATCGTGTCCTGCCGCCCCATCAGCACCAGGGCCGGTATCTTTATCGCGGGTGCCCGGGCGGCTGAATCGAAAGGGTGCTTCAAAAGCAGGCGCACCGGCAGGAACGGATAGTGGTGGCGGGCCACGTTCAGCAAGCTGTCGAAGGGTGTCACCAAAATAACGCCGCGCACCGAGCGTTGTGAGGCAACGAAAACCGCCACGCCCGATCCGAGGCTGCGCCCCATGAGAACGACGTGGTCCATGGGAATATTTTCCCGGGCGGTTAGGGTGTCCAGTATATGGAGAGCATCCCGGCAGAGCGATTTCTGGGAAGGTTTGCCCTGGCTGCCCCCGTAGCCCCGGTAGTTCATGAACAAATAGGCGCCCGCCTGCAGGCGTGGCAGGTCTACCAGATTGCCGGATACTTCCTCGGCATTGCCCCCGTAGTAAACCACCAGGGGGCGGGTTGGCGATACCGTCCCAGCGACATACCAGCCTTGCAGCTGTTTTCCCTCATGTTCCAGGGTCAAGGCATGCGCGCTAAACTGATCCATGTACTGCTGCGGTGTCGGCTGAGGGAAAAAGATCAGGGTGTCCTGAAAGACATACAGCAGCGCAACGCCGATGATCGCCAGGGGAATCAGGATTTTCATGGTTTCGAGCATGGCGGTTACTTTCGGTTTTCTTGGTTTCGGGATGACGAGGGCGTTTGGGGCTCCAACTGGCGCAACGGCACCCATCCGGCTTCACCGTTCGGGCGATGCGCCCAGGCCCAGCCGTTGAGAACCCTACTGACCGTCAGGCTCTCGCCCTTGTGGACGCTGAGTTCCCGGGCGTCGAAATTCTCCAGGGCCGTCCCCTGCGGGCCGTTGACGGCAACAAGGCTCCGGGGAACCCATCCCGCCTTACCGGCGGCATTGCGGCACCAAATCCAGTTCGGCCACTCGGGGTCGTCCGTAAAATCCGGGCCAATGGTCAGTCGGTCGCCCCTGCGCATGACAATGGCATCCTCGTGGGTGCGCCGGTAGCTTTCGATGACACGATAGTTTTGCGTTATCTCGGGGTTTTTCATCCGTCTTTATGGAGCGCCCCCGGCACGAGCTTGGCATCCAGGATGGTCCAGCCGTCCGGACCCCAGACAATCGGATTCAGGTCCAACTGGTCGAATATCGACCCCAGAGTGTCCACCAGCCGGCTCACGATGACCAGCAGTTCGGCCAGACTTGCTGGATCCAGGCGCAGCCCGCGATACCCCCTGAAAACAGGATAAATTTTAAGTTCTGCCAGCATGCGGCAGGCTTCGGCATCGCCGATGGGCACCAGGCGAAAGGCCACATCCTGGTGAATTTCCGTCAAGATACCCCCGGCGCCCACCATAATCGCCGGCCCGAATCCGGGATCGACAAGACTGCCAACGATCATTTCAGGGCCGTCAAAAGGCACCATCTGTTCGACCAGGTTGCCGGCTCCAGGAAAGGCGCTGTTCAGCTCCTGCAGGGCGGCGGCCAGTTCGGCGGCCCCCAGATTCAGATAGACGCCTTGAAGATCGGTTTTGTGGACGACATCCGGTGAACAGACCTTGGCCACGAAAGGGCCTGGGAAACCGGGCGGCACCTGGCATTCCCCCGGTGCCAGGCGAATTCCCGGGGGTACCCGCAGACCGATATCGGCTAGCAGACATTTGACTTCGTATTCATCCGGACGATCAGGTTCTGCCAGGCCGGACCGCCATTTTTGCACGATGGTGTTCATGGTCAGCCCTCCAGCGCGGCCAGGATGCGGGCCCGCTCCACCAGAAAGCGTGCCGCCCGAACCGCCCGGCTGATGGACGCAAAACCCACCACGCCGGCATCGTGAAATCGACGCAGATAAAGATCGGTGAACGGACCGTACTGGGTGAAGGTAATCACGGGTTTGGAACTGGTCCGGACCCGGTCGGCAATTTCACGGATCAAGCCGTCCGAGATGGCCGGCGGCGCAAAAAAGGCCGTGCATATAATAATATCGACCCCCGCGTCTTGCAGCAGTGCGTCGAGACTGTGGCCGAACATGGCGTCGTCGGCACTGGCGGTGAGATCCACGGGGTTTTCACAGGCGGCAAAAGGAAAGGTGGCTTCGCGGATACGGCGCACGGTTTCCGGTTGCAGCCGGGCCATGGTGAGCGGGATACCGCGCTGGTCAACTTCGACATAATCCGCACACATGACCCCGAAACCGCCGGCCGGTGTCAGGACCGCCACACGCGGACCCGGTGCCGGCGGCAGCATGGACAGGCATTTGGAGGCATCGCACAACTCCTCGTCATCCATGACCCGCTGGACGCCGTATTGCCGAAAGGCGCCGCTGACCACCGCATCCATGCCGGCCAGGCGGCCGGTGTGGCTGCTGACCGCCTGGGCGCCGGAGGGCGTTCGGCCGGCTTTCAGGACGATGACCGGTTTGTGCGGGGTGATCTGGCGGGCGCGGTCCAGAAAGCGGCGGCCATGTTCAATGTTTTCGAGATAGAATGCCAAACAAGTTGTATCCGGGTCCTGGCCGAAGTAGTCCAGAAAATCGAGTTCGTCCAGGTCGCATTTATTACCCAGGCCCACGAATGCCCGCATGCCGTAGCCGGCATTGCTGGCCAGTCCGAGCGCCTCCACCCCAACGGATCCGCTCTGGGTGATGAAGGCGACACCGCCACCACGGCCCAGGGCCTTGTCACCATGTTCCACGAAAATGGTATCCAGGTGTTCAGCGGGGAGGAAAACACCCAGGGAGTTGGGTCCCAGGATGCGGGTGCGGGAATGTTCGGCAACACGTTTCAGGCGTTCCTCGAGCCGGGCACCCTCCGGTCCGGTTTCGCCGAAACCACCCGCCACGATAATCAGATACGGTATCCTTTTGGCGGCACAGGCTTCCGCGGTGGACACGGCCGCCTCGGCCCCGGTGGCCACGATGGCCACATCAATACCGTCCGGCAGGGCCTCCACCGCAGGGAAGACGCGATGCCCCATGACATTCGTCTCCCGGGGGTGGATCGGATAAAGCTTGCGCAGCGAGGGAATCAACCGTTCGAAGATGATGCCACCGATATTGCCCGTGCGGTTGCTGGCGCCGATCACCGCAATGGATTTGGGATCGAAAAGGCGTTTGAGATGAAGCGGGCTAGCCATCATCAGCCGGGTCGTCCTTTCCATTCTCAAGACGCATGATCATCCTTTCGGACGTGACAGGCAATATAAAGATTGACCGGTCAGGATTCCTTCAGCGCCCGGGCAAATGCGGCCGGGGCGAATCCGACGATGGCCTGACCGTTGATCACCGTCACCGGCACACCCCCTCGGGGATTGTAGCGCCGGTGGCGACGGGCGGCGGCACGGTCCTTTTCGATGTCGTATTCGTTGAAGGCAATTCCGCGTTTACGGAAATAGTTTTTGGCGTCTTTGCAATAGCGGCACCAGCTGGTGGTGTAGATTTCTACGACGGCCGCCTGGGGCCGGGGTGCGGGCGGCGGGGCATCCACGCTTGCCGGTGGGGCGGTCTCTTTCCCTCCCGATGCAGGCAGCGGGCTGTCAGGTACGGCCTGGCGGGTTTCGATGTCACCCTGGAAATTGTCGCCGTCCGGTGCCCCGTCGGAATAATGTACCACCCCATTGTCATCGACCCAGCGGTAGATGGCGCCCGCCCAGGCGGTGGCCGCAGCCAGCAGGATCAGAATGATCACGGTTTGCCCGATCGATGTTTTCATGGCATTGCCTTTTCGGCATGATCCCGGTGTGGTCTGCGGTCCAATATGGCCATGGTGATGCGCGCGATACAGACAAGGCGCTCCTGCTCGTCCCGAATATGGATCTGCCAGATATGCGTGGTACGGCCGATGTGCAACGGTGTTACAGTGCCGCTGACGTAGCCATTGCGCACCGAACGCACATGGTTGGCATTGATTTCCAGGCCGACGGCCATTTTGCGATTGACGTCGATGCAATGATGGGCGGCCACACTCCCCAGGGTCTCGGCCAGCACGACCGAAGCACCCCCGTGGAGGATGCCCGCGGGCTGGACCGTGCGGTTGTCCACCGGCATCCGGGCCGTAATGCTGTCTTCACCGATATGCGTGTATTCAATGCCGATATGGGTGACGAGAGTGTCGATGGAACGGGCGCTTAGCGCGGCGATCGTCATCGGTGTGAACCATATGCCCATGGTGTTTCCTGATGGTGTTCTATTTACCGGAGCGTGATTGGGGCTCAGGGCTTCGCCCGAGCGGGACCCGCATCGCGTAATCTGTTGGGTGATATTGCCTGTTAGATACGGATCAGTCAATCCACTTGATTTCGCGCGCGGTGGCTTTTCCAATTACGGTAAAATTGAGATTGGGGGGCATGCGCGCTTCCGTTTTGGAAAGCGGGATCCGGCTCCCCATGATTTCGGCCACCTGCTGGGGGTGGAGGGGTTTACGGTCGGGATTGGCATACCCTTCAGGGAAATTCGGCTGATAGGTTGCCATATCGTACTTGTCGCGTGCGCCAACCGTGTGAAGGATTTCATGGGCGATCACCACCTGATTTTTAGACTCCAGCCGAGAATCGGCATAGGCATGGACCACGCCGAACAAGCCCTTGCGCATGCCCAATGAATTTTCCAACGGATTCAGCACGCTGGCATCGTGGTAGATGAGGAAGATTTTAATGTCGGGCGAAGGGCCTTCGGTAAAGGTGTCGTTCTGGAAGACCCACCAGCGCATTTTGAGGCTCCACCAGATGGCGGCCAGCGGGTTGCGTCCCCGGGGTGGTTCCGGAGGTGTTTCCGAAACGGGCGGCGCCAATAAAATCGTGAACGGTTCCGCCAGGGGGAGGCCGTGCGCTTCGGCCTCATCGACAAAGAAATCTCCCACGTTCATGAAGGTCATGTCATCCAGGCGGTTGATGTAGGCGTCGATGTGGTCCTTGTCATCACCATTGATGGGATAGATACCAACCCATAGGGATTCATCCCAATCGGTGGTCCAGCGACCGGTCATGAAGGTATTCATGCCCACGATAAAGAGGACCAGCAAAAGCAGGCTGATGCGCGCGGTCTTCCATATGTTGGTGGCTGACCCCGGGCCGCTGTCTGCCGAGGAAACCGGCACGCTGACCCTGGCAATCGGTGCCTGGCGCGGTTTCTCGGGTGGTTCGATCAGAAAATCACCGCACTGAATGCACGTGGTGGAACGGCTTTGTTCAAAACCGCATTTCGGGCATTTGACGGTTGGAACACCCTGGCTGGCCGCTGCCGATGGCTTAGGGGACGGATCGTTCTGGGATGAGGTTGTTTCTTCGACCGGTTCTATCTCGAAAATGGCACCGCAACCGGCGGCGGCCTTCTGGAATTTGCGGGCCGTCACTTCATCCACATTTTTGCGGATGGTGATAGACTGGCCGGAGAAAAGCGCGTCGACGGTCTCAGGTTTGAGTTTAAAAAGCTTGGCCAGCTTGTCTTTGACATCGTCAATGTCGTGCTCGAGAGAAAATTCTCCCTTGAAAACAACGTTGTACAGCATAATTACATCTTCCTTAAAGCAACAGAATGCCAGCTGATGCGATGGTCAGTGGCGCCTGCCGGCATGGTTTACCACGAGCTTATCGGCCAATTTGACCAGGAGCTTTAGTCGCGACCCCTGTCTGTCGGGCCTCTGCGGATTTTCATAGCTCGACGACCTGTCCCTCCCGAAACCGGCGCGCCGCAATTGGCAATTAATTTAGAAACATACCAAATGAGATCGAGAGAGGCAAGTCATGCCTGGCCTAGCCGACAGCCCTGTCAATGGTCTTTGGGACGTAATCGCACCAGCAGGATGGTGGTGCTGTCCTCAGCGGATCGAAGGGTATTCCGCGCAAGTTCGATGTGGAAATCGGTTTGCATCAAATCCAGGAAGGCGCGGTTGGACTGTCGCACTTCCCCGGCAAGTAGGATTTCCCCATCGGGTTTGAGCAACGAGGTGAACAGGTTGCGCAGGGCCACGAAATCTTTGGGGTTGTAGATCAATTCCGACCCCACGATGCGGTCGAAGCGCTGTTTCAGTTGCGGCGCGGTCCAGTCCAGGGGCAAGATATCGTCCGGGGTGCAGCCATTGAGGCGGGCATTGGCATGAATGAAGTCGAGGGCGTGGGCGTCATATTCCGAGATGGTGATGTTGTGTTGAAAAGCTGCGGCGACAATGCCCACCACACCCAGGCCCGCGCCGAGCTCGAGCCAGCGCCGGCCGGTGACCGGTGGTGTTGCGGCCAGGCGGTGCGCCATTAATAATGAGGCTTCCCAGATTTTGGTCCAGAGGGGAAACGCGTTGAACAAGTCGTCAGGGTCCAGAAACGGTTCCAGGCTGACCGGCACATGAAAACGAAAACGGCGGTCCCCGATAACCGATTCCTTCAGCTCTGTCTGATATTGGTGATGAAAGGCCTCGATGGAAAACATCGGCTGCGGTCTCCTTACCCTTTAATTTGCGTTGAAGGGTATGGTCAGACCCCCCGACAACGGTGCCACCCTATAGCATTAAAAAGGGAATCCCACAATTTTTCCGTCCGCCGGGGAATCTTGTGTTTGGGGGTTTGTTGCGGGGTGGTCAGGGCGGGGCCAATCCCTCTTCGACAATGCCCACAAAATGTTCGAACAGCCGGCGCCGGTCGGTGCCGAAAATGGTTTCGAAATGGGCCTCCCGCATGCGCAGAACCTGTATGACGCCGAAAATCTGCCCCCAGAGGATCAGCATCAGCTGGCGCGGAGTCAGTGCTGTCCGGATGGTTTTGCTGGCCTTCGCGCGTTCGATGATGGCGGTCATCAAGGCCATGATGGCCTCGGACGTCTTCTGACAGGCCGTTTGGTACTCACCGGCGATTGGGCCGGGGCTCTGGCTGCCAAGATAATTGAAGTGCCGGGCTTCATACCCCATGATCAGGTCCAGATAGTCCGGACGAGCTACCGCAAAATCAAAGAAGGCCCGGGCAAGCCCCCGAAGGGTGCCATCGGCCATGGCGGTCTGTCGAAGCGTGGTGTGGAGTGCCTCCAGGCCGCGCAATGCCACGGCCAGATGGAGTTCTTCCCTGTTTCGAAAATATAGATAAAGGGTCCGCCGGCTGTAATCGGCGGCCTTGGCCACGGCTGGCAAGGTCGTACCGTCGAAACCCTCTTGCCGGAAAACACGTTCGGCAATGTCGACAATGCGTTCCCGCCGCTGGTGTTTTTCCCAGGCCTTGCGTTCACTGATACTCATCGTTCAAGCATGTTCCTCGATAGGCCGCCCGAGGCATTGACACGGGTGCGTCGGCAATGCTATTTCACACCCGTGAAATATATTGCAGCATAATGTACTTTACCCGCTTTTCAGCCCTTGCGTCAAGATCCACCGCCCATTAGACGGGAACCCTGCCGCCTGTCGGCGGCCAGTGGGCTCCGCGGTCCCCCGCGTTGCCTTACGAAACGATAACCGCTTGAAGCCCATGCACGCTGCCGGTCCACGCGCATGCTGGTCAAAAGGATGGTGGCATGACCGTTTTCTCTAAAACCGGAATGTCCCGGGATGACGTGTTTTCTCACTTGGAAGCCTTTCGCCGGGATGACGTGAAATGGCAGGACGGGCGTGTTTTTGGCTATATTTTTGATCCGGGCCGGGATGTCCAGGACGTCGCCAAAAAGGCCTACACCATGTTTCTATCGGAAAACGGGCTTGATTTTTCAGTTTTCCAGAGCCTGTTGAGGCTTGAAAAGGCTCTCGCAGCGATCGGACGTCATCATTTACGGGGCGATGAGGCGGTGGTGGGTAATTTTACCTCCGGGGGCACGGAAAGCATCATCCTGGCCGTCAAAGCGGCCCGGGACTATTATCGGTCCAAGCGTCCCGAGATAACAACACCCGAAATGATACTGCCCACTACGGCGCACGCGGCCTTTCACAAAGCCGGGGCTTATCTGGACGTCAAGGTCGTGCCGGTTCCCGTGAACGGTAAAACTTACCGGGCC
>Ga0180435_10005439_pt1 | contig 12382 bp, 16 predicted proteins | sample SS_ome_3_FD_132467 | JGI IMG/M metagenome (GOLD analysis project Ga0180435, IMG submission 132467) | Hypersaline lake sediment archaeal communities from the Salton Sea, California, USA - SS_3_S_1 metaG | ecosystem: Environmental > Aquatic > Non-marine Saline and Alkaline > Hypersaline >... | reverse complement strand
CGAGGCGCAGCACCAGGCCGTGCTGCAGGAGGCCGCCGCGAACTACCGCACGCCGCAGGCGCAGGTGCAGATGCTGCTCGACGCGGCGGTGCAGGCACTCGGCGCCACCAAGCCGCTGGCCGACGCCTACGCCAGCGCACGCAACGGCCAGGAGCCGGCCGATGGATAGGGCCGAGTTCCACCAGCTGGCCATGCTCACCGACGACCTGCGCCAGCAGCAGCCAAGCGCCGCTGCCGAGATTGAGCAGTGGCTGCGCAAGGCCGCCGAGGAGATGGGGCACAAGCTGGCCGCCATCGACACCGGCAGCAGCCGGCTGTACGGCTACTTCTCCACCCCGAGCCTGGTGGCGCTGCCGGCCATGGACTCGCCTGAGATGCCGGCGCCTGGCTACGACGCGCAGACCCGGCCGGTGCGCAGGCCGGAATGACCGCCGGCCAGCTGCCAGCCATGTCCGAGAAGCTGCTACAGGCACGCATCGTGGAGATGGCAGCATGGCTCGGCTACGAGTACCTGCACATTCCCAAGCGCCAAGGCGCCGACAGGGGCTGGCGTACAGCCGTGGACGGCGGCCTTGGCGTTGGCTGGCCCGACCTGGTACTCGCCAGGCCTGGCCGCCTGGTGTTCATCGAGCTCAAGAGCGAGAACGGCAGCGCTAGCAAGGAGCAGCGCGCCGTGCTCGACCAGCTACAGGCCGCAGGCGCGCACGTGCACCTGTGGAAGCCGCAAGACTGGCCGGCCATCATGGCCTGCCTGGAAGGGAAGGAACGATGTCAGAGGAACGACCCGTAGGCGCAGTGGCCTACGTGCGCAGCAGCAGCGGCGAGGTGCTTGGCTGGCTGGTGCCGGACCCGGATAACGTGATGATGGTCGATGTACCGCCCGACAACGGCGGACGCCTCATTGTCGAGGCCGATAGCATCGAAGCTCTCAAGCGGTACGGCGGCCAGCGCATGGTGCTGGTGCCGTTCGTGCCGATGGAGCCGACCCGTATCGACATGGCCAAGGAGGCCGACGATGGGACGGCGTAGCTGGCACGACACCAGGCCAACCAAGGCGCAACGCCTGGCAGCGCGCAAGGCCGATGACGCCGGCTGGCTCACACCCGACCACTCCTGCTGGTGCTACCTGTGCCGGCAGCCGCACACCAAGGCCGAGTGCAGCCGGCAGCTGCAGCAGGTGCCGGCGTGAGCGCTCCGCGTGGACCCTGGAACGACGATGGCCGCGACCCACAGGGCGCTGGCTGTGGCTGCCTGCTGGCGCTCCTGGTGGCCGGCGTGCTGTGGGTGCTGCTGCTCGGTATCGCCATCGCACTCGTCAATGTGGCGCTCCGTTTGACGAGTTAGCCAGGCACCAGCTGGCCGCTACGCGCTACAGGCGCCTGCCGGTGGGGCGCAGCGGCTAGCATGGGGTGGTGACACGATGCACCACCTGTAACTGGGCGCCACACGACGTGGCCGCGCACGGTGGGAGAACCTGCCAGCGCGGCCACTCGCTGTCGGTGGCCGGCACCGATGCTTCCGGGCGCTGTAGGGCATGCACGGCGGCCAGGGCGCGCCGCTACTACGCGCAGCAGGCCGAGGCCGAGCGAGAGCGCAGCCGCCGCTACCACCAGGCGCACCGCGAGGCCATCGTGGCCCGCAAGCGCGCCAAGCGCAGCCGCGTCAAGCCGCCTGGCAAGGTCCATCCGTGGCGGATAAGCTGACCGAACCCGTTCGGCGTTACACAACCCCAAGCGGGAGGCTGTGGCAGGCCGCCAGGAGAGCCGGCAGGTGCTGGGTGCACCGCTACGCCGGCTCTCCGCACGTAGCGCGTACTCAATCCTGCTGATACGCTGGCTGTGCCGAGCACCACCACCGCAGCCAAGGGGTACATGAGTTCGCTTGCAGAAGCGCTTGAGCAGCAGGCCAGGGCCGGCCGTCGATGCCCTGTCGGCCAGCTGCTGGCCGCACTACCAGAGCCGGACGCCAAGGCGCTCACCGCGCGCCTGGCCATCACCGACAAGCACCACCCGAAGTACATGAGCAACGCCGCCATCATCCGAGCGCTGCGCACCGCTGGCCACCGCGCCACCAAGGAAGCCATCGCCGACCATCGTGGAGGCGCCTGCACGTGCCAGAACTAGACGACTTCCTAGCGCACGAAGCCGCGCAGGACGCTGCGCGCACCAAGCCCGACTACCCGACCGGCTGGGAGCCAGGCGTGGTGTGGAACGGCCAGGCCGGCACCGTGACCGGCTACGTCGGCGAGCAGCAGCCGAAGGATTGGACCCAGCTAATCGAGTCGTGGGGCTTAGACCCCGCAGAGGTCGAGGTGGTGGAGCCGGTGGAGATGCGCTGGTGGGACGCTGCCGTAGGCGACGGCAACGTGCAGCGCATGTACTACGCCAAGGCCAAGCTACGGCGCAAGCGCGGAGCACTGGACATCGAGGAGCTACTAGCGGTGGTGCAGGATGCGCCACCTGTGGCAGCAGCTGCCAGGCAGCCGCAAGACGGCGAGGCCTGGTCGTACTTCGTGGGGTTTGCCGACTGGCAGGTGGGCAAGCGCGGCACGCCCGAGGCCATCCAGCGCATATCGAACGCCATCGACCGCGCTGTCCTGCGCCTGCAGGAGCTACAGGCGCTCGGCCGGCCAGTGGAGGCCATCTACCTGGCAGGGCTAGGCGACTTGGGCGAGGCGTGCCAAGGCCACTACCCGATGCAGCAGTGGGAGGTGGTGCTGGACGACCGCGAGCAGCGGCGCGTAGTGCGGCGCCTGGTGCTGCACGGTATCGACCGGTTCCTCGAGTTCGGCATCCCCATCGTGGCACCAGCTGTAGGCGGCAACCACGGCGAGAAGCGCATGGACGGCAAGGCCTACACCAGCTTCGGTGACAACGCCGACGTGGAGGCATACGAGGTGGTGCGCGACGCCGTGGCGCTCAACCCGGCCCGGTACGGCTCGGTGAGCTTCCCGCTGCCCGACCAGAGCCTCACGCTCACGCTCGATATATCCGGCACCATCACCACGCTGGCGCACGGCCACCAGGCCAAGGCCGGCCGCAGCCACCCGCTGCTCAAGGTGGCCGACTGGTGGCAGCGCCAGGCGTTCGGCCTACGTGCACCAGGCGATGCGCAGCTGCTGGTCACCGGCCACTTCCACAGCCTCGGCGTGGTGCAGCACGGCCCGCGCGTTCACGTGCAGTGCCCTACCGAGGACAGCGGCAGTCAATGGTGGGACGAGAGCTATGGCCTACCCACACCGCCGGCCATGCTCACCATGCTTGTCGGCAACGGCATCCACAGCGACCTGCAGCTGGTGTAGCCAAAGGGCACGGCGGGCGCTACCCTAGTGCTGCGGGGCTCCTTCCCGACCCGCAAGCAACGGCCCCGGCGATGGCGAACCCGCCGGGGCCGTTCGCTATCTCAGCGGCGCCACTCAGGCGCGCTAGGTTCCTTCCCGTACCTAGCACCGCCGCCGGTTGGTCCCCTTGCCGGCGGCGTCGTGCTGTACGGACCCTAGAACCGGAACGGGATAGACCCTACACTGGGCAGATGTATCGAATGTGCACACGATGCGGCGCGATGACTGCGGCTGGCAGCAGGTGCAACAGCTGCGGTCGTAGCAAGCCACGGCCAGGCCGCACCAGGTACTACGTGTCGCGGGGCTGGCTGGCACTGCGGCGCAGGCAGCTGGCGCTGGAGCCACGGTGCCAGGCCGTCACCGATGGCATCCGCTGCCCGTACCAGGCAACCGACGTAGACCACGTGGTGCCACGCAGCCAAGGCGGTGCTGACCACCTGAGCAACCTGCAGTCGCTGTGCCACAGCCACCACAGTGCCAAGACCAGCGCACAGAACCCGCATACTCGCACCCGACGACCTCGGGGCCGCACGGGGCAGCCACGGGGCGCACAGGGCACACCAGGCCGAGCCAGGTAGGGAGGTCATATGGACACGGAGAACGGCCAAGACCGCCCAGTCTTGTGCACGCGTGGTCGGACGAGTTTGGCCGGATTAGTGTCGGTGCGGCAGTAATGGGCCGCCGTGGCCCGACGCCGGCGCCGCCTGGTGTGAAGCGCGCCAAGGGCGAGACGCGGCCAAGCCGAGTGAACTACGAGGCGCCGGTGCCGCGCCAAGGCAAGCCGCGCGCACCCGACGACATGAAGCCCTACGCTCGCAAGGTGTGGCAGCACGTGCTGCGCGAGATGCCGGAAGGCGTCATCGCCAAGGTCGACCAGTACGCGCTGCGCGCCTACTGCGAGTCGGTCATGCGCTACGTCGAGGCGCAGCACCTGCTGCAGGAGTCCACGGTGCTAGTGCGCCAAGGTGGCCGCGTTGCCAAGAACCCGCTCCACCAGGTGGTGCGCGACAACGCCGACCAGATGCGCATGTGGGCGCGCGAGCTAGGCCTGACGCCGGCGGCGCGTGCCTCGCTGCAGCTGGAGGGCGGCGCCACACCGGCCGGCATCGCTGCCGAGCTAGGCCTGCCGCCGCGCCTGCGCTCGGTTGGGTAGCAACGGCCGGCGCGCCGTTGACCCTGGCGGCGGCGACTACTTCGCCCACTTCTGCGCCAAGTACCTGCGCCACACCAAGGGCCGCTGGGCCGGTCAGCCGCTGGTGTACGAGCCGTGGCAGCTGGACTTCTGGCGTGAGGCGCTGGAGGTGGACCCGGCCACCGGCAAGCGGGTGTACACCGAGGTCGGGCTAGGCCTGCCGCGCAAGAACTCCAAGAGCACGATGGCCAGCGGCGCCGGCCTGTACTTCCTCACCGCTGATGGCGAGGCCGAGCCAGAGGTCTACGTCGGCGCCGGCGCGCAGCAGCAGGCCGGCATCGTGATGAAGCAGAGTCTGAGCATGGCCAGGCGCAGCGTCGGCCTGGCGCCGTACCTGCGCGTCAAGACCTACACCATCGAGTGCTACACCAACGACGGCATCATGCGCGCGCTCTCCAGCGACGGCGGCCTGCAGCACGGCCTCAACCCGTCGTGCAACCTGATTGACGAGGTGCACGCGCACAAGGACTCCACGCTGTGGACGGCGCTCACCACCGGCACCGGCGCGCGCGAGCAGCCGTTCACGCTGTGGATTACCACGCAAGGCGAGGACGACGACAACCTACTCACCGACCTGCTCGGCCAGATAGACGAGGGCGCCGGCCAGGTGGAGCAGGCAGCGCAAGGCCTGCGCATCTACCGCGACCGCGATGCTGGCGTACTCATCTACTGGTACGGCGCACCGGAGGACGCCGACCCGCACGACCCTGCCTGGTGGAACGCCGTCAACCCGGCCAGCTGGATGACCGAGGACTACCTGCGGCGCGAATACCTCAAGCTCGCCGGCCGTGGCCACCTGCTGGAGTGGCGCATCTTCCACCTCAACCAGCGCGCCGGCAGCACCGAGGCCTGGCTGCCGGCTGGCACCTGGCCGCAGCTGCAGCGCGGCACGCACGACGTAGCTGCTCCATGGGAGGGGCTGGACACCAAGCTGCCGGTGGGCATCGGCGTGGTCAAGGGAGCCGAGAGCGCCGATGGCGCCGTGGTGGCAGCGCAGAAGCAAGGCGACGAGGTGGTGGTGCGCGCCAAGGTGTTCGACGCCTCGCCGGTGACTGGCCGCGTTGACTCGGCGGCCATGCGCGCAACGGTGCAGCAGCTGGCCAAGCGCCACCCCGCGCCACAGGTGCTCGACCCCAAGACGCGCCGGCCTGTGGCGGGTCCGGCCGTGGCCTACGACCCGTGGCAGTTCACCGAGAGCGCTGAGATGTTGGCGGCGCAGCGCGTCAACGTGGTGGACTTCCCCAACGCAGCCGCTACGATGGGGCCAGCCAGCACAATGGCCTACGAGCTAGCCACCACCGGCCGGCTGTACCATGACGGCGACCAGGTGCTGGCACAGCACGTAGTGGACACCGAGGCGAAGCTGACAGAGCGAGGCATGAAGGTTCTCAAGTCGAAGACCCGCCCCAACGCCGCCGCCGTGGCCATGGTCATGGCCGTAGCCATGGCGATGCAAGAGGCGCCGAAGCCGCGCGAGCGCAAGCCGCGAACACCTGTGGGGTTCTAGCATGACGATGGAAGATGTCACCAGTGGCCGGCTCACCGACACGGTGCAGGTAGGGCCGCTGGACGCCAACCTGCCGCCGGCACCTGGCAGCACCAGCCGCAAGGCGCCATCTGCGACGTTCTCGGAGAGCTATATGCGAAGCCGGCCGGTGTTCTCGCCGGCCTGGTGGGTGCAGTACCTGTTCGGCAAGCTGCAGCAGCGCAAGGCCACGATGAAGGAGTGGGACGCCTACTACGAGGGCGACCAGCCGCTGATGTTCGCCAGCGAGCGGTTCCGCGAGGCGTTCGGCGGCCGGTTCTCCGCGTTCAGCAGTAACTTCATGGCGCTGGTGGTGGACGGCACGCGCGAGCGCATGGAGGTCAGCGGCTTCGACTTCGGTGGCACCAGGCGCAGCGAGCGCGCGTGGCGGCTGTGGCAAGCAAGCAAGCTCGACTCGGCCAGCCACATCGCGCACACAGAAGCGCTTATCAAGTCGTTCAGCTACGCGCTGGTGTCGCCACCAGGCAACGTGCTGGATACGGTGCACATCACCGTAGAGGACGCGATGCAGTGCATCACCGAGAGCGACAGCTACGGCCGCCGCGTGGCCGGCCTCAAGGCCACCACCGACGAGTACACCGGCGCGCTGCTGCTCACGCTGTTCATGCCCGAGTACGTCTGGAAGCTACGCACCACCAACGCGCCGCCGGATGGCGCGGTGCAGCTGCAGCTGGACCCGGCGCCGGCGCCTGGCGAGCAGTGGCCGCTGCGCAACCCGCTCAACGCCGTGCCGCTGGTGCCGCTGGCCAACCGGCCGCGCCTGCACGGCAAGGCGCAGAGCGAGATTGACCAGGTGATGAGCAACCAGGACGCGGTGAACAAGTACCGAGCCGACGCCCTGGTGGCGGCCGAGTACGCCGCGTTCCGCCAGCGCTACGCGGTCGGCCTGGAGGTGCCGGTGGACCCCAAGACCGGCCGGCCGATGGAGCCGTTCAAGGCAGCGGTGGACCGGCTGTGGATTATCCCGCCGCCTGACCCCGACGACCCGCCTGGTCAGCCAGAGCCGAAGTTTGGCGAGTTCAGCGCCACCGACCTGCAGCCGTACCAGCGCATGATTGAGTCGGAGGTCGGCGCCATCAGCAGCATCAGCCGGCTGCCGTACCACTACCTGCTCGGCCAGCCAGAGGCGGTGCCACCTAGCGGTGAAAGCCTCAAGTCGAGCGAAGCCGGCCTGATTGCCAAGGTGCGCACGCAGATGACCCACTTCGGTGAGTCGTGGGAGGAGGTGCTGCGCCTGGCACTGGTGGCCGATGGCGATGCTGCTGCCGCCAAGGTGGACGGCGCCGCCACGCTGTGGCGCGACCCCGAGACGCGCAACGAAGGCGCCCACATGGACGCCACGGTGAAGGCCTACCAGTCGGGCATCACTGACCGCAACGAGGCCAGGCAGGCCATCGGGTACGAACCAACCGACGACGAGCCACCGCCGGCTGCACCTGGCAGTGAGCCAGGCGCAGCTGCAGGCGATACCATTACGGGCGCAACACCGCCGGCAGATGCCGACGCGGATTGACAGCCACAGGAGGGCACGTCAGGATGACTGACGAGAACCAGGGTGCAGCTGGCGCGACGCCAGCAGCGGATGCGACGTCCGAGGACACCGGCACCGGCCAGGCCGCGACGGCCGAGCAGGCGCAAGAGCAGCAGGACCAGCAGCAGGAGCCAGCGCTTGGCGAGGCCGGCAAGGCCGCGCTAGAGCGAGAGCGCGAAGCACGGCGCGATGCCGAACGAGCACTCAAGGCGCTGCAGCAGGAGCAGCAGGAAGCCAAGCCGCTCAGCGAGCAGCTGGCCGCACTGCAGCAGGAGCTAGCGGCCGAGAAGGCACAGCGGCAGGAGCAGTCACTGCGGCTGGCAACCATCTCGACGGCAACGCGCCTGGGCTACCGGAACCCGGATATGGCGTTCCGCCTGCTCGACGCTAAGGCGGTCGAGTACGGCGAGGACGGCGCGCCGGCCAACGTGGAGAAGCTGCTCACCGACATCGCCAAGGCAGAGCCGTACCTGCTCACCGCCAACGACTTCGGCGGCGGCCAGGCCGGTGGCACGCCAGGCGGTGACGGCAACGACATGAACACCATCATCCGCCGAGCCGCTGGTCGCGCATAGCGCACCGAGGCCGGCTGTAGCGAGGACCAGACCGTGGCCACCTACGACAGCTTGGTCAGCCGCACCGACGCGGCCGGCCTCATCCCGCCCGAGTATTCGCGGGAGATTATCAAGTCCATGCCCGAGTTCAGCGTGGCCATGCGGTCGTTCCGCACGGTCCCGATGTCGCGCGGCACGGACATCATGCCGGTGCTCTCGGTGCTGCCCAGCGCCTACTGGGTCGGCGAAACCGACACCGGCCTCAAGCAGACCAGCGAGGCTAACTGGGAGAACGTGACGCTGTACGCCAGGGAACTGGCCGTCATCGTCCCCATCCCCGAGGCCGTGCTGGAGGACAGCACCATCGACATGTGGGGCGAAATCCGCCCGCGCATTGCCGAGGCGTTCGGCACCAAGCTGGACGCTGCCGCGCTGTTCGGCACCTCTGCGCCTACGGCGTGGCCCAACTCCATCGTTGAGGCGGCTGTGGCTGCCGGCAACGAGTACACCATAGGCACGGTGGCCGCTGACGACCTGTCGGTCGACATCAGCAACACCTGGGCGCTGGTGGAGGAGGACGGCTTCGACGTGGACGTGCAGTGGGCGCGCCGCTCCATCCGTTCGCGCATCCGCAACCTGCGCGACGACAACGGCCAGCCCATCCTCGCCAACGCGCTGGCGCAGGGTTCCCCTGCCAGCATCTACGGCGAGGACTTGCTGTACGTGAACAACGGTTCGTGGGACAACACCTACGCACTGGTGGTCGGTGCCCGGAACAACGCCATCATCGGCGTGCGCCAGGACATCCGCTACAAGCTGTTCACCGAGGGCGTCATTCAGGACGCGGCTGGCGACATCCAGCTGAACCTCATGCAGCAGGACGCGGTCGCGCTGCGCGCCACCATGCGCGTCGGCTACGCCGTGGCCAACCCGGCCAACGCCATCGTCGGCGACGGTGGTGCAGCCGGCAGCGGCTTCCCGTTCGCTGTGCTGACGGAGGCTGGCAGCTAAGCTGCCACCAGCAGCCGGCCTGGTCACCCTCACCAGGCCGGCTGCACACCACCTACTAGGAGGTCGCAGTGCTCACACTGGCAGAGGCGCGAGCGCGCATCACCACTAGCCTCGGCGACGACGACCTCACCGACGCCATCGAGCGCCAGGAGGCCTGGCTGGCCAGGCGCATAGGCCCGCTCTCAGGCAGCCGCACCGAAACGTTCGTGACCGAGGACGGCGACGAGGTGCTGCAGCTGCAGCGCCCTACCACGCTGGCCGCCATCGCGGCCGTGGACGAAGGCGGCACCGTGGACGACCTAGAGCTACGCGGCTGGAGCGACCTGGTGCGCACCAGCAGCTGGCAGGGCACCGTGGACGTGGCCTACGAACCCGACGACGATGCCGAGGTGCGCGAGGCCATCATCACGCTGGTGCGCCTGGCCGTAACCGAGTCCACCTACGCCAGCGAGGCCTGGCAGGGCTACAGCGCCACCGTAGACCACGACATGCGCAGGCGCATGCGCTGGGAGGCTTGGCGCAGCCTACTGCGGCAGGACGCGCTCACCACCACCAGGCTCAAGTCGGCCATCCCGGCCGGCGGCAACAGCATCGCTTCGGTGCAGGTCACCGCTGACGGCTCGTGACCACGCGGGTCTGCGTTCCATACCGTGGCGATGGCGGCGGCTGGCGCGACCGCAGCTGGCAGTACGTGCGCAGCTGGTGGCAGGCGGCCGGCTGGCAGGTGCACACCGGCGACACTCCCGGCCCATTCAACCGTGCAGCTGCGCGCAACGCGGCGGCGGCCGGCAGCTGGGACGTGGCGGTGTTCGCTGACTCCGACACGATACTGCTGGAGGGCACCGAGACAGTGGCCGATGCCGTCGAGCTCGCTCACGCCACATCAGGTGCCGTCCTGCCGCATCGGCGGTACATCGCGCTCACCAGCCGTGGCACGCAGCTGCTGCTAGCAGGCAAGGCCTACGAGGGCCACACCAAGTACGAGAAGGCCGATACGCCGCTGGGCATCGTGGTCGTATCGCGCGCCGCCTGGGAGGCGACCGGCGGCTTCGATGAGCGCTGGCGTGGCTGGGGCGGCGAGGACGTGGCGTTCCGTATCGCCTGCAGCACGCTGGCGCGGCTCGACCGGCTGGACGGCACGCTGCTGCACCTGTGGCACCCACGTGACGCCACCAAGGGCCAGTACATCGCTGCGCGCGGCGGCCCGCTGCGCGAGGCATACCGCAAGGCAGACGGCGACCCTGCCGCGCTGCGCAAGCTGTTGGAGGACCGATGATTCCGCACCACCTGCACCACATCTGGCTCGGCCCCAAGCCGGTGCCGATGAGCCTGGTGCGCACCTGGCAGGACATGCACCCTGGCTGGGAGCACTCGCTGTGGACCGAGCACGAGCTTGAGGGGCTGCTGCTCAACCGGCAGGCCTTCGACCAGTACCTGGCAGCCGGCCTGTGGCACGGCGCCGCCAACGTGGCCAGGTACGAGGTGGTCAACATGTTCGGCGGCGTCTACGTGGACATGGACACCAGGCCGCTGCGGCCACTGGACCGTGGGCCGTTCATGAAGCCACAGGTGGAGTTCTTCGCCGGCTACGTGCAGCCGAGGCCGGCGCGACCGGGCTTGATAGGCAACGCGTACATCGGCGCCATCAGCGGCCATCCTGTGCTCGTCAACGCCATCACGCACGTATCGAAGCTGGACCGCCTGGTGCCACCGTTCCGCACCAGCGGCGTCTACGGTTTCACCGAGGCGGTGGAGCAGCACTTCGGCCGGCAGCCGCTGGACGAAGCGGTGCGCATCATGCCGCCGCACACCTTCTACCCGCACTCCAAGGAGGGCGACGAGGCGCCGGCTGGCCGTGGTGCCACCTACGCCGAGCACCTGTGGGGCAGCACCAAGGTCAGCAGCTGGGAGTACCCGAATGAGTGAGCAGGAGAAGGCCGCCGCCTACTGGAGCGGCCGCAAGCTTGGCGCGTTCAGCCGCGAGCGGCCATGGTCGGCGCGCCTGGCCGCGTACATCGCCGAGCTACAGCCCAACACCGTGCTGGAGTTCGGCTGCAACGTTGGCCGGCACATGCGCGCGGTGCAGGCCGCGATGCCCAACGCCGATGTCTACGGCATCGACATCACGCTGCCGGCCGTGCAGCAGGCGCGCCGCGACGGCCTGCACGTATGGCTAGGCGACGAGCACACCCTGGCGCTGCTCGGCCAGGTGGACGTGGCCTACACCGTGTCGGTCATCGACCACCTGCCAGAGCCGCAGCTGGCGCTGGAGGAGCTTGACCGCGTGGCCGAGCACCTGGTGCTGGTGGAGCCGTGGCTTGGCGATGAGCGCAAGGTGGACGACATTCGGCACTCACCGTGGACCTACAGCTGGGACTACCAGCGGCTGCTGCCTGGCCGCACCTGGCTCACCGAGCCGTTCCCGCTGCACGACAAGGGGGTCGGGCCGCACTACCAGCTGCACCACGGCGTGCGGTGAGCCACTACCGCGCGCACTGGTACACCCACCGCCGCGTGCGGAACTTCGGTGACCAGCTGACGCCGGTGCTGTTCGCCAAGCTGGCCGGCATACAGCTGCGCCTGGTGCCGGCGGCCCAAGCGCAGCTGTTCGGTGTAGGAAGCATCGCGCACCGCATCCCTCGCGGGTTCGATGGCATCGTGTTCGGCACCGGCTTCATGCGGGCGCAGCAGCGCGCCAACCTGGCCACGGCGAACGTGGTGGCGGTACGTGGCGCACTCTCGGCACAGCAGGGCGGCCTGGGGCAGCCAGGGGGCACAGGGCTGCTGCTAGCAGACCCCGGCCTACTGGCGCCGCAGCTGGTGGAGTACCTGCCGCGCCGGCGGCGCCGCACAGCGGTGGTGCCGCACTATGCCGACCGCGAGCTAGCCAAGCGCGAGCGAGGCAGGTACGTGGACGTGCAGTGGCCGGTGGAGCGCGTGGTGGCCGAGGTGGCCGCCTGCGACCGCGTTGTGACCAGCAGCTTGCACGCGCTCATCCTGGCCGATGCGCTTGGCATCGAGAGCCGGTGGCAGCCATCGCCGGCCGTCATCGGCGACGGGCACAAGTTCCGCGACTACGCCAGCAGCTACGGCGAGCGCATACGGCACGGCCAGTGGCGCCTGGCCGACCAGGAGCAGGTGCGGAGCAAGGCCGAGCAGCTGCTGATAGCCATGAGGCAGCTGTGATAGGCGACGGGCGTATCGACAT
>Ga0180435_10005438_pt1 | contig 12384 bp, 9 predicted proteins | sample SS_ome_3_FD_132467 | JGI IMG/M metagenome (GOLD analysis project Ga0180435, IMG submission 132467) | Hypersaline lake sediment archaeal communities from the Salton Sea, California, USA - SS_3_S_1 metaG | ecosystem: Environmental > Aquatic > Non-marine Saline and Alkaline > Hypersaline > Sediment... | reverse complement strand
GGTGACGATCAGGTAGCCGGCGCCATCACGTGTTGGCAGGCAGCCGGCCAGGTGACCATCGCGGCGCGCGTTCAGCAACAGTTTTCCGAGCGGCTGAAACAGGGTTTCGCTTCCGTCACCGCGAGCGGGTGAAAACTGCAGCAGGTAGCGGCGTCCCGCTGGTGCGCTGGCGATCAGTTCAGCGATCCTGGCAAGAGCCTCTTCGCGAGCGAGGAGGCGCAGATCGATGACTTCGTCCGCCTCCTCGAGGCCGAGGGAAAGTTTGTCCAGCGGGTTCGATTCGAATTCAGGCATATGTGCTCTGATCCCTTTGCGTTTCCGTAGTAACTCTATAGGAAACAGGGGCGATGTGGTTCAATGGGATCAAAGTAGCACACATGCAGGAGAAGCCATGGCCACCGCCTATGATGTCATCGTGATCGGTTCGGGACCGGCGGGCGAGGGCGCCAGCATGAAGCTCTCCAAGCAGGGCAAGCGGGTGGCCACAATCGAGATGCAGGACCAGGTCGGGGGTAACTGCACCCATCGGGGCACCATCCCGAGCAAGGCACTGCGGCACGCCATACAGTTGCTGGCGGATTATCGTCATCACCCCTTGTTCGAACATACCGTTGCTGTCACGAACATCGGCTGGCCGGACCTCCTGCGCACCTCGGAGCAGGTAATCAATCACCAGGTGAGCATGCTGCACCGCTACTACACCCGTAACCGGGTTGACCTCTACCACGGGCGGGCGCGCTTTATCGGTCCCAACGAGGTCGAAGTACAGCGGCCCGGTGGAGACAGGCTGACGCTGCAGGCGGATCATTTCGTGATCGCGACCGGCTCACGTCCCTACCGCCCGCCGGATGTCGATTTCGATCACCGACTGGTCGTCGACAGCGACACGGTACTGGAACTCGGGCACACCCCGCGCCGGGTGACCATCTATGGAGCTGGCGTCATCGGCTGTGAGTATGCCTCGATCTTTGCCAACCTGGATGTAAAGGTGAACCTGGTCAATACACGCGACCGCCTGCTTTCCTTTCTTGACGACGAAATCACCGATGCCCTCAGCTACCACCTCCGCGACCAGGGCGTGGTGGTGATCAACAACGAACGGGCAACCCGTGTCGAGACAGGTGAAGACCGCGTCACCCTGCATTGTGAATCCGGCAAGCAGATTCATGGGGACCTGTTGTTCTGGGCCAACGGGCGCAGCGGCAATACCGAAGATCTTGGACTGGAGGAAATTGGTATCGAGGTCAATTCCCGAGGTCAGATCACGGTCAACGAGCGCTTCCAGACCTCGCAGGAACATATCTATGCGGCCGGCGATGTCGCCGGTCCCCCGGCGCTCGCAAGCGCGAGTTACGATCAGGGGCGCTTTGTCGGCCAGCTTATTTCGCGTGGGGAGGTCGACTACAGCCTGATCAAGGAAGTCCCTGCGGGTATCTACACCAGTCCCGAGATCAGCTCGGTGGGACGTACCGAACGCGAACTGACCGAACAGAACGTCCCGTACGAGGTGGGGCGCGCCGAGTTCAAGAACCTGGCAAGGGCGCAGATCGCGGGGCGCAACGTCGGCATGCTCAAGTTGCTGTTTCATCGCGAAACCCTGCAGTTGCTGGGGATTCACTGCTTCGGAGAACAGGCCTCCGAGATCGTGCACATCGGGCAGGCGATCATGGCCCAACCCGGGGAGGCGAATTCGATCAGGTATTTCGCCAACACGACTTTCAACTACCCGACAATGGCGGAGGCCTACCGCGTGGCAGCGCTGTACGGGCTGAACCGTATGCAGTAGTCGTGCGCTGCCGACAAGATCATTTCCTGCAGTGACATGGGAGTGCCACCCGGGAAAGTTATACTCCCGACCTGTCCGTGACCTGACAAATTCCCGAACACGGGCCTAATTTGCCGCCGCGACAACCAACCGCACTATAAGAACGCAGGTAACGAATGAACGAATACATCCTTGGACTGCACGAGGTGCAGATGAGTGATGTCGGCAAGGTCGGTGGCAAGAACGCCTCGCTTGGCGAGATGTTGCGTAACCTGACCGCCAACGGCGAGGTCAAGGTGCCCGGTGGATTCGCCACCACGGCGCATGCCTACCGCGAGTTCCTCGCGCACGAGGGCCTTGCCAACCGGATCAACGGTCTGCTGGCCGAGCTCGATGTCGACGATGTGCGTCGCCTCGCCGAGGTTGGCGCGAGAATCCGTGAATGGATCCTGCAGACCCCTTTTCCACCGGCTTTCGAAGATGCGCTGGAGAAGGCCTACTGTGAGCTCGAGTCCCAGTGCGGACACGAGGTGAGTTGGGCTATCCGGTCCTCCGCTACAGCGGAGGATCTACCCGATGCTTCCTTTGCCGGCCAACAGGAAACCCTGCTCAACGTTAAGGGACTGGAAAACGTCAAGGCCGCAGTGCATGAAGTGTTCGCTTCCCTGTTCAATGACCGGGCTATCGCCTACAGGGTCCACCAGGGATTCGATCACTCGCTCGTGGCGCTGTCCGCGGCGGTACAAATGATGATCCGCTCCGATATCGGCGCGAGCGGGGTGATGTTCACTCTCGATACCGAGTCCGGTTTCCGTGATGTGGTGTTTATCACCGGTAGTTACGGGCTCGGGGAAACGGTGGTGCAGGGTGCGGTCAACCCGGACGAGTTCTACGTGCACAAGCCGACCCTCGAAGCCGGTCGTCCGGCGGTTGTGCGCCGCTCGGTCGGCGCCAAGGCCATCAAGATGATCTATGACGCTGACGGCGAGAAGCCTGTGCAGGTCGTGGATGTTCCGGTCGAGGAGCGGGTCCATTTCTGTATCTCCGACCAGCAGGTGGAGGAACTGGCCCGCCAGGCGGTTGCCATTGAACGCCACTACCAGCGCCCCATGGACATTGAATGGGCCCTGGATGGTGTGGATGGTGAGTTGTATATCGTTCAGGCGAGACCCGAGACCGTGGAAAGTCATAGTGGCCGCGTGCTTGAGCGCTACGAACTGAAGGAGCGCGGCAGGGTGTTGTCCGAAGGGCGTTCCATCGGCGCGCGTATCGGTGGAGGCACGGCCAAGGTGCTGCTCAGCCTCGACCAGATGGACAAGGTGCAACCGGGCGATGTGCTGATTACCGACATGACCGACCCGGACTGGGAGCCGATTATGAAGCGCGCCGCGGCCATTGTGACCAACCGCGGGGGACGCACCTGTCACGCTGCGATCATCGCCCGCGAGCTGGGGGTGCCTGCGGTGGTTGGTTGTGGTGATGCCACCGGGAGAATCAAGGACGATACCCGGGTCACCGTGAGCTGTGCCGAAGGTGATACGGGCTACATCTACGAGGGTGAGCTGCCGTTCGAGCTGAAGAGGATTGAACTCGACAGCATGCCCGAGGCGCCGCTGAAGATCATGATGAATGTCGGCAATCCCAAGCGCGCCTTCAGCTTCGCACAGATTCCCAATCACGGGGTGGGACTGGCACGCCTGGAGTTTGTGATCAACAACATGGTCGGTATCCACCCCAAGGCGCTGCTTGATTTCGACAAGCTCAAGCCGGATCTGCAGAAACAGATCTCCGGTCGGGTGGCCGCCTACCGCTATCCGCGGGACTATTTCGTCAAACGCGTGGCCGAGGGCATCTCGACCATTGCGGCCGCGTTCGCGCCCAAGCCGGTCATCCTTCGCATGTCGGACTTCAAGTCCAACGAGTATGCCAACCTGCTCGGTGGCTCCCTGTACGAGCCAGAGGAGGAGAACCCGATGATCGGATTCCGCGGCGCCTCACGCTACATCTCGGAGGCCTTCCGTCCCTGTTTCGAAATGGAATGTGAGGCCATCCGTTATGTGCGCGATAGCATGGGGCTGAGCAACCTTCAGGTGATGATTCCTTTCGTGCGCACCCTGCGCGAGGCAGCGCGTGTCACCGAGTTGCTGGCTGAGAACGGCCTGGAGCGCGGGAGCAACGGCCTGAAGGTCATCATGATGTGCGAACTGCCGTCCAATGCTGTGCTCGCGGAGGACTTTCTGGAATACTTCGATGGCTTTTCCATCGGGTCCAACGATATGACCCAATTGGCCCTGGGACTGGACCGCGATTCCGGCCTGGTGGCGGACAGCTTCGATGAACGCAACCCGGCGGTAAAGAAGCTGCTCACAATGGCCATCAGGGCGGCTCGTGACAAAAACAAGTACATCGGCATTTGCGGTCAGGGACCTTCGGATCACCCGGACTTTGCCCGCTGGTTGATGGAGCAGGAAATCGAAAGTATCTCTCTCAATCCGGATACGGTCGTCGATACCTGGCTCGATCTCGCCGACAAAGGAGGAATTTGAAATGTTGAGACTGATCCTTTTCAGACACGCAAAAGCTGACTGGAGCAATGCCAGCGTGCCTGACCAGAAGCGTCCGCTGACCAATCGGGGTATTCGTGCCTCACGCATCATGGGCGAGTACCTGGCGGCTATCGACCAGGTCCCACCGCTGGTCCTGACCTCCTCTGCAAAGAGGGCCCGCGATACCGTCGATCTGGCCCGACGCCAGGGGCACTGGCACTGCGAGCAACGGGTCGAACCAGGGTTATACACCTTCGAGGATGCGGACCTGCTTGAGGCGATACAGGGCCTGAGGGATGTGCCGCCGCGATTGATGATCACCGGCCACGAACCGGCGCTCTCGGGCTTGGCGGGGAACCTGTTGGGCGAGGCCCGACTTCGGATGCCAACCGGCTGCATGGCACGCCTTGATCTCGATGTCGACGATTGGTCGGACGCCACCACCGGTTGTGCCGAACTGCGCTGGCTGATGCCCCCCAAGCTGCTGACCCGTGCCTCGCTCCACCTGAGCTGAGCGGGACAAAGCCCCCCCTCCAACGAGGGGGGGAAGGAAGTAAGGACACCCTGAAGACTATCCCGTTCGATAGCCACTCTCCGGGAAGCCGGGCCGCAATGGCTGCGAAACGCGCAGGCTATCCGGATACTGGTGAAATGTTCTGCCTAGTGGCTGAAACGTCCGTGCGTTGCGTCACCGACCAGGCGACGGAAATCGCCCTGGAGCATGTGCACCAGGTGTGAATGATCGCCACCCTCGAAGAACACATCGGGCTGGTTTAGCAGGCTGTCGTCGATCAGGGTGTCGACGTCATACAGCAGCCCACTGGGTGGGATCGCACCCGTTTCGCAATCGGCGAACACCTCGGCCACCTCGTCCTCAGTCGCGAGTCCAACGTGATGGCCAAACTGCCGGTGGAGTTCGCCCAGACGGATCTTTCGATCCGCCGGCAGCACCGCGAGCAGGTAGTGCTCCCCGTCGCGAAGCAGTACCGCTTTGGCAACCTTTTCAGCGGATTGCCAGCTGGCCGCTGCCGTTTCGCGGCTGCTTGAGCTATGCGGGTGTCGATAGGTTTCGTAGGGCAGATGATGCGTGTCCAGAAACTCGCGCAAGGTAATGGAAATGGCCATGCCAGCCTCCTCTTGCTGTGGTTGGACCTGTATACACAAATATAGGACTTATTCCCGTGTTCGCCACAGTGTGTCCAATTCGGAATTTCGGGTCCTGGCCACGAGGAGATGGCGGTTTCCCTGTCTGGAAGAGGACTTGAGTTGGGGGGAAGGCCAGGAAAAACCATTCCATGGGATCGGAGGGATACGTTTCTCTTAGGCGCTCCTTGGCTGAATCACATGAGACCCCGTTGACCCCGCACCACGATCAGCACCACCAGGAGCGCCAGCAGCCCGGCCCAGAAAAGGCCGTACAGCCAGCTCGATTGCTGCGCCTTGCGTTTCTCCAGCCAAGTGCGGGGGCGTATGCCTTTGCTCAGAAAAACGATCTTGGACGCCAGGATCACGCATACGATATTGACCGCCAGCAGCAGTGTGGCGCCCATCGCACTCTCGTACTGCCCGGCGCCGACCAGCATGCCGGCTGTTACCGTCGGGGGCAGCAGCGCGACCGCGACCATGACGCCGACCAGGGCGCTGGACAGCCCGGTGGTCAGCGACAGCGCGGCGGCCGCACCGGAGGCCAGGGCCAGGGCAACACTGTCCATGCCCACGATGGTCCGGCTCATGATTTCGGGGCCATTCGGGTTCACGTCCCAGATCAGGCCTGATGTGACTCCCAGGAGTGCGGCAAGCGCGATTCCGACTGTGCTGGTGAGAAGCGCCTTTTTCAGCAGCGGCATGTCGCCGAGCGAGGAGGCCAGTGCGAGCGCCATGTTGGGTCCGAGCAGGGGGGCGATGACCATCGCGCCGATCAGCACGGCGACGTTGTCCTCCATCAGCCCGACCGCGGCAACCACAGTCGAAAGTACGATAAGGGTCAGGTAGTTGCGGTCGAGCCTTGCGCCCTGTTCGACGCGGTGAAAAAGCTCCTCGCGGGTGGTCGACTGGCGGTCCGGTCTGCCCTCGGCTTTCGAGGCGTCCCGCTTCGGCAGCACCACGTCCACCGGTTGGATCACGATCCGGCTGGTTTCCGAGTTGCCCAGCAGCTGCTGCAGGCTGTCGAGCACCTTCTGGCGAATGTCGTCGGACACCAGCAGGCGAAACGCCTGACGCCCGTCTGCCATGGCCGTGCCGCACCAGATGTCCTCGGCGCCATGTTGTTCCGCCAGGCTACGGATGGTGTCCTGGTTACCCGCCTCCGTGATGACCTCGATAATCCTCATCCGGCGAGGTCGGCGCAGGAGGCTGACGGATTCGGCGTGACGTTCATCAGCTGCGTTTTGGTCTCAAGCCCAGGTAGTAGTTGATCAACCCGTTGGTCGAGGCGTCGTGGCTGGCGACCGGTTTGCTCTCGTTGATCTCTTCCAGGATGTTCTTGGCCAGTACTTTACCCAGCTCGACGCCCCACTGGTCGAAGGAGTTGATGTCCCAGATGGCGCCCTGGACGAAGATCTTGTGTTCGTAAAGTGCCACAAGGGTGCCGAGTGTCTTTGGGTCGAGGGTATAGAACACAAAGGTGTTGGTCGGCCGATTCCCCGGAAACACCTTGTATGGCAGCAGTGCCTCAAGCTCCCGCTCGGGCATGCCGGTGGCGCTGAGTTCAGCGCGCGCCTCCTCTTCGGTTTTACCCGTCATCAGCGCCTCGGCCTGTGCCAGGACGTTGGACATCAGGGCGCGGTGGTGCCTCGCGATGCACTGGTAGTTCGAGACTGCGGCCAACATGTCGGCCGGGACGAGCTTGGTGCCCTGATGCAGGAGCTGGTAGAAGGCATGTTGCCCGGCGATGCCGATCTCGCCAAAGATTACCGGGCCGGTCTGGTGTTCGACCGGGTTGCCGGCGCGATCGACGCCCTTGCCGTTGCTCTCCATGTCCGCCTGCTGCAGGTAGGCAGGGAAGCGATGCATGTTCTGGTCGTAGGGGAGTACGGCGTGCGACTCGGCGCCGAAGAAGTTATTATACCAGATCCCGAGCAGCGCCATTATTACTGGAATGTTCTGGTCCAGCGGGGCTTCGCGGAAATGTCGGTCGGCCTCGTAGGCACCGCGCAACATGTCCTCGAAGTGTTCCGGCCCGATGGCAATCACCGTGGCCAGCCCGATCGCGGACCACATCGAATAACGGCCGCCGACCCAGTCCCACATCTTGAAGATGTTCTCACGCGCCACGCCATAGGCGACTGCTGCCTCGGTATTCGAGGTGACCGCCACCATGTGCTTTGCCAGCTGATTCTCTTCTCCGATGCGCTTGAGCAGCCACTCGCGCGCGGTGTCCGCGTTCACCATGGTGTCCTGGGTGGTGAAGCTCTTGGAGGCGATGATGAACAGGGTGGTCTCGGGAGACAGCCGCTCCAGGGTGCTGGTGATGTGGTTCTCGTCGATGTTGTTGACGAAATGCACATTGAGATCATGGATGGTGTAGGGGCGCAGGGCCTCCACCGCCATCTGTGGCCCCAGGTGAGATCCGCCGATACCGAGGTTGACCACGTCCGTGATCGGCTGGTTGGTGGCGCCGCGCCAGCGCCGGCCCCGGATTGCCTCTGCCAGATCCTTGACCCTGGCCAGTTCCGAGCGCACCTCCGGCATGACATCCGCGCCATCGACCATTACCGGCTCATCGCCGAAATGCCGCAGCGCGGTGTGCAGCACGGCGCGGTGCTCGGTGTGGTTGATCTGTTCACCCTGGAACATCCGCTCGCGCCAGCCTTCGACATCAGTCTCTTGCGCAAGCTGCAGCAACGCCTGCATCACCGGTTCGTCGATGCGGTTCTTGGAGTAGTCGAACAGAATGTCGTTCAGTTTCAGCGAGAAGCGATCGAAGCGTCCCGGATCGGCGGCGAAAAGGTCGCGCATGTGTTCGGGCGCGATACGCTCGTATTCCTGTTGAAGAGACTGCCAACTTGCGGTGAGGGTGGGTTTGTTCATGGTGCGGTCATGCTCGCTTTGGGTACATCGGTCTTCTTGGGCAAGATATGGTCCACCTTATTCCCAAGGCCATCAAGAGGCCAGCGTGGGCAAAAGTGGTGCCGGAACATTTCATCTCTGCTCAGGGGCGTGTCATATTGTTGCATTAGATTCTTGAATGATGGCACGCGCAGTGTGCATGCTTATTGCTTCAGTTGGGCGAACGTCAGAAAATGGGGGGTGTGGATGTCATCGGATATCGGGGTGGTCGGTCTGGGCGTGATGGGCAGCAATATCGCGCTCAATCTTGGTGATCACGCGTTTCGCGTTGCAGTTTTCAATCACACCACTGCCCGTACCGAGGCTTTCATGCAGCAGGTGGAGGACAGGCACAGCTTCCAACCCTGCTACGATTATGCCGGCCTCTGTGCCGAGCTGCAGGCCCCGCGCATCATCCTGCTCATGGTTACCGCCGGCCCCGTGGTGGACGAGGTCATCGCCAGCCTGCTGCCACATCTCGAGCCGGGGGACGTAATCGTGGACGGGGGCAATTCCTTCTACAGGGATACCGAGCGACGTTATGCGGACCTGCGCGGGCGGGGAATACGTTTTCTCGGCATGGGGGTATCCGGCGGCGAGGAGGGTGCCCGGCACGGGCCTTCCCTCATGCCGGGAGGCGATCCCGACGCCTGGCCCGTGGTCAAGAAGATCTTCCAGTCGATTGCCGCGCGCGCGGAGGATGGCGAGGCCTGTTGCCGCTGGGTGGGCGAGGGCGGTGCCGGGCATTACGTCAAGATGGTGCATAACGGGATCGAGTACGGTGATATGCAGCTGATCGCCGAGGCCTGGGCGCTGATGGATCAGGCGCTGCAACTGCCCGAGGAAGAAGTCGCGGATACCTTCGACCGTTGGAACGAAGGGGTGCTTTCGTCCTACCTCATCGATATCACTGCGCGGATCCTGCGTGTTCGTGATCCGGATGGTGAGTTGCGCGTGCGGCGGATACTCGACAGTGCCGGGCAAAAGGGTACCGGCAGGTGGACTGCAATGGATGCACTGGAATTGGGCGTGCCACTGACACTGATCACCGAGGCAGTGCATGCACGTGCACTCTCCGCGCGCAAGCCGGAGCGCGAACTGGCGGCAGGACGATTCGGTTCGTCCGCGTTACTCCCCGAGGCTGAAGTGAAAGACGCGCTCGAGGCTGTTCACGATGCCCTTTACGCCGCCAAGATCGTTTCCTACGCGCAGGGCTTCATGCAGATGCGTGAGGCTGCTGAAGAGAATGGCTGGAACCTGGCTTTTGGAGATATCGCCTTGTTGTGGCGTGCCGGATGCATTATCCGGAGCCGTTTCCTCAATGACATAAAGCGCGCCTACGACAGCGAGCCGGATCTGGCGAACATCCTGCTGGACGATTTCTTCAGCGCGGAAATTCGCAGGACTGAATCCGGGTGGCGCCGAGCCGTTCAACTGGGAGTAGGATGCGGTATCCCGTTGCCGGCGCTGTCTTCCGGACTCGCGTTTTTCGATGCCTACCGCAGCGCGGTACTGCCAGCGCAGCTGCTGCAGGCGCAGCGTGATTACTTTGGTGCGCACACCTATCGCCGTATGGACCAGCCGGAAGGGGTGTTTCATACGCACTGGACCGGCGATGGGCGGGAGGTGCAGCAGTGAGATGGCCCGCTTTCCCGATAGATCTCGGGGCAACCGGAAGTCTGGCGCAGTGCGAACTGCGCACGGCATTTTTCAGGCTGGAGCCAATCAGGTGACGGTGTGGGTGACATTGAACGATGCCGAGGCGGTGGCCCGTCGCGCCTGCGAGGCGGTAAGCCAAGCCGCGCAGGCCGCAGTTGCCGGGCGGGGGGAATTCTCCCTGGTTCTGGCAGGAGGGCGGACTCCCCAGCGCACCTACGAACTTTTATGCGAAACGGAACAGGACTGGCCGGCGTGGTCGCTGTATTATGGCGATGAGCGCTGCCTCCCGCAGAAGTATCCGGAACGGAACAGCCGCATGGTTGAGCACACCGGTCTGGCCCGCAGGGCCGGGCGTCATTTCCCGATTCCCTCGGAACTCGGGCCTGAACCCGCCGCTACCGCGTACTCGGATACGATCCGCAACGTGATCCCTTTTGATTTGGTAATGCTCGGGATGGGGGAGGATGGCCATACCGCGAGCCTGTTTCCCGGTCGCGACTGGCCGGAGGAGCCGCGTGCCGTGCCGGTCCACAATGCACCCAAGCCGCCGGGTGAGCGAGTCAGTCTGACACCTGCTGCATTGCAGGCCTGTCACACGATGCTGGTGCTGGTAACGGGTGAGAGCAAACGAGATGCCTTGCAGGCATGGCGGATGGGTGAACCGCTGCCGATCGCGCAGCTTGCGTCGGTGCCGCAGGCAACGGTACTGGTCGAGCGGACCCTGGTGGAGGGAGCGAGATGAATTTTCTGGCGGCCGATATCGGCGCCACCAACAGCCGCCTGGCCTGGCAGAGTGGGGGCGATGTCCGCACCGCTGACTATTCCAATGCCGATTTTGCGGATCTGTATCAGGTAATAGAGCGGTTTTTGCAGGATAAGGGTGGGCAGGACGTTAGAATCTCCAATATGGCCCTGGCATTGCCCGGTCCGCCAGACTCAGAGTGTATGCGCCTCACGAATATCGACTGGGTGGTGGAGCGATCCCGGCTGCAGGAACGATTCGACGTTGATGAGGTTTTCCTGCTCAATGATTTTCAGGCGGCAGCGGTCGGCGCGATCAATTGTGACGCGCCAATCGCCCTTCACCCGGCACAGGGTCGCCCCCGGACGGGAACGGCCGTGGTGACCGGTGCCGGTACCGGTTTGGGACTGGCATGGTTTGCTGATATTGAAAGCGGCGGGCTGCCGGCCGCTACAGAGGGTGGACATGCGGATTTTGCCCCGGTGAATGATCAGGAGTATGGCCTGCACCGCTGGCTTTCCGACAAGTACGGGCACGTATCCTGGGAGAGGGTGTTATCCGGCCAGGGCTTGCGTGACCTGTATGTTTATTTCGCCGCTCAGGGATCAGAGGCCCCCCCGGCAGATCAGATATCTTCCGGTGCCCGTGAGGGTGACCCGCTGGCACTGAAGGCAGTGAATTGTTTTGTCGATGTGCTGGGGCGGTATGCGGGGAATCTCGCGCTGCAATTCAATCCCACCGCCGGTATCTACCTCTGCGGTGGTGTGACCGGGCACCTGGCATCCTGGATCGAACAGAATTTTCGCGCCGCTTACCTGGACAAGGGGCGCATGCGTGGGCAGGTTGAGCGCATTCCAGCCTACCTGATCAGAGAACAGAATGTCGGCCTCGAAGGGGCCATTCGGATAGCCCGGGGAGCTAGAAATGGAGCAACATGAAGACCAGAGAAATCTCTATCGGTACTACGTCGAACCACAGATGGCGAGTGATCTCACCCGTCGCACCTTGGTGCTGGTTCTTGCCGGTGGGGCGGGATCGCGACTCAAGAACCTGACCAAGTGGCGGGCCAAGCCAGCGGTACCTTTCGGCGGCAAGTACCGCATCATCGATTTTGCCCTGTCCAACTGTATCAACTCCGGCCTGCGTCGGATCGGGGTGCTGACGCAGTACAAGTCGCATTCCCTTATCCGTCACCTGCAACGGGCGTGGAGCTTCATGCGACCCGAAATCGGGGAGTTCGTCGAGATCATCCCGGCGCAGCAGCGTTTGCGCCAGGAGTGGTACAAGGGCACGGCGGACGCGATCTACCAGAACCTGGATATCATCTACCGGCACCAGCCCGAGTACGTCCTGATCCTGGGCGGCGACCATATCTACACCATGGATTACGGCAAGATGATCCAGGCACACGCGGAAGCCGGTGCCGATCTGACGGTGGGTTGTATCGAGGTGCCCAGGGAGGAGGCCTCCTCCTTCGGTGTGATGTCCGTCAACGAGGACTTTGAGATCACCGAATTCACGGAGAAGCCGGAAGACCCGGAACCCATGCCAGGCCGCCCCGGACTCTCGCTGGCCTCCATGGGTATCTACGTGTTTTCGATGTCCTATCTGACCAAGGCGCTGAT
>Ga0180435_10005437_pt1 | contig 12384 bp, 12 predicted proteins | sample SS_ome_3_FD_132467 | JGI IMG/M metagenome (GOLD analysis project Ga0180435, IMG submission 132467) | Hypersaline lake sediment archaeal communities from the Salton Sea, California, USA - SS_3_S_1 metaG | ecosystem: Environmental > Aquatic > Non-marine Saline and Alkaline > Hypersaline >... | reverse complement strand
CGATCTTATCGCTCAGGCGCCTGGCATGAAAGATTGGGCTGGGACGGCCGACGTAGTGTTCGAACAGGTCATTCAGCTCATCTTTGTAGGTATCGGTATCGCGTATCTCTTCATAGGCCCTGTCGATGTCATCCATGATGGCTTTGAGTTCAGGAGGGATGATCTGGCCGCCGTACTCGCCGAAGTAACCGTTCTCATCGGGCATAGGTAAAAATTCTTGGCTCATTTGTGTCCTCCTGAATCTGGATAAAAAGGTAGTTAATCTTCGAATTTAAAGGGATTATGGTGTAATGGAAACAGTACTATAGTCGTAAATAGATGATAGTTGCCTGAGCTGCTGAAGGGCATATCAGGACTTTCTGAATAACACGTAGACAGCACCGCTGCCACCATCTCTGGGCTGGGCTGAATGAAAGGCAAGTACGTTGTCGACTTCGCGTAGCCAGCGGTTGACCATGGGTTTGATCACCGGTTTGTCTTTGGAGCGGAATCCCTTGCCGTGAATGATAATGGCATGGCGGATACCGATAGCCTCACATTCTCCGATAAAGGCCTGTAACTCCCGTCGAGCATGCTCGACGGTGAGTCCATGAAGGTCGAGTTCATGTTCGATGGGGAATTTGCCCTGGCGAAGTTTCTTCAACACGCTGTACTGGAGCCCACTCCGTGAGAAGCTGAGGATTTCGGGACAATCTTCGATGATCTCGTTATCAGAAAAGACATCATCAGCCAGGAATTCTTCGTCTGAATGAACCGGGACTTCTACCGGTTTTTTTTGATGTAAGACTTTGTTATCAGGCTTCAGCGGTGTAACGCCAGCCATTTCGGCTAAAAATAATGACTCATCATCAGTTTTTGTTGAATCATCACTCATCTTCTGTCTCCTGATACGGTATAGTTAGCAGGTGGTCTCTCCGTGTTTTTTTAGAGTCGGCGACTTAAAAGCGGCTCCGTGTAAATGGCTTCATGCCAATAGCTTAGAAAGATTGTAACGATTTATTAAACTGTTGTAACACCCGTGCATATATTAGTCTCGAATGACGATGGTTATCGCGCCCCCGGCATCGCCGTGCTGGCCGAAGCCCTGTCTGTGGAATATGAGGTTTCTGTGGTTGCCCCGGAGCGTAACTGCAGCGGTGCCAGTAATTCACTGACACTGGAGCGGGGACTGCGTATTCAACAGTCGGGCATCAACGCTTATTATGTCGATGGCACCCCAACGGACACGGTGCATCTGGCGATAACCGGCCTGCTGGCAAAAGAGCCAGACCTGGTTGTATCCGGTATCAATGCGGGCGCCAATATGGGTGATGATGTGCTGTACTCTGGTACGGTTGCGGCCGCGATGGAGGGACGTCATCTCGGTCTGCCGGCAATCGCTGTTTCCATGGACTCCTATGAGCCGGATCACTATGAAACCGGTGCCAAGGCGGTATTGCAGTTATTGAAGCAGCTCGATCGTGCGTCGTTTGAAGCGAAGACGATTTTAAATGTCAATGTACCGGATATACCCTGGACGCAAGTTCGGGGATTTAAAGCAACCCGTCTGGGGAATCGCCACAAGTCTGAAGGTGTCATCATTCAGGAGGATCCGCGCGGAGACCCGATGTACTGGGTTGGGCCGCCGGGTGAAGCACAGGATGCCGGTGAGGGCACCGATTTCTATGCGGTCAGCAACAATTATGTCTCTATCACACCGCTGCAGATAGATCTGACCCGGTATGATAGCCTTGCAGAGCTTGAGAGCTGGCTGTCTATAGATAAATAGTTTTTAGGTAAATGGTTATTGGCCAAAAGTAAGTACAAGAGTACAGAAGTACATTAGTAGCAAGTTTATTAGATGAAAAGTAACGATATTCAGGGTATAGGTATGACCTCCCAACGCACGCGCGACCGCCTGGTCGAGCGTCTGCGTGAAAAAGGCATCAAAAATGAGCGTGTGCTCGAAGTAATGAGGACCACGCCTCGCCATATCTTCGTCGATGAAGCCATGGCGCATCGTGCTTACGAGGACTCCTCGTTACCCATCGGCCATGGACAGACTATCTCGCAGCCCTATACTGTGGCACGGATGACCGAAGTACTGCTCGAAGATGGTGTGCCGGACGTGGTGCTGGAAGTGGGTACCGGTTCGGGCTATCAGTCTGCCGTGTTATCTCGCCTGGTACCGAAAATCTATACCGTCGAGCGTATCAGTGCACTGCTGCAGAAAGCACGTGATGCACATCGTAAGATGGGTTTGATGAACGTGTTCTCGAAGCACAGTGATGGTTCATGGGGCTGGGAGCCAAATGCACCATACCCGGCTATCATGGTGACAGCTGCACCCGAAACCGTCCCCCCCAGCCTGTTGCAGCAGCTCGACATCGGTGGACGCATGGTCATCCCGGTTGGGGCATCAGGTGGTGGTCAACAACTGAGACTCTATACCCGTAATGAGCAGGGTATCGAAGAAACTATATTAGAGTATGCGCACTTTGTTCCTCTGCTCGATGGTGCCATACGTTGATGATGCAGTGGGTTAGAGAGAGGGAATAATGATATTTGCAGGACTCTACAACCGGGTGATGCGCTGGGCGGCGCATCCACACGCTGAACGATACCTCATTGGCGTCAGCATCTTCGAATCCATCTTCTTCCCGATACCGACGGCCCTGATGGTGGCGCCGATGGCCGTAGCGCGTCCGGATAAAGCGGTACGCATCGCATTCGTTGCAACATCGATGTCGGTGCTGGGGGGTATCTTCGGTTATTACCTCGGTTACTTTGCAATCAGCGCGATCGAGCCGCTGTTGCACGATGTCGGTTACTGGGAAAAATATATGACCGCGCAGCGCTGGTTCGAAGAGTGGGGCTTCTGGGCCGTGGTGGTGGCCGGATTCTCGCCGATACCGTTTAAGTTATTTACCCTCTCAGCCGGTGCGCTCTCGATGGCATTGCTGCCATTTGTGTTTGCCGCTATCGTCGGGCGCAGTGCGCACTTCTTTCTGGTATCGCTGGCCATGGCATGGGCTGGTCCGAGGATGGAACCAGTAGTGAAAAAATACATCGAATGGCTTGGTTGGGCGACCGTACTGCTTATCGCGGTATTTATATATTTCCACTGAGTTTCGCATGCATTGAAGGAGGGCGGAAAAGTTGTTGCTGAATAACAGCCCCTACATATCTCGCTTGCAGAAAATATTTAAGGCGTTCGTCTTCGTCATATCTCTGTCTGTGTGGATAACGGCCTGCACCAGTAATAGCAAACAGTGGGACCCAACTGATTACACGGTCAAATCGGGAGACACGGTGTACTCGATCGCCTGGCGATATGAGCTCGATCCGGAGTCTTTCGCCGCCTGGAACAGCATCTCTACCTCAACCTTCATCAAGCCGGGACAGCGTCTGCATACCCGCAAGCCGGCTGGTTTCGATCCTGCGAAACAGAAGTCGTCCGGTCGTGATGTCGCCTATGCGCCGAAAGGGGGGAGTCGGGGTGGCAGTATCGACCCTGATGCCAGGTGGGTTAGGGTCGACAAGGGTGATACGCTCTATGCCATCTCCAGGCGTTACAATATCAGTATCAGTGAGCTCGCCCAGTTGAATCAGCTCAAAAAGCCGTACACGATTCAGCCAGGTCAGACCATCTTCCTCAAGCCGCTGCGTTCATCGAGTACGACGAAGACAGCTGGTACGAAGACCACCACCAAGCCGACGACGACTAAGCCTAAGACGACAACGGGACGTTCCTCAACGACATCGACTGCCTATAACTGGCCGAAGACGGTGCGCTGGCAGAAACCAGCAAAGGGAAAGATCGTCAAAAAGTTTAATCGAAATAAGAACGATGCCAAGGGTATCGATATCGCGGGCAAGCGTGGCGATCCTGTGCTGGCATCTTCTGCTGGCAAGGTCGTTTACAGCGGCAACGGCCTGATCAGTTACGGCAACCTTATCATCATCAAGCATAATAAGACTTTCCTCAGTGCTTATGCCTACAACGACAGCTTGCTGGTGAAGGAAGGTGATGTAGTGAAAGCAGGACAGAAGATTGCGACCATGGGCAATAAGGAAAAATTGAGCCCGAGGCTGCACTTCGAGATCAGGAAGAACGGTAAGCCGGTCGATCCGCTGCGTTATCTACCCTGGTGATTTACCCTGGTGATTCAGCAACCGCATCAGCATCTTGATGTTAGCTTTTGCAGTTGATGTAAATTGTAGGATTATTACCTAAATAGTCTAGTCACTTCAGGTGAGGCATCTACCCAAAGTGAATAGGCATGGCATATAACCTCTTGTGCTCAAAATTGATGAAAGCACAATATACTGTGGTTTGCGCGACAAACATAAATTAAATTCTAGTTTTTTTTAATAAATACTTGCTAAGTCTGCAGAATTGATGATATAAGTTTTTCTAACGTAAGGGCTAACGTTAGAAGAATCTTGTAAGTGCATGGAAATTAAGGAGTAGTGAGTGCTCCAGCTTGCAAACTAAATGCGTAAAAAAATAACTATAAAACACGTTTTGGGGTGGGGTACAATCATGAGAGAAGCAATAGCTGATAAAGATGAGCTAGAGACTGGTGTCTTAATGATGCAGGCAACGGATGATATTGAAAGCGACGGCGTCGAAATGGGAGATGACGGCGACAACGCATCGCAACAAGTAGAAGCAAAAACGAAAACCGGCGTAAGACCTGATGTTGATCCCGACGCCAAGGTTAATCGCAAAGAGCTTGACGCCACACGTCTGTATCTTCGCGAGATCGAAGGCTCACCACTACTTACCGCAGAGGAAGAGGTCTTCTATTCGCGCAAGGCCTTAAAAGGCTGCATGGATTCCCGTAAGAAAATGATCGAATGTAATCTACGCCTGGTGGTGAAGATTGCTCGTCGTTATATGAACCGTGGCCTCGCGCTGCTGGATCTCATCGAAGAAGGTAACCTGGGTCTTATCCGTGCTGTCGAGAAGTTCGACCCTGAAAAAGGTTTCCGTTTCTCTACCTACGCAACCTGGTGGATCCGTCAGACCATCGAACGTGCACTGATGAACCAGACGCGTACCATCCGCCTTCCTATCCATGTCATCAAAGAATTAAATGTGTATCTACGTGCTGCTCGTGAGCTCGAACAGACCATGGATACCGAACCTACCGCAGACGATATCGCCAAGATGCTCAACAAACCGGTCGCCGGCGTTGAGAAAATGCTGGGTCTTCGTGACCGTGTGACTTCAGTCGATGTGCCTGTCGGTAAAGAAAATGATCGTCCATTACTGGAAATCGTCGCTGATGAGCGCGTTCCTGCCCCACCTGAGATGCTGCAGAACGAAGACGTGATGTCTAACCTGGGCGTATGGCTGGATCAGCTGGATGTAAAACAGCGTGAAGTACTGGTGCGTCGTTTTGGCCTGAATAACCATGAACGCACCACACTGGAAGACGTGGGCAAAGAGTTGGGCGTGACCCGTGAGCGAGTCCGCCAGATTCAGATGGATGCTCTCAAACAGCTGCGTAAGATCCTTGAAAGTCAGGGCTTTACAGAAGAGCTGTTGTTCCAGGAGTAAATTTGCACTAGAGAATTGAAAACAATTGATTAATTAACAGGAAAATATAATCCTGATGTTTTCGCCTGTTTAAGGGCACAGTTTAAAAGTCCTGGATGTTGTATTGATATTAAGCAGATACTGAAAAGTATCTGCTTTTTTTTTGCCTGCCAGTATTATCAACTAGATTATCTGCTGGTTATATCTGCTGGTTATATCGGTTGGTTATATCGGTTGGTTATATTGGTTGGATTTATCGGATGCAACACAGAGGTCTGCTTTACAGGATTAATCCCGCGACGACACCGCGACCTTCACCCATCAGGATATTGTAGGTGCGGCAAGCAGCACCGGTGTCCATGAAGTCGACCCCGATGCCGGCACTGATGATCGGTGCATAGGCTTCGACCGCAGGAAAAGTCAGCTTGCTGCCAGTACCGATGAGGATTAGTTCGGGATTGAATGACAGGATAGTGTCGACATGATCGTTCGTCAGGGTTGATATCGAATCGACGCCCCAACTGTCATTCATCTGGTCGCCGGCGATGATCAGGCTCCGCGTGAACGATTTACCGTTGATCACGATATTCGTGCTGTCATATGCCGTGATGACGTAGCCTTCATCCTGGTTGTCTTCTGCAAATTTCATAGTTGAACTGGTTTGTTGAGCGAATCAGTTGAGCTGATTCTGCATAACAGAGATATATTCATATCTATATTACACGGAATATGCTGAATACAGTAGAATATGCCTCTTTCGAATTACTACCTATATTGTGGAGAGAGTCTTGGACGCAGTTAAAGTTGGTTTATTAGGTCTGGGTACAGTTGGTGGCGGTACGGCAACCGTGTTGATCAGGAATGCGGAAGAAATTCAGGCGCGTGTCGGCCGCGGTATCGAGATAACACATGTTGCAGGTCTGGGGATCTCTGAACAGACCATCGTCGATCCGGCAACGACGAAACTGACTGAAGATGCATTCGAAGTGGTCAATGACCCGGAAGTAGAAATCGTCGTCGAACTGATCGGTGGCTACACACTGGCAAAAGACCTGGTGATGAAAGCCATCGACAACGGCAAGCATGTGGTTACAGCCAATAAAGCACTGATCGCAACCCATGGTCCCGAGATCATGAAAGCGGCTGCTGAGCAGGGTGTGAGTGTCTGTTATGAAGCGGCTGTCGCTGGTGGTATCCCGATCATCAAGGCGATGCGTGAAGGTCTGGCAGCAAACAAGATCCAGTGGATCGCAGGCATCATCAATGGCACGGGCAACTTCATCCTCACCGAAATGCGCGATAAAGGCCGTGAATTCACAGAGGTATTAAAAGAAGCGCAGGAACTGGGCTACGCAGAAGCCGACCCGACCTTCGATGTCGAAGGTATCGATGCGGCTCACAAGCTGACTATCCTTGCTTCCCTGGCTTTCGGTATCGAACTTCAGTTCGACAAGACCTACACCGAAGGTATCAGCAAGATAACGCCGGAAGACGTGAACTATGCCGAAGAGCTGGGTTACCGTATCAAGCATCTCGGTATCACCCGCAAGACAGATAAAGGCATCGAGCTTCGTGTGCACCCGACACTGATTCCTGAGAAACGCCTCATCGCCAATGTTGATGGTGTGATGAATGCGGTGCTGGTGCAAGGTGACGCTGTTGGCCCAACACTGTATTACGGTGCCGGAGCCGGTGCAGAGCCGACAGCTTCAGCCGTGGTTGCCGATATCATCGATACGGTAAGAACCATCGATGCGCCGCTGCATCACAAGGTTCCGCTGCTCGGTTTCCAGGATGATGCCATGCGTGATACGCCGGTTCTGGATATCGATGATGCCCAAACTGCATACTATCTGCGTATGGAAGCCGAAGACAAACCGGGCGTACTGGCAGAAGTTTCTGAAACCTTCGCAAAACACAGTATCAGTATCGAAGCGGTACTGCAGAAAGAACCTGCAAGCGGTGAGAGCAGTGTTCGTTTGATCATGCTTACGCAGAAATGCGTCGAGTCAAGGGTCAATCATGCTATCAAAGCGGTTGAAGACCTGGCGTCTGTGAAGGGTGAGATGGTGCGTATACGTATGGAGCATCTTGACTAGGCCTTTTGATTTGACACGTGGTTCTTGCCAAATAAAGCCAGAAATAATAAAGCCGCATATCTATGCGGCTTTTTTACGTTTATTCACTTAATAGTATTCACCTGATATCAGATCAGATAAATGTCAGGATCTCTTTTTCGATCTCTGATTTCTCGATGATGGTCTTCTGCGCGATCTCTTTACCGAACAGGCCTTTGATGATCGCCGGTATCTCGATACTGGCTTCTTTGGCGATGGAGTTCAGTGCATCGATGTCATGGGTATCAACCTCACCGGTCAGGGCATTGGCGATAACCGGCGAGAACTTGGTCCATTCAGCAGTCGAGTAGACGATAGTCTTCAACGGTTTGTCGCGGCAGGTTTCGTATGCTTTGAAACAGGTCGCGGTGTGCGGGTCCATCAGGTAGCCATCAGCAAAGGCTTCCTTGATGTATTGCTTGCCTTGCTCATCTTCACAGTAATCGGCCGCGAATATGGCCTGCAGCTGATTGAGTTCGTCATCGCTCAGCTGGTAGTGTTTATCATTATCCAGCTGGAACATAAGTTCTTTGGTGCGCTGCTCACCGAACATATCGAAGAAGACACGCTCGATATTTGATGACTTCAGGATGTCCATTGCAGGCGATGTTGTCGGCACCACGGCAGAGTCTCTTAAGTCATAGGCGCCGGTGTTGATCAGCTCGGTCAGGATGTTGTTCCGGTTCGACGCGATCAGGATCTTCTCCACAGGTAGTCCCATCTTCATCGCGTAGTAACCGCCGAGTGCGTTACCGAAGTTTCCGCTCGGTACGTTCAGGTAGACCTTGTCACCGATACGGATCTCAGCCTGGCGTACCAGCTCCAGGTAAGAATAGATATGGTAGATAGTCTGGAAGATGATGCGCCCGAAGTTGACCGAGTTAGCTGCAGACAGGTGTATGTTCCTGGCTTTGAGCGTATCTTTGAACTCTTTTGAGCCAAGCAGCTGTTTCAATGCATTCTGCGTGTCATCGAAATCACCTTTGACACCGATTACTTTCAGGTTGGCTGCATCTTCGGTAACCATCTGCAGGCGCTGCACATCGGAGGTGCCGCCGTCAGGGTACATACAGGCGACCTGTACGTTAGCTTTGTTCTTGAATGTTTCCAGTGCGGCAGGCCCGGTGTCGCCAGAGGTGGCGGTCAGGATCAGGTAATTCTCATCGCGGCTCTGGGCGATAGAAGACAGTACTGTGCCGAATGGCTGCAGTGCCATGTCTTTGAACGCGCGGGTAGGGCCGTGCCATAGTTCGCTGACGAACAGGTCGTCTTTTACCTTGACCACGGGAACCGGGTTGTTCGGATCATCGAAGGCGTCATAAAGATCGAGCGCTTTGGCGATGATAGTCGCATCGATGTCGATATCGAAAGCGCTCAGTACAGCATTCGCCAGTGTCTTGTAGTTTGAATTGACGTGCGTGTTGAGGAATGATTCACCGAGATCAGGTAATGACTCTGGCGAATACAGGCCGCCATAAGATGAGATCGGCGCAAGGATGGCCTCGGAAAAGGTAACTTTTTCAGGGTGCTGGCCGTCGTTGCCGCGCGTTTCGATGAAGTTCATGGTGTTCCCGGTTGTTAATCAAATATTAATCTTGAAACTGTGCCCTGGGGCTGTGTATCTTGCTGCAAAAGCTTATGCTGTTAAAACGAAGGCGAATTATAACTAATTCGGTCGACGGCTTCCTCAGATATTTATATCTGCTTCACTTTTTCTTCAGCTCGTTTTTATATTCAGGCCCAGCTTTTTATGCAGGCGTTCACGGATAGTCTCGGTGAATAGCTGCCGCTCGATCTCCTCGGCGCCGAGTGAGATCAGGTGCTCGGAACGTACCTGTGCATCGACAAAAAAGGGCCGGATTTCGGTGCAGATATGATGCATGGCTACCTTCGAGGCGTCCTGCATACGGCTGAACATCGACTCACCGAAGAACATGTCACCCAGTACCAGGCCGTAGATGCCGCCCACCAGTTCATCCTGGTGCCAGCACTCGATGGAATGAGCGATGCCTTGCTCATGCAGCTGGCTATAGACTTCGAGCATGGCCTCGGTGATCCAGGTGCCGGCATCGTCTTTCCTGGGCTCGGCGCAGGCAAGCATGACCTGCCTGTATGCTGTATCGATACGGACATCGAACGGGGTATTGTTCAAGGTGCGCCTGAAACTGCGCGAGATATGAAATTTTTCCGGATACAAGACACAGCGAGGATCAGGTGACCACCACAGGACCGGCTGATCTTCGGAGTACCATGGGAAGATACCTTGCTCGTAGGCGTCGAGCACCAGCTCAGGTGTGAGGCAGAGGCTTGCAGTCAATAAACCGTTGGGCTCGAGCAGGGCGTCTTCGACATCGGGGAAGCGGAAATTGTTTTGTTCTAGCCAGTGCATCTGTTACTTGATCAAAGATCTCTCCTACAAAAACGTTCGAGATGACAGTTGATTTTTCAGGTGATTATTTACTGTCATTTCGAACGGATGTGAGAAATCTTGCCGATGTTAGTTGGTCAGTATTTATTATTTAGCCGGTATTATTTATAGGGCAACTTATAGGGAGACGATTCTAACAGTATCTCACCGTGATGATTCATGGCGGCAGCTTCACGTTGCAGGAAATCCTTGATGGCGGCACTGAAATCCGGGTTAGCAACCCGGTGAGCCGAGCGTGTCTTCGTTGGCAGGAAGCCACGCCATATCTTGTGTTCGCCCTGTGCACCGGGTTCGAAGACTTTCAGTTTTCTGTCGATACAGTACTCGATACCGGTGTAGTAGCAGACCTCGAAATGCAGGCTGTCGTAATTATCACTGCAGCCCCAGTGGCGTCCATAGAATTTATCTTTTCCCTCGAAACAGAGGGCGGCAGCGACGGTACGGTTATCATGGTAGGCGAATATCGCTCTCAACCTGTCAGCGACGGCTTTGAAGAATTCGAGTGTCAGCGTCGGTGCGCCGGATTTTTTCATGAAGGTGACACGGTAAAACGCGTACAGCAGCTCCCACTGTTCTTCGTTCAGTTCGGAGCCGTTGATGATCTCGATACGGACATTGTTTTCAGCGATCTTCCTGCGTTCACGCTTGATGTTCTTGCGGCGTTTGGAATTCAGCTGTGAGAGAAAATCATCGAAGCCCTGGTAGTCATCATTGCTCCAGTGGAACTGGTAGTCGAATCGCTGCATTAATCCGGCTTGATCCAGTACATCGATATCGTCATGCTCGCAGAAAAGGAAGTGTGCGGATGACAGTTCATTGTTTTCTGCAAAGGCGAGGAGCGCGTCGACCAGTCCTTTTTTTATCGCTTCTTTCCCGGCTGAATGATCTATATCGGCAAGCAGTCTTGGCCCCTGCGCCGGTGTGAACGGGATGGCGGTAACCAGCTTGGGATAGTAGCTCAGACCGTTACGTTCGTACGCGTCAGCCCAGGCCCAGTCGAAAACAAATTCGCCGTAAGAGTTATCTTTTATATAGGCAGGACAGGCACCGATGAGGTTGTCATCATCGTAAAGCAGGCAGTGTTGAGGATACCAGCCCCAGTTCTGCAGGCAGTCATGCTGTTCGAGAGCGAGCAGGAAGTTGTGCTGGATGAATGGGTTGCAGTCACCGGCAAGTCTGTTCCAGTGATCAGCCCCGACATTGGCGATGCTATCGGTAAAGACAACTTTCATTGAGCTGTGCTGTAAGTTGATCGGGACCGATGAAGCTGCAAACAGACCTGCTAGCGAAGCTTATCTGCTTCGCTAGCAGGAGGGTATTACAGGTTGCCCAGGTCTTTACAGATGATATCGTCGAGGTAGCGTTCAGCATCCAGTGCAGCCATACAGCCGGTACCCGCTGAAGTGATCGCCTGACGATAGACGTGATCCATGACGTCGCCGGCAGCGAAGACGCCTTCGATACTGCAGGCAGTCGCATTACCGCTAGCACCACCCTTGACGCAGAGATAACCGTTATGGATCTCGAGCTGGTCTTCGAAGATGGCGGTATTCGGTTTATGACCGATGGCGATGAAGATGCCCTGCAGGTCGATGTCCTGGGTACTGTCATCTTTGACGTTTCTCACGCGCATGCCAGTGACACCGCTGTCATCGCCGAGAACTTCATCGAGCACACTGTCCCAGATGATAGTCACGTTACCAGTCTCGGCTTTTTCCAGCACCTTGTCCTGCAGGATCTTCTCAGAGCGAAGCGCATCACGACGGTGGACCAGGACAACTTCTTCGGCGATGTTTGACAGGTAGAGTGCTTCTTCGACCGCCGTGTTACCACCGCCGATCACCGCAACTTTCTGGCCTTTGTAGAAGAAACCGTCACAGGTGGCACAGGCAGAAACCCCTTTACCTTTGAATGCCTCTTCTGAGTCCAGACCGAGGTACATCGCGCTGGCGCCGGTGGCGATGATGAGTGCGTCACAGGTATAGCTCTTGGAGTCGCCGTGCAGTTTGAACGGGCGCTGCATGAGGTTGACTTCACTGATGTAGTCGAAGATGATCTCGGTACCGAAACGTTCAGCATGTGCCTGCATACGCTGCATCAGTTCTGGTCCCTGCACACCTTCATTGTCACCTGGCCAGTTATCGACATCAGTCGTGGTGGTCAACTGACCGCCCATCTCCATACCCGTAATAAGGACTGGCTCAAGGTTGGCGCGTGCTGCGTACACTGCTGCAGTGTAACCGGCAGGGCCTGAACCAAGGATCATAAGGCGTGCGTGGCGAGATTCACTCATGTCTGTCTCCGACTATGTT
>Ga0180435_10005436_pt1 | contig 12385 bp, 7 predicted proteins | sample SS_ome_3_FD_132467 | JGI IMG/M metagenome (GOLD analysis project Ga0180435, IMG submission 132467) | Hypersaline lake sediment archaeal communities from the Salton Sea, California, USA - SS_3_S_1 metaG | ecosystem: Environmental > Aquatic > Non-marine Saline and Alkaline > Hypersaline > Sediment... | reverse complement strand
AGCAGTACGTGCCCACCACCAAGAAGATGATTTCCGTGGTCCTTTACTACAGCTGGGGGATTTTTCAGGGTGAATCGCACCCCTTTCCCAAGCGCAAGGAAGCCAAGCACAATCCCCTCCAGCGCCTGGTGTACCTTTCTCTGGCAGCTTTTCTTCTGCCCTTCCAGATGATCACCGGGTTCTTATACTGGGGATACAATCACTGGCCGGCCTGGGGGATCGATTTTTTATCCCTCAAATGGATCGGGTTTCTGCACATGTTCGGCGCCATCAACATTTTGACCTTCATCGTGGTGCATGTTTACATGACCACCACCGGTCACACCCTGTCGGCGCATGTCAAAGCTATGATTACCGGCTGGGAAGGTGTGGAGGAAGGTGTGAAAATAGAAGAGTGGGAGAAAGCGGAAAGATCATAAATAAAATCGTGTACCACGCTTTTATATTTCGCGACGTACGTCGCTTCAAATAAAACAGCCGGGTGATTCACCCGGCTGTTTTATTTGGAATCTTGGAATCTTGGAGTGCTGGAGTGTTGGATCAATGGGGGATTAAAAGACAGATTGCCAGAGGCCAGAATCACAGACGTCGGAAGACCTTCAGGGCTGAACAGGCTGCCCCACAACCCGTCATCCCGGCCAAGTTCGATGATTTGTCATGTGCTCTGACAAATCTTTGGACGCGAGCCGGGATCCAGAACAGACTGAAAACATGGAACATATTTGGATCGAACGCTTTCTCTGGATAGCGCTAAGCTTCACTGCGTGTCCGGATCTCATCTCGCTACTGGGCGAGATTCATCCGGAATGACGGCTTTTAGCCGGTTATTGGACAGCCTGTGAAGCCCTGGCCTCGATTCTAATTCTTCGGGTAACGGAGTAGTGCAGGGATTTATCCCTGCTGCAACTGAATGCTTTAGCCAAAGAAGTATCATTCGGCGTTCGATGTTCTTTTTTTCATCACGAAATCACGAAAGGACGAAACCACGAAAGTTTGCTCTAAACATTTCGTGCTTTCGTGATTCAATATTTTGAACAAACACAGACCGCCGCTTACCGTCTCACCTTCTGGTTTTCTGTTGCTCCGAACCGTTGCCACTCCCTACTGCATACGCCTTACTGCCTACCGGGCTTCTGTGGCTCTGGCCTCCGGCTTTCAGAATCCCGTCACAATGATCCCGGCCACAGCCAATAACATGCCGGCCCCCTGAAGTTTGGTGACTCTGTCTTTCAGGAACAGGATGGCCAGGGTGATGGTGACGATGGACAGGGCCGATGCAATGGGGGTTATGAGAATGGCGTCGCCAATGGTCAGTCCGTAATTGACAATGGCAACCGCCCCGGATTCAATACAGCCCATCAGAAAAACCATGAGGATTGTTTTGGCGGATAGGCTTGCCAGGGTAATCTCGCGCTTCATGAAAAGGGAGAAAAGCAGCAGAAACGCGACAATGCCCATTTTAATAAACAGCGTGGCCGGCAGCCAACCGATTTCTTCAGAAATAATTTCACTGATATTCCAGAAAACACCAAAGAAAAACGCACCAATTACGGTTTCCTTGACACCGATGGAAAGCTTGAATTGATGATTCTTGATTTCATTCCAATTCAGCGAGGCTGATGTTACACCGGATATGATCATGAACACCCCCAGGGACTGCATGGGGGAAAGCCGCTGGCCCATGAACACAAAGGCGAACAGCATGGTGAACACCGCCCAGAGGGTCATGGTTGCGGCGACAATGGATACATTGCCGATTTCAAAGCCTCTGAAGAAAAACAGATACCCGGCCGAATAAACCACAGCCGCCAAAGGGATCAGGAAGATGATCAGACCGGGAACGTCGAAGCGGGCAGTGAACACGAACAAAAGCGCCAGCATGGATATCAGACCTGCCAGCTGCGACCAGAAGATCGATTTAAAGGGGCCGATCTGCTTGGAGTATACCCCGCCCAGAAAATCGTAGATCCCCCATCCAAACATGCCGCCCAGGCCGCATAAGATGCTGATGATAGGTACGTTCATTTCGTGCTTTCGTGATTCAAATTTTTAACCAACCACCGACCACCGACTAGGGTTCACCTTCACACCTTCTCACATTCTGCAGTTTCCCGACACCCGAAACCTGACACCCGACGTCCTCAGTCGCTCCGTCTTCCGATCTCCGGCCTCTGGCCCGCTGGACGAGGAATCCGGTTATAGTATGAAGGCACGCGGTTCCCACCACGGATAGAAGTCCGGCATGTCAGTGCTGGGTTTCATGCTGAATCGGGCCGGGCGCTTTTCAAGAAACGAGGTAACGCCTTCCAGGCAGTCTTGGCCGGTCATCATGTAGTCCAGCCCCTGGGATTCCCGGATATGCGACGGCATGGGGTGGTCGTCGCCCAGCCCTTTCCAGAGCATCTGCCGGGCCAGGGCTGCCGATATGGCGGACGTGTTTTCGGCAATATCGCCGGCCAGCCCCATAACTGTTTTCATCAAATCCTCGGGCGGCACAATTTGGCTCACCAGACCCATTTCCAGGGCTTCCTCGGAAGAAAAAATCCTGCCGGTCATGATCAGCTCCGAAGCCAGGCTGATGCCCACAATGCGTGGCAGAAAATAGGTAGAGCACCCTTCGGGTACGATTCCCCGGCGATTGAAAACAAAGCCCATTTTAGAGACGTTGTCAGCGGCGATGCGGATGTCCATGGCCAGGGTCATGGTGATGCCGACGCCCACGGCCGGCCCGTTGATGGCGGCGATGATGGGTTTTTTCATGTCATACATGGTCAGGGTGGCCTGACCGGCAGTGTCCCTGTGTACCTCCCTTTGGCCATTGCCGTCGGATCGTACATTGAACCCGCCGGAGCTTAAATCTGCCCCGGCACAATAGGCGCGGCCAGCTCCGGTCACCACGACCACGCGTACGTTGTCGTCTGTTTCAGCCATGCCCAGGGCCTGGATTATTTCGTCCTTCATGGCGATTGTCCAGGCATTCAGCTGGTCCGGGCGGTTGAGGGTGATCAGGGCGATGCGGTTTTGCACCTCGTAGATGATCTGTTCGAAATTCATTTCTTTTCCTCCAGTAACAGCCTTCTAACCCAGTCAATAAACCATACCAGTGTTACAAAAAATTTGCGAGCATTCCCTGAAGACAATGGAAATCGCCTTGACATAATACCACAATGTGGTTAAAATGTTAGATATTCCGTTTACGGCCGATCCCAACTCACTACACTTTCCTCGGGGACAATCCGTGTTTACCTGACGTTTAAACGGTCGTGGAGCTGCAAGTACCATCACGTCATTGATCTTTAGCTTATTCCTCAAAGGAGGACTCATAATGAATGCAATACAATTTACATCAAATGATAGTGGCGAGACGACCGTATCCGTTGAGCAATTGGAGGCGTTTCAATCCGCTTTCAGGGGTGAAATTTTTCATGCGGGCACGCATGGCTACAATCAGGTGCGCCAAATCTGGAATGGCATGTTTGACAGAAAGCCGGCCTTGGTGGCCCGCTGCGTAGGCACCAGCGACATTATCCAGGCCGTCAATTTTGGACGGGAAAACAATCTGGAAATATCCGTCAAGGGCGGCGGTCATAACTCCGCCGGTACCGCCGTGTCCGACAATGGCTTGATGATCGATCTATCGCTCATGCGGCGGGTAACGGTGGACAGGGAGAAAAAGACCGCCAGGGTGGACGGCGGCTGCCTGCTGGGGGATGTGGATTACGAAACCCAACTGCACGGTCTGGCGGTGTCAGCAGGCATCGTTTCCCACACCGGCGTGGGCGGTCTGGCCCTGGGGGGCGGGTTTGGGTGGATCAGCCGTAAACATGGGCTCTCTGTTGACAATATGATTTCCGCTGAAGTGGTGACCGCCGATGGTCAGGTGGTGACATCGAGTGCCACGGAAAATGAGGACCTGTTCTGGGGCCTCAGTGGCGGCGGCGGCAACTTCGGCATTGTCAGTGCTTTTGAGTTTCAATGTGCAGAGATCGGTACAGAGGTGCACTCGGGGCTGATCGTCAAGGATTTCAGCAACACCGGTGAATACATGCGTTTTCACAGGGAATATGTCCGCGGCCTGCCCGATGAAATGACGGTGTGGATGGTGGCCCGCCATGCGCCCCCGCTGCCTTTTCTTCCGGAAGCGGTGCACGGTAAGATGGTGGTGATCGTGCCCTTTGTCTTCCTGGGAGATCCTGCCGAGGGAGAGAAACTCATCCAGCCGATCCAGGAGAAAACAGAAACCCTGGGACAGCATGTTGGTATGACGCCATGGGTTGGCTGGCAGTCAGGTTTTGACGGCCTTGTTGATCACGGTGCTAGGAATTATTGGAAATCGCACCATCTAAAAGACCTCAGCGATCCGTGCATCGATGCCATTGTCGACTTTGCGGGCAGGCTGCCGTCTGAAGAGTGCGAGGTATTCATTCCTCACATGGAGGGCGCCCCCAGCCGTGTTGCCAACGGTGAAACCGCTTTCGACCACCGCAACACACCGTTTCTCCTCAACCTTCACACCCGCTGGCGGGAAGCGCGGGATGATGAAAAATGCCTTACGTGGGCCAGGGATTTTCATGCAAGTACGCAACCATTTGCAAAAGGGGTGTATGTCAATTTCCTGAGCCAGGAAGGTGAGGATCGTATCCGGGAGGCATATACGGATTCTGTTTGGAAACGGCTTGTGGACGTCAAGCGCAAGTGGGACCCGCATAATCGTTTTCACATGAACCAGAATATCAAGCCTGACTAAAACAGTTGTTAAGATGAAGTTCTGGAAATACCGGAAAGTGACTTGCACAATGATAGTGGAAAAAGGTATGCCATGGTGACCCTTGACCTTTTTTTCTTTAGAACAACTGGATGAACTTGCATCTTAATACGACACTGTTGACAGCATTTGCCTTGGTTGCCTTTGCCGCCAACTCCATTATTTGCAGGATGGCTCTGGGCAACACCGCCATCGACCCGGCCAGTTTCACCACCATTCGGCTGGCCAGCGGCGCCATGGTGCTTTGGGTGGTCGTGAGACTCTCCCCTGGTGGCAAGTCGGGCGGGCATCCGGGAAGCTGGTGGTCTGGGGTTATGCTGTTTCTGTATGCGGTCGCCTTTTCCTTTGCCTACGTCAGTCTGAATGCAGGGGTGGGCGCCCTGATCCTGTTCGGTTCTGTGCAGGCCACCATGATAACCGCCGGCCTGATGAAAGGTGAGCGTCCCCCTGTGCTGGCCTGGTGCGGCCTCATAATTGCCCTGTCAGGTCTGGTTTACCTGGTGTTTCCGGGCCTTGCGGCGCCTTCATTTTCAGGGGCCGCCCTCATGGCGCTGGCCGGCTTTGCCTGGGGGGTCTATTCTTTGCGCGGGCTGGGCAGTACCAATCCAGTGGCAGTCACCCAGGGGAATTTTTTGAGAAGTGTTCCCATGACCGCGGCAGTCAGTATGATCATGCTGTCCTCTTTTTCGCTTTCCATGGAAGGGGTTCTGCTGGCAGCCTTGAGCGGCGGGCTGACATCGGGGCTCGGGTATGTGGTCTGGTATGCGGCCTTGAGACACCATTCAGCCACCCGGGCGTCCATGCTGCAATTGCTGGTCCCGATCATTGCGGCTGTGGGTGGTGTGCTATTGCTTTCCGAAACGGTTACCCTGCGCCTGGTTCTTTCCGGTATCCTGATCATCGGCGGGGTGGGGTTGACGCTCAAGGCAAAGCAGCCATAGCCCAGTCTCTGCTATGGCGTTAATAAAAACGTTTGGGTCTATCTACTAAATTAAGGTTGAGTGTTAACGCCGCAGACACGGATTCAAGGTAAGGATAGAATGTGGAATTCGGAGTGCGGAATTCGGAATAAAGGTATTCTGCCGATTATTTATTAAATGATAGAGCGAAGCGATACGACAATTCCGCATTCCACAGTCCGTATTTTTCACACCTGCCCGAATATCTTATTTCGGCAGCCCCACAGCTTGCATGCCGATAGCAGCCGCATAGCGCAGCACAGCGCTGCGTAAGGCTTGGCGATCTGCTGGCGTCTCACGTCGATTGGCGTCCTGGCATTCAAACCGGTCGCCCGTCGAGGCATCCCGCTCCATTCGGGCTTGAGCAGACCGGCCCGGGCCAGTGCCAGCCGCCGGATTTTTCTCAGGTCAAGGGCTTCCATGCATAATGGGTTTCATTTTGTTTTTAAGCAACGCCCGGCGGATGGCCGAGTAGCTTATAGATCATCACTTCCCGGCTCTTGCCCTTGACCTTAATGGCCGGCAGCTGTTCCATTTCATAGGATCCGGTGGCCAGATCGTGGGTGGTCTGGCTTAAAATAATTTCGCTCGTAAACTCTTTGGTAAGGCCTTGAATCCGGGAGGCCAGGTTGACGGTGTCTCCAACGAGCGCATAAGAGCTCCGTTCCTTGCTGCCGATAATGCCTGCCAATACGGCGCCGGTGTGCACGCCGATGCCATGCCGCAATGGCCTGATATTTTCGGATTCCAGCTTTTCGTTCAGCCGGGTCAGCCGTTTCTGCATGTCCAGGGCCGCCTGGATGGCCATGTCCGGGTGGTCGTCATAAGACACCGGCGCGCCAAACACAGCCTCGATCTCATCCCCCACAAACTGCAAAATAAGGCCCTGGTGATCTTTGATGGCTTTGGCCATTTCAGTAAAATACTGGTTCATGATGGCGACCACCTGCTTGGGGTGGGTGGATTCCACAAAGGGGGTAAAGTCCCTTAAATCCGAAAAGAGCATTGTGGCCCGCTTCATCTCCCCGTCCAGGGGAACTCTTCCGGAAAGGATTTCATCCCGTACTTCCTCGGAGATGTACTTGCCAAATGACTCTTTAATGGATTCAGATTCCTTTAAGCTCCCTATCATGCTGTTGAACCCTTCACCAAGAGTACCGATTTCATCGTTGGAGACAACACTAATTTTTACATCGAGATTGCCGCGAGCCACTTCCTGCATGGCTCTTTCCATCTTCTGAATTGGTTCGGAAACGCTTTTAGAAACGATCAGGGACAGAAACAGGGCTGCCAATCCGCCAACGGAGGCGATAAACAGGATTTGAATCAGCAGGGTGGCAATAATTGCTTCTCCGGATGCTGTATCGGCTGTGAGCAGGGCGCTGGCCTTGGTATAGGCCGATACACTGAGGATAAGCAGCGGGATCAGGCTGACCATGAGAAATACCACGACCAGCCGGGTTTTGACATTCAAGCGGAACGCACCTCGAACCTGGCTGAGATCCCCCTGGGGGAAGAACTGGGGCAGCGCCTTGCGCCATACGCTCTCGGTGGATAGATAGACAAACAATGCAGTGATGGAACCGCCGACACAAAAAACGCCGAAAAAGGTACGCATGCTTTCAAGCAGGGATGCTTCCGGGAACCCGAAAAACATGGTCATGATAATCGGCATGAACATGCCGAAGATGAAGCCGGCCAACAACCATGCGAAAAGACAGGTAGCCGTCATCATGGGAACGAGATGCAGGGCTTTTCTCCTGAGTCGTTCGGCCTCATAGGCATCAAAATCGTCCAAGCTGGCTTTATGGCTGGTAAACGTATATATGGGCCTGGTCCAGCGGTAAATAAACAGCATGACGACCAGGAAGATAATGCCAACACCGATAACAAAATAGATCAGGTAATGGATGGACAATGCATCTTCAGGCTTCTGATAAGTGCTGCTGACGCTGACATGGGCAAAGTATAAAAAGGCGAGCAAGGCGCCGATCAGGTTGCCCGTGACATTCAAGAGGGTTAGTTTGAGACGCATTCAGGTACTCCTCTTAAAAACAAACAAGGTGTTTTAAGCAAGCTGTGATATAGAGATGCAAGTATAGTTGGCGTTAAACGTTGTGTCAATTTTTCATCGCCATGCTGTTTGGGCCATATTGGGGTGAACCGTATCAGGGAAATTAACCAATGACAATGCATGAAGGATATATCCTGACCCGTGAATGCCTGGAACAGGGGGGCAAGCATCGTCTGCATTTCACCGGCATCGGCGAGGACGGACCTTTCGAGATTGTCATCACCAACAATCGTCCCTTGTTTTTCATCTCCCGCAGTGCAGTGCTGCCCAGGAGCTTGTTGCATATTAAGCGGCGTCCGGTGGATCTGACAGCCTTTGACGACAGCCCGGTGGATGCGGTTTACTTTCGCACCCAGAACGAGCTCTTCCGCGCCCGGGACCGCCTGCGGGAACAGGGTACGCCCTGTTTTGAAGCGGATGTGCGCCCAGAGGAACGCTTTCTCATGGAGCGCTTCATTCATGGCGGCATTGAATTTCAAGGGGATGCCAACCAAAAGGGCGGCCTTGGTCAATTTGTCGATCCCCGGATGTGCAGCAAGGCATTTCAGCCTGATTTTTCTGTTTTGTCCCTGGACATCGAAACCGGACAAAAGGGAGAACTCTACTCCATTGCCTGCCATTTCCAGGGGCGCTTGTCCGGCCAACAGCACGCAGAGGACAGCGAAATCAGGGAAGTCGGTGTGGTGCTGCTGTTGGATGCTTGCTATGGTAATGCTGAAGGTCATGACGCAATCGTTAATGAGAATCCTTTCAGCCATGATCTCCTGCCGGGTAGGGCTCATGAACCATTACCGCACCAGGGCATCCTGTTTCGCTTCAGGACGGAGCAGGGGCTGTTGGCGGCCTTCCTGTCCGTGATGGGCTTTTTGGACCCGGATATCATCATCGGCTGGCATGTGATCGGCTTTGACCTCATGTTCCTTGAAAAAAAGTGCAAGGCCTGCAATCTGCCCTTTGCCATCAGCCGGACCGGGCGCCCTCCCAGGATCCTTGAAGTTCGCAAGGGGGTGTTCAGGGCGGACATCAGCGGCAGGATCGTCATAGACGGGCCCCCGGCCTTGAGGGCAGCGTTTTACAGTTTTGAAAATTACCGCCTGGAGACGGTGGCGTCCGAGGTGCTGGGCTGGGGCAAGGACATTGCAGACAATGCGGATAAAGTAGCCGAAATCGAGCGGCGCTACCAAGAGGACAAGGCCAGCCTGGCCCATTACAACCTCCTGGATTGCCGGCTGGTATCCGGCATATTTTCAAAAACCGGCCTGATAGACCTGACGTTCAAGCGGGCCCTTATCAGCGGCCTGCCCATGGATCGGGTGGGCATGTCCGTGGCAGCCTTTGATTTTTTCATGCTGCCCAGGATTCATCGCCATGGGATTGTGGCGCCCAATGTCCAGGATGTGGAGAGTACCGGGTCCGCTGCCGGCGGGTGGGTTTTTGTTAAATCACCGGGATTTTACGAGCATGTAGCGGTATTTGATTTTAAAAGCCTGTATCCGTCAATTATCCGCACCTTTAAGATAGACCCTCTTTCCAGTCTGAAAGCCCATAACGACCCTTTGAATACGCCAGTGGGCACGGCCTTTTCGAAAACCGAACACATTCTGCCGGAAGCCATATCTGATTTGATGGCTAAGCGCGAGCAGGCAAAAGGGGATCAAGACCCGCATCTTTCCCAGGCTATAAAGATCCTTATGAACAGTTTTTACGGTGTTATGGGAACGCCGGGCTGCCGGTTCCACGACTTTCGGCTGCCGGCAGCCATCACCGGCACAGGTCAGTGGGTGTTGAAGCTCACCAGAAAACATTTTGAACATCACGGCTATGACGTGCTGTACGGCGACACGGATTCTGTTTTCGTAAAGCTCAAGAACAAAGAAAAACTCGATTATGGCAAAACAACTCGCGAACTGGTTCAGCGCATCAACACATTTATTGCCAACACCATCCGAACCGAATTTGGTCTGGAATCCCATCTGGATATCGAGTTTGAAAGGCATTTTCTAAAGCTGTTTATTCCCGCCCTCAGGGGGGGCGAAGAAGGCGCCAAGAAGAGATACGTTGGTTTGGTGGCCGGACCTGAGGAAGAAAAGCTTGTTTTCACGGGGCTCGAGTTTGTCCGTTCCGACTGGACCCGTCTGGCCAGGGATTTTCAGTATGAACTGTTTGACCGTATATTTCATGACCGGGAAGTGGTTGACTGGATCAGGGGGATTGTGGTTGATTTGCGGGACCATGTTTTTGATGATGACCTGGTATATGTAAAACGTCTGCGGAAACCGCCTGACGAATACCTCAAGGTCGTTCCCCCGCATGTGAAGGCCGCCCTTCTTCTGGGGGATCAGGCCGCAGGTTTGAAGGAAATAAGCTATGTTATGACCCGGCGCGGCCCAATGCCCCATGCCCTGCCCCACGACGACCTGGATTATACGCACTATATTGAGAAGCAGTTGAAACCCATTGCCGATGCGGTGCTGCAATTTTTGGATCTGCGTTTCAACGATATTCTCGGCGGGAAACAGCTGGAATTATTCTCGTAAATTTTCATGCCCTGAAGCGCGCAAAGAAGCATGAAACATATTTTAACCGTCGGTATCATCCGGCAACACACAATCGAGGAATACTATGTCGAGCCGCATTGTTCATTCAATGATCATCATCTGGGCACTCCTGCTTTTGTCCTGCAGCGCACCTGTTATCGGTGCCGAGGAACATGCTATACCCAAAGATCGCAGAGCGCCGGACTATCTGTCCGGGGATGAAAAAAAGTCGGTGGCCCTGTATCAAAAGGTCCTGCCGGCAGTCGTGACCATACTTACAGAAAAGCAAGACATCCAGTGGGATGACAAGGAACAGGAAGGGGCCCTGGGCAGCGGGGTAATCGTCTCGGCTGAGAATCATGTGCTGACTGCCGCACACGTGATCCAGGGAGCCGAAGTCATAACTATCAAAACATCTGATGGAAAACAGCGCCAGGCCAAGCTTTTGTTCAGCGAGGCCAGCGCGGACATTGCCCTTTTGCAGTTTGTCACCCTTGAACCGGAGCAGCCCTATGCCAGCATCGGCGATTCAGACCGCCTGGCGGTGGGGCAGCGTGCTTTTGCCATCGGCAGCCCGTATGGGCTTGAGAACTCCTTTTCCGTTGGATATATCAGCGGCTTTCGCGAATTCAATCGCCTTTATGACGGAACCATCAAGGCGGAGTTCATTCAGACCGACGCAGCCATCAACACGGGCAACAGCGGCGGCCCGATTTTCAATTCCCAGGCAGAAGTTGTCGGGATCGCTTCGAGCATCCTCACCCAGAGCGGCGGGTTTCAGGGCCTGGGCTTCGTGGTGGCCATCAATACGGCCAAACAACTCATGGCGCTGGAAAACCGGGTATGGATGGGGATTGAGGGCGTTTTTCTAAACCGCGCGTTGATCGCCGGCATCATGAACCGCGATTTGGAAGGCGGCTTGCTGATCGAACGCGTTGCCAAAGGCAGTCCGGCAGACAAAGCCGGCCTAAGAGGGGGGTCTTTTCCCGGCCAGATCATGGGGCGTGAATTCCTGCTGGGCGGTGACTTGATCATTCAGTTTAGCACAAAAGAGCGCTGCCCCCTGGAATGTCTGCTTGAAGCCAAGAAATATCTTTCCGGCGTCGACAACATTCCCGTGACATATCTGCGGGAGGGTGTAGAAATGACCACGGTGATGGACGTGTCACAAAGTCGTCTGAACTATTTGGAAAGATTGGATTTTTCCGGGCCCTGAATTAACCAGAGGTCAGAAGTCAGAAGCCAGAAGACAGAAAAAAAGCCAAATGTTCGACACGGATTTCACGGATTTCATAGATTTTAGGACAAATATTTTTTTCTCAATAACCAAAGAATGAATCACGAAAGCACGAAATGTTTAGAGTAAATTTTCATGGTTTCGTCCTTTCGTGATTTCGTGATGGGAGATCTTAGTATTCAATTGTAGCAATTAAGCGCTAATTGAATCCATGCAATCCGTGAAATCCGTGTCTGATTAATATGTGTGTGCGAAAATTCTTAATAAGGTGACAACTTTTTATCAGGACTTGAAAGCCGGCCTCTGTTCTCCGTCCTCTGATTGTAGCCTTTGCGGTCCAAGGTCTGCTTTTGACTTCTGGCCTCTGGCTTCCGTCCTCTGTTTTCTGTCCTCTGTAGCTCATTTCTCCGCAAGCATTTTGACGGGCGTCCTTAGCGTTTCATTGGTTTATTTTTCATCACCGATTTGACCATTTTGCCGAACTGTTTATCCCGTTGCTTTTTTTCCAGATAGGACATCTGGTTGAATTCTGATTCTTTGCGCAGTTTCAGATAGTTCTGGTAGTGCCCCTGGTTAATTGACCCGTCAGCCAGTGCCCCAAGGACGGCACAGCCCTTTTCATGGGTGTGGGTGCAGTTGCCGTATCGGCATTCTTCGGCCAGTTGTGCGATGTCGTCAAAGACCTCTGCGATGCCGTTTTCCACATCGATGTTGCCCAATTCCCGCATGCCGGGCGTATCCACGAGCATGGCCCCGCCAGGCAGCATGATGAGCTGTCGCCGGGTGGTGGTGTGCCGTCCCTTGCCGTCTTTT
>Ga0180435_10005435_pt1 | contig 12385 bp, 13 predicted proteins | sample SS_ome_3_FD_132467 | JGI IMG/M metagenome (GOLD analysis project Ga0180435, IMG submission 132467) | Hypersaline lake sediment archaeal communities from the Salton Sea, California, USA - SS_3_S_1 metaG | ecosystem: Environmental > Aquatic > Non-marine Saline and Alkaline > Hypersaline >... | reverse complement strand
CGTACCACCGGAGACGATCGCACCGGTGCTGTCGTAGAGTGTCACGGTCGTGGCGAACGCCGGATGCAGTATCGACGTGTTGACCATCAGGTAATCGTCCTGCACCAGGTCGATTTGGAAGTAGTCGTCGTCTGTGGGAGTAGTCGCCAGGAGACCGGTTCCGAACAGCGTTTCGTTCCCGATTCGCGTGGATGTCAATACCGTCGTGGTCGTAGTCCAGTCATTATTACCCGGTTCATCGTCGGTAATGGGGACCATGGCGGCGAACGCCGAAGTGGACAAACTCAACACGCAGAGCACACAAAGCAATCGAGCAATAAGAGCCATGATAAACCTTCCTCATCTTTGGGCGGTGTCACAGAGAGGAGACCAAATGAACCTCCAACCCTACCTGGCTTGAGCACCGCAATCTGAACGCATGACGAACGCCGGAGCATAACGCATTCGCCTATTCTTAAGCACACCTATCATAGTCGCACATCGCCCCTGTGTCAAGAGCTAATCAATAAAAATACCAAAAAAACATCAAAAAGGGACTCCTGGCGCCATATATCCTTCTTATGGCAGGCAAATGCGCTTTTGCTGAACCGCGAAGGACTTACGAATGTTCCGGAAGCGCCATAAAAGCCTTCGAGAGGTCCACCAGTCCAATGTGCGCCCTGACCGGCGCATCGCCATATGGGGATTTCCGGTATGAACATCTTCAGGATGCGCCAATTATGCTGGTTTTGACGTTGTTACCGGCGTCCGCCGCGTCAGTGCATGCCAGCATCGCAGTACGAGGCGGTGTTTTAGCATTCGTAGGTTCATCTGAAACGTTTGCCTTCGGGGTTCTTTGGTTCTGCTTGTGAGACAGGTTCTGTATGTTCGCGTTTGGCGATGGCGGTCATCTTTTCCACGATCGTCGGATGCTTGTCGGCCAGGTTGCTGCTCTCGCCTGCGTCCCTGCTGAGGTCGTAAAGCTCGAAGGGCGCATCACCGCCCATTCTCACCAGTTTCCATTTACCCATCCGGACGGCCTGCTGCAGACCGTTCTTTACATAGGTCAGCGTCCTCCAGTTCGCTACGCGGGTGTATTCCCAGTATAGAAACTCATGTTTTTTCTGCTCGTGTGCCCGGCCGGTAAGGGTCGCCACCGTGGAAATACCGTCGATGTCTTTTGGCAGGTGTTTCGTTGTCCCGGTCAGTTCAGCCAGGGTCGGCATGACGTCGGCGAAATACCAGGGCAGATCGCTCTGGCTTCCGGCTTTGATCCGCCCGGGCCACCGGACGATCAATGGAATGCGAATTCCGCCTTCATACAAGTTGGTCTTCTGCCCGCGGTATGGCCCGTTGGAACCGAAGAAATTACCGAATGCGGGATATCCGCCGTTATCCGAGCAGAAGAACACCACCGTATTGTCATCGATCTTCAGTTTCTTTAGAAGATCTAGAACCTCACCCACATGCCGGTCGACCATCGCAACCATGGCCGCGTAAACCTTGGCGTTTCTCGGCCAGCGCTTATCCTTCAGTTTCGCCATCGTGGGGTCGTCGTTGGGGATATGCCAACTTCCGTGCGGCGGCGTCCATGGGCAGTAACAGAAGAACGGGCGATCCTTGTTCTTTCGGATGAACTTTTTCGCCCGCTCGAATATTACGTGATGAGTATATCGCTCTTTGCTTCCCCTCGGTCCTTTCATTTCCACTTTTCTGCTGTTGCGCCAGAGGTAATCGGTCCAGTAATTATGTGCGTGGACCTGGTGGTAATATCCGAAAAACTCGTCAAATCCGTGCTTTTCGGGCACGCCGGGAGTACCGACCTCGGCGATTCCCCATTTTCCGAATCCGCCTACGGTGTAACCGCCTCGCTTGAGCACCTCTGCGATCGTTACATCGTCAGCCAGCAGGGAAATACCGCCCAGATTCCCCCGCACCGTTGTGTGCCCCATGTGCTTACCGGTCATAAGAACGCTGCGGGCCGGCGCGCAAACGCAACAACCCGAATACGCCTCTGTAAATCGCATTCCCTCCCTTGCCATCCGGTCAATGTTCGGAGTCGGCAGCTTTTGTTTGTTTCCGCCGTAGCATCCCGGATCGATCGGTCCGAGATCGTCAACGATAATATAGACAATGTTGGGCGCCGGTTTCCCCGCGGAGGTCTTTGCCTGACTCTCCGCTGTGGAACACCTGTTAAGTGCGGCCAACGCCGCGCCAAAACCGATCGACTTGAGAAAGTCCCGTCGCGAATCTGTTGTCGCCATCGTAAACTCCTTTTGTCATTCCATAACGGAGCGCAAATGGTCAAACAACGGATTAGCATTCAGTATTGCATCAATTCCGCCTTGCCGAGCAGGTATTCGTCGCGCAATCCAACGGTCCGGGCATTACCGAAAACCGCGAAACTAAAACCCCGCAGTTAATGCAAAGGTCGAACATTGATATTCAGGGCGTCCGAATTGACTGGCTGGGTCCCAAACTGTACACTATCTCCGCTGTTTGAAGCAATCATTGCAGACGGGTGAATTTTTACTTCAGTTTAAGGAAAGGATGAAAGGGTGAAACATTTTGGATTTGGCATTATGGCGGTGGTGATAGCGGGTATCGCGGTCTGGTTTTCCGCCGTTTCGGCGGCGAGTGAGAAGTCTTCCAAGTCGCCGGAGACCGCACCGCCAAAGAAAGGCGGTCGGGGCGCTGCGACGACGGCCGATGAGTTCAAGCTCTATCGCATAGGGACGGTGAAGAAGGACGGAAAGCGAACGACTATCGTTCTGAAAAAGAAGTACCAGGACGGGCTTCTCAGGTTTGAGAAGCTTTCACACGTAACCGTAATCTATTGGTTCGACCGGAACGACACGCCTGAAAGGCGGGCGATCCTGAAGGTCCATCCGGGCGGTAACAGGAATAATCCGCTTACCGGCGTGTTCGCAACGCACTCGCCGGTCCGACCCAACCTGATCGCCATAACCCGCTGCAAAATTATCTCAGTCAAGGACAACGTTATCGAGATAAACGGTATCGACGCCTTTCCAGATTCCCCCGTCCTCGACCTGAAAAGCTGATCCCAATTGACGCCCTGACCCCAATTGACGCCGGAAATTGCGGGCGGGGACTTGAAATCGTACCATAAGAGTGCTATATATGTAATGGCCGTCGTCGCGTCGGCGCCTGACCGGACGCGATTACCGCCGAAAGGTTTTGTATGCTTGCACTCACGAAGAAAACAGGATATGCACTGGTCGCAATGAGTCACCTGTCGAAACTTGAAGACGGGCGATTGTCCAGCGCGCGGGAAATCGCCAATCTCTTTGACGTTCCGGTCTCGCTTCTGATGAACGTGCTGAAGCAGTTGGCCTCGGCCGGGTACGTCGAATCCGTGCGCGGCGCCCGCGGTGGATATCGCATGGCGATCGATCCGGAGACCGTCAGCCTCGCCGACATGGTGGGCGTTCTGGAAGGGCCCGTCAGGCTCGCCGAATGTCTCACAGAAGCGGCGGGCGACGATACCGAGTGCACCTGCCAGGTGATGGCCAAATGTCCCGTGATCGATCCGGTCCACCGCGTGCAGCGCAAACTGAAGGATTTTCTGGCCAGTGTCACACTTGGGGAGATAGTCAATTACCCCCGCGCGTCGACGGAGAATAAAGGGTGACGCCAATGGCTTTGAAATTACCGATTTATTTTGACCACAACGCCACCACGCCTCTCGATCCGCGCGTGCTGGAGGCGATGAGTCCTTACATGACCGAGCATTTCGGTAACGCCGCCAGCCGCAATCACCCGTTCGGATGGAAGGCCGAAGCCGGTGTCGAAAAGGCCCGCGCCCAGATCGCGGACCTCCTGGGCGCCGAGCCCAAGGATATCGTGCTGACTTCCGGCGCTACCGAGTCGGACAACCTGGCGATCAAGGGCGTCGCCGAGATGTATCGCGACAAGGGCAATCACATCATCACGTGCGTCTCGGAACACAAAGCCGTGATCGATCCGTGCAAGCGGCTTGGCGAGGCGGGTTTTGACGTGACGTGGTTGGCGCCCGACGAGTTCGGACGGGTCTCACCGGAGCAGGTTTCCGAGGCGATAACCGACCGGACGATCCTGATATCGATCATGGCGGCCAACAATGAGGTCGGTACGATAAACCCGATCGCCGCTATCGGGCAGGCAGCCCGAGCCCGTGGGGTGTTTTTCCATACCGACGCGACACAGGCGGTCGGTAAGATTCCTATGAACGTCGACGATATGTGCATTGATCTGCTGAGCATGAGCGCGCACAAGATTTACGGTCCGAAGGGCGTCGGATGCCTTTACGTTCGCAGGCGGAATCCGCGCGTTCGCCTGAGATGCCAGATGGACGGTGGTGGACACGAACGCGGTATGCGGAGCGGGACGCTGAACGTTCCGGGCATTGTCGGATTCGGCGAGGCGTGCAGTATCGCCGGCGCCGAAATGTCCGACGAGTTGGCGCGCTTGACGGTATTGCGGGACCGCTTGCACGAGGGCCTGGTTGAGTCCCTGAAGTTCGTCAAACTCAACGGGCATCCGGTCGAGCGCCTCGGCGGTACGGTGAACCTGTCTTTCGCTTACGTCGAGGGCGAGGCGCTGATGATGAAAATGAAGGATATCGCCGTTTCGTCCGGGTCGGCCTGCACCAGCGCGTCGCTGGAACCGAGCTACGTGCTCAGGTCGATGGGCGTTTCGGACGAGTTGGCCCACAGCAGTATCCGTTTCAGCCTCGGGCGCAACACGACGGTCGAGGAAGTGGACTACGCGATCGCCCAGGTGACACGGGCAGTAACGGAACTGCGGGAACTCAGCCCGCTGTACGAACTGGCGATGGAGAAGATTGATTCGGTTGCTGCGAAGTAATCGACCGGAATAAGGTTTTTGATATATGGCTTACAGCGACAAGGTAATGGACCACTTCAGCAACCCGCGCAACGTCGGGTCGCTGGACAAGAACTCGCCGAACGTTGGCACGGGCATCGTGGGCGCTCCGGAATGCGGCGACGTGATGAAACTGCAGATCGAGGTCGACGACGACGGGAATATTGTCGATGCGAAGTTCAAGACCTTCGGATGCGGTTCGGCGATAGCGGCCAGTTCACTGGCCACCGAGTGGCTCAAGGGCAGGGATCTCGATCAGGCCAATGAACTGAAGAATACCCAGATCGCCAGTGAACTGTCGTTACCACCGGTCAAGATTCACTGTTCGGTCCTGGCGGAAGATGCAATAAAGGCCGCCATCCAGGATTGGAAACGCAAGAACGGAAAGGGTTGACCCAGGGCCCGTTTCGGGCGAGGAGTTGATTATGGGCATTAAGATAACAAGGCACGCCGCGGTGAAGATCAAGGAAGTATTCGAGGCCAACGGTATGCCCGAAAACGCCTGCCTTCGCGTGGGCATCAAGGGCGGTGGATGCAGCGGATTCAGTTACACGCTGGACGTATCGGACGAACCGGCCGACGGAGACGAGGTCTTCGAGCGCCAGGGCCTTCGGTTGATCTGCGACCCGAAGAGCTACCTCTACCTCAATGGTACGGAAATTGACTACAGCGACGACCTGCTCAAGGGCGGTTTCGTGTTCAACAACCCCAATAGCAAGACCAGTTGCGGATGCGGAGCGAGTTTCTCGGCGTGAAGCGACGCTGACCAATGAGCAGTTACGCCGTTTAGCGGTCGACGCCTGCGTCGGCCTCGTCGCGACGAAGTCGCGATCGCCGTCGCCTTTCCCGTTATTGCCCACTGGTCGCTCGAAAGAAAATCATGACTGAAACACACGACCAGGCCGCTCCCGTCAAGTGCCGCCACTGCGACAAGCCCATGAGCACCCCGATGGTGTGCGACTATTGTCACACGGTTAGCCTCGACGCCACAGTGGCCGACTATTTCACGCTCCTGGACCTGCCGAGGCGCTTCGACCTGGACGGCGAGGAGATACACCGCAAATTTCTCGCCCTAAGCCGGCACGCACATCCGGATTTCCACGCCGGTGATACACCGGAAGTTCAGCAATTGCATTTGCGGGTTTCGGCGGTCTTGAATGACGCCTATCGCACGTTGAGCGATCCCGCCTCGCGGGCGGCGTATCTGTTGATGCTGTTCGGGGGCAAGGGTTCGGTCGAGGACAAGTCCGTGCCCGACGGATTCCTGGGCACGATGATGATGATGCAGGAAGAACTTGCCGATGCACTGGACACCGACGATCGAGCGGAAATCGCTCGCATTACTGAAGTGCTGCAAACTCAACACGACGGGCTGATCCGCAGGATAGGAACGCTGTTCGAGCAGTATCAGGAATCGATATCCTGCAAGGCGGTCGTGGACGATTTGCTGGGCGAACTGCGACAGCAGCTCAATGCGGTTTCTTACGTCAAAAAACTGCTTTCGCAGGCGACAAGCGCGGAGCACGCTCATGAATGACAGCTTGATACTCGGGATTGACCTGGGCACGACAAACTCGCTGGCGGCTGTAATGAGACCGGGCGGTCCGGAGATCGTTCGTGATGCCGACGGTGCGGCGCTGATTCCGAGCGTAATCGCCTTTGGCGACAGAAAGGTCACTGTCGGCGCCGAAGCCAGGGCCCACGCGGTCGAGAATCCGACGGCCACTGTCTATTCGGTCAAGCGCCTTATGGGCAAGAGCATTGCGGACCTGACGTCCGATATGGATGTCTTGCCCTACGATGTTGTACCGGGCAGGCACGATACGGTCTGTGTGAAGGTTAATGGGCGCGAGATGACTCCGCAGGAGCTTTCTGCGATAATACTGCGTGACATAAAGGCCCGAGCGGAGACCGCCACGGGACAGGAAATTTCGAGGGCGGTTATCACGGTTCCGGCGTACTTCGACGATGCCCAGCGCCAAGCCACTCGCGACGCGGGGCGAATCGCCGGCCTGGAGGTCTGCAGGATAGTCAACGAGCCGACGGCCGCTGCGCTGGCTTACGGATTGGATCGAAGCGAAAACGCCTGCATTGCGGTCTACGACCTGGGAGGCGGGACCTTTGACGTATCGATCCTGAGAGTATCGGGCGGGGTTTTCGAGGTGCTCAGCACGCAGGGCGACACGCGGCTCGGGGGTGACGATCTCGATCGAGAACTGATAAACCTGCTGACCGGAGAGATACGCGACGAATTTGGCCAGGGGTTAACGTTCCCGCCCGCTACCAGGCAGGCGCTGCGAATTTTTGCCGAAGCCACCAAGGTGCGCCTCTCGACAGAGTCCGACGCCACCGTCGAAGTGGATCTTGGGGGTGGAAGGGTCTTCCGGCGGACGATCACGCGCGACGAATTCGAGTCGCTTGCTACCGGGTGGATCGACCATACCATCGAGCACTGCGATCGGGCGCTGAGGGACGCCGGTCTCGGTCCGGGGGATGTCGATCAGGTCGTCATGGTGGGCGGGTCTACTCGCGTGCCCCTGGTGCGCCGCAAAACGGAAGAGTTTTTCGGGCGGGAACTTTACACCGCGGTCAATCCCGACGAGGTCGTTGCGCTCGGGGCGGCCGTTCAGGCGGGAATACTTTCCGGGATCAAACGCGATATTCTCCTGTTGGACGTTACTCCTCTTTCGCTTGGTATCGAGACGCTGGGAGGCGCCGTCGGAAAGCTGATCATGCGCAACTCGACCGTTCCCTGCCAGGCCACCGAGACGTTCAGCACCTACGTTGACTCGCAGACTTCGGTCGACATCAACGTGCTTCAGGGCGAACGAGAACTTGCCAAAGACTGCCGATTACTGGGTAAATTCCAACTCGATGGCATTCCGCCCATGCCCGCCGGCGCCCCGAGAGTGCAGGTGACATTCCTGCTTGACGCCAACGGGATACTGAACGTTTCGGCCAGGGAACTCAGGAGCGGAAAAACCGCCTCCGTCCAGATCACTCCCGCACACGGGCTCACCCGCGACGAAGTCGACTCCATGGTCCAGGATTCGTACGCCCATGCGGTCGAAGACCTAAACGCGCACCGCCTGATCGACCTGAGAAACGAAGCCGAAAGAATACTCGGGGCGATCGAAAAATCGCTCCAGGTGACCGGCAGGGTGCTCGGCGACCCGCAGCGCCGGGCGCTCGACGCCGCTGCGGGCGACCTGCGGGCCAAGATGGGCCGAGACGATTGTGACGCGATCTACGAGGCGATGTCCGCGGCCAACGAGGCTGCGATGCCGCTGACCGAGGCCCAGATGGACGACGTGCTTTCAAAGACAATCAAAGGCCGCAAAATGGACGACGTTTGAGGCGGTTTATGACCAAGTTCAACGTGACATTCAAACCGGTTGACAAGGTCGTTTCAGTCGACCCGGACGACTTTCCCCTCGGCGGTCACGGCCGGCCCGGCAGCCTGCTCGCTATCGCCCTGGCCAACGACATTCCGATAGAATGTGCCTGCGGTGGAGAAGGTGTCTGCGGGACGTGCCACGTGATTGTCGAAGAGGGGATGGACAATCTCTCGGCGCCCGGAGACGACGAATTCGACACCCTCGACCAGGCGCCGGGCAACACGCTGAACAGCCGCCTGGCGTGCCTGGCGATCGTGACCGGCGACGTGACGGTGACAATACCGCGCTGGAACCGCAACGCAGTATCGGAACACGAATAGCTGAGTGAGGTGCGCAATGCCGTCATTGAAATGGTCCGACGCCGACGAGATCGGTTTTGAACTGAGCGAGAAGTTCCCGGACCTCGACCCCCTGGGGGTCCGTTTTACGGATATGCACAAGCTGGTCGCCGAACTGTCCGGTTTCGCCGACGCACCCGAAGCGTCAAGCGAAGGAGCCCTCGAAGCGATCCAGATGGCGTGGTTGGAATACTTCCGGGAATAGTTCGATCTCGTCGCGATGGCGTATTACTCGAATGGCGATCAAAGGGTTCTCTGAGATTTTGCTGGTGAATCTTGCGTCTCTTGTCGAAGAATGCTTCTGGGTGTGGTATGATCTACATGTGGTTGCCGGTGAACACGCACTGTTTCGGGTCCAGGTTGTACATTTGAGAGAGACCTAAGAGTCTCATATGGGTTTCGCCATGTTGAAAGAACTGAGAATCGACGGATATCGCGGGTTCAAGTCATTTGAAATGAGCGGGCTCGCACAGGTCAACCTGGTAGTTGGCATGAACAACAGCGGGAAGACAGCTCTTCTGGAAGCGATCGAACTGCTCTCTTCTCCAGGATACCCGGTGTGGCAACTGTTGGGCCCATTGCGTCGACGGGGTGAGAGCTTTCCCGATGAAGAAGGAACGACAGCACGGAATATTGAGTATGATGTAGGACATCTTTTTTATGGCCACAAACCCGATATCGGGTCTTTGTTTGCAGTCGAGGCCAATACGACGAGAGGCCACGACTTCGTGCGAGCCACGATCGTTGCTCCAGACAAAGAGTCCCAGGTGAGGTTGTTTGAGGACTATAGCATTGAAGAAGACGATTTCCACACACGGTCTTTGGCGATTGGTTTGGAATCATCCCTGATCCGTGACCCACTCGTTCTGCCCCTAACCTTCCGCGGCGGTCTGTCCCATGGAGTATTGCGGTATTTTCCGCGCCCCACAGTTCCCGAGGAAACTGGTCGTGAAACGACTTTCTTAACCACGGATTCACTGACGTCGCAGGATGTAGCTCAGTACTGGAAATCCATCGCTCTCACGGTAGAGGAGAACCTGGTCGTTCAGGCATTGAGGATTCTGGACGGTAACATTGAACGAGTGGCGTTTGTCGGTGCTCCCCATGGTTTCGTTCCCGGTGGGCGCGGGGGACTGCTCGTGAAGTACCAAGACAGCGATTACCCCATTCCCATCGGGAGCCTGGGGGATGGGATGTGGAGGATGTTCAGCATCGCCGTAGCGCTCATTCGTTCGAGGGGCGGCGTCCTTCTGGTGGATGAAATCGACACGGGGCTTCACTACTCCACTATGCATGAGATGTGGTGGCTGGTGCTTCAGACTGCCGAGCGACTGGATGTGCAGGTATTCGCGACAACGCACAGTTCGGACTGCATAAACAGCCTCGCAAGCGTTTGTCGCGGCGGGCGACCTGAGCAGGTAAGCATGCAGAGACTTGAGGAGGGCAATGGTATGGCCGTGTCGTATTCTAAGGACGAAATCTGGTCGGCCGCACAGCACGGGATCGAGACACGGTAGTCATGGCTAGATTGCACACGAAGTTTCTCCTTACTGAAGGCAAAGACGATGTTTACGCTATAGGGAGCTTGATGTCTAATCACGTGGCGTGGGGAACAACGGAAGATGAATGGCCCGTGAAGATCGAGTCTGCGGGAAGCGTTGGCGAACTTCTCGACGACGCCTACATCAGCGCCTCGCTGAAAAGGCCTGGACTTGCAGCGCTCGGCGTCGTGCTGGATGCAAATGAATCATTTGAGGGACGGTGGGAACGAATCCGGCAACTCTTTCGCCCCGCATTCCCGAGAATCCCCGAGACACTGGATCAGGATGGCATGATTACTGAGAGTGATTCTGGTCTGCGCCTTGGCGTTTGGATCATGCCCGACAATCGTTCGCGGGGAATGCTGGAGACCTTCCTGGCATATCTTGTCCCTAATGACAGTGAAGCCGTCTGGCAAGAGGCGATCAGTGCGTCCGACAGGGCTCGAAACGCTGGCGCTCCGTTCAAGGAAATCCATGCAGACAAGGCCAGGATTCACACATGGCTCGCATGGCAGGACCCGCCGGGAAGGCCATTTGGCGAAGCCCTGAAGAACACGTGTCTTGACCCCTCAGTGCCGCAAGCTGCAGCATTCGCACAGTGGTTCATCACCCTTTATGGGTTGGAAAGCATTCAGTCGGCGTAATGGGGCGGGATAAAAAAGGGGTCCGGGAGGAGTGATTACTCGAACAGCGTTCCGGAGGGTTCTGTAAAAATGTAATCGTTGTCGTGGAAGTACTGCACCGCTTCGTGTGTCGAGGCGAAGACCTTTGTGGCGGTTTCTGTGACGAATGGTGACGGTTCGGCTTGCGGTTTCCAGATCACGAAGACTTCCCTGGTCGCTTCGTGCGCGTGCTGTAATTCGCGTTCTACTCCGCTGGAGAGGCCCGGTCTGCCGTCTGGAAGGGCGGGAACCAGCGAGACTATCATATCCGCCTGGTCTATCAGCTTGAAATCGCGGGCGTATATCTGCCCGTCAATGTCGGCGATGATGTCGACAAGCTGTGCGGTGTCCAGCGAAATCCGCTGTGCGGGCGGACCGGTTTCCACCGTGCGAAGTCCCTCTCTGGCGGCATGGAGCGCCATCGTGGCCAGGTACTTCTCTTCCAGGTCGCCGGGGTCGAAACAGACAAAGCAGCGTTTCAACTCGCGTCTGAAACAATCGATTTCAGTCAGCAGGTCCGGCATGTTGGCCACGTGTGACATCGGAAAGCTGATGTAGGCTTTCTTCTTCCTCGGGCGGAAGAGCAGGTCCACAACCGTCTGGGCGGTGCTTTCGTCGGCGCCGACGGCCATGATATAGCAGCATCCGTGTCCTCGCATGATCTGGCTGAGCAGTTCGGTGGCCAGTATCTCCTCCTCTCGCCAGACCATGATATCTTTGAGTGTGTGGTCGAGGTGTCCGTCCCTGACGAGTCGATAGTGGGTTCGGTCGACGTTGTCGACCATGACGATGTACAGGTCGGCGCTCAGTTCGTCCATAAGATCGTGGTCGAAAGCCGAAAACAACCCGTGTCGCCATCGGAACGTGGCATGGGTGTTGACCAGCACGTTGGGCTTGTTTCTGCAGGTGTCCAATACATCTTTGAAGACGCTTCGCCGCAGTGAGTTCAGGCGTGAGAGCGGCAGGTCCAGGATCCTTCCGGGCATCACATCGGGCGCTTCGGCGTACATCATGTCTCCGACGTTGGATACCGCCAGGTCGAATCCCTGCTCTGCCGCCATGTGGGCTACTCGGGCGACGAATGCCTTTTTGTCCAGCCCGACTTGTCCTGTTACGACTACACGCATAGTGGTATTTTGCTGCTGTCGGGGTGAGGCTTCAATTCTCTCGGTGGGTATGGAGCGATCTGAAACTCATTCACGTACCGGTCGGTTTGGTGGTGGGCGCCTTTCCGGGATTCGTTCCAGCCCTGTTGCCATCCGGTTTCTTCAGCAGATTGGCGATTTGGGCTTTGAGGTTCCTGACTTCTCTCTGCAGGCGTTCGGATCGCGTTTTGTACAAGTCGCGTTCGACGGCGGCGGTTTTTAGTACTTTGAGGTCCTCGGCCTGCATCTTGACGGTAAATGTCTGCTGCTTGAGGGCCTTCTGGAGTTCCTGAACGTTTTCGTTGGATTTTCGCAGCCTGGCGTTTTCGTCCTCGATGACTTCCAACCGCTCGCGAAGCGTCTTGATCTGGCGTTGGAGCGTGGCGATCTCCTGCTGCGGTGTGATCTCGGGTTCGACCGGTTGGGTAGTGGGTGGGG
>Ga0180435_10005434_pt1 | contig 12387 bp, 10 predicted proteins | sample SS_ome_3_FD_132467 | JGI IMG/M metagenome (GOLD analysis project Ga0180435, IMG submission 132467) | Hypersaline lake sediment archaeal communities from the Salton Sea, California, USA - SS_3_S_1 metaG | ecosystem: Environmental > Aquatic > Non-marine Saline and Alkaline > Hypersaline >... | reverse complement strand
TGGCGTCTATGAGCAACTCAACATAGCCATTGGAATCCATATCGAAATGAGAATAAGTAGTATTGTCAAGGATGACAGTGAAATCCAAGGATATGGAATCGGTGTTGTTATCATCAGCAGAATCAACCCAGTCCAGATCGCCCGGAGCAAAATGTTCAAATTCAAATTTGACTTGTTCGATTGCTTGCCCGTTAAGATGGCTTCCAAAAATCCAAAAAAAACATAAAGAAATAACACAAAAAATATTGATCGGTAAAATATCCGTTTTCATAACTCCACCTCCATTTTTATGTATACTCATCACGATTGAATTTTCCCATTTTCGTATTATGTACCTACGGCTCTGTCCAGCGTAAAAAACCGGGGACTATCCGCGAGTAAAGCTCTTCATTGCTGTTACTTAAGAAATAAACGCCTCCCGCAGATTCATCCGTACGCAACACTACTTACCAGAAAAAGCGCGAAATCGCACCAAAACTTGCTTAATATTATATTCTCCCCCAGTAGCCTATTTTCAATACCTAAATAAATTTCAGCATAAAAACAGAGGGGATATTTAAAAAGAGAAGGGAAACAGGCGTGGCATTTTGTAATCCTTTTATTTGAAAAGATTTATGACACACAACAAGTTCAACACATGAAAAATTAGAACGTGTTTTTGATAACGACCAAACAGAAAATCTTCACTGCATTTTGTTTCAATTGCCTATTTATCCAGATATTTTCATATCTGTTATATCCGGCAAAATCCTGAATATCGTTATTTTTCCATTATTTGTTGAATTACGGAAAATATATGGTGGATTTTGTCTGTAAATAACCAAAAAAATTTGACCTGCATCGGAAAAAAACCGTATTATATATATATGAAGCGTATCTCCTTTCGCGGCGCTTCGGCCGGCACTCGATTTTTTTGGGTGTCGGCTGTTTTTTTGGGGGTCAATAGCGACAGGCCGGTCGGTATGCATCTGCCCCATTCTTTGGTTGTTCCATTGCTTGTTAATATAAAATCGAAGTGGATATACACCCATCGGGTATGAGAATTCCTGGTAGGGCCCGGGGTAAAGGTTTTACTGACAAGTAAATACATCATACGAAAACGGGAAACTTAATCGCGATGAGTATATCATAATCCGGGTCAATCAATCGCCGACGTATTTTCCCTCATTTTGTCTTCGATTTTTCAGGCTTTTATTATTTCGTAAAATGCTCTTGATTAATTCTTTGGCTTTATCCGCTTCCAGACTATCGGGCCATTTTTGGATAATGTCATCGCATTTTTTCAGGGCGTCCGGGTATTTTTTAATCGTTTTTAATTGATTCGCACGAGTCAGTTCCTGTTCCGCTTCAAAAACATTTGTTTTTTTCCTGGTTTCGATTGAAGCTCTGTTTGGCTTTGGTTTTTCTGTGGTAGTTGAATTATTTGCGACAGAATTTGTTTTCCCGCTGCCGCCACTAACGATTTTACCCAGCCTGCTTTTTGTTGTGGGTTTGGTCCCCGAAGGCAGAGACTGGAAGGACACTTGGTTCAGGTTAGGAATTGTTGTTTTGGGTAGCTCCTGGTTTAATATGATACGCGGCAGTAATCCCCCGACAGGTCCGATATAACGAATTTTTCCCTCGGTTCCCACGATCATCATTACCGGGCTGGCTTTTTCGATGCTAGCCGATAGTTGCTCACGATTAATTGCTTGTTCTGCCAGACAATTAGACCAGGGCCAGGATTTTTCATTGAGCATTTTCAAGCATAACCCCCAAGCCATTGCACCTTCATTTAAATTAATACCGACAAATTGCATACGCCCCCCCGTTCGTATGGGGCCATAGCGCTGGAATAATTTTTTAAACTGTTCCATGTTTTTATTTAGATCACCGGAAGCTAAAAAGTCATCCTCGGTTTTAGTGCTGGAGGATGTTTTTCGTCCTCGCCGGGCAGATTTAGCCATATGGGACATTTCCCATGGAGCTGTTCTGGAGGCCGTGTGGCGGCTTCGGGTATTTTTATTCGTATTCGTCGATGATTGATCCGGGGGAACTGCCCACAACAGGGCACATAATATTTGTCCCTTGCCCGGCTCAAAGTAAAAATAACTTCCATTGGTGTTATGAAGCCGCACTTTAGGAAAAGGTTTTCCCAGAAATTCAAAAGGCATATAAGCCACCGGGAGTTTCAGGATGACTTCGGCTTGTTTGGCGGTATTTCCTCCGTAAGAAGTTCTCTTTCTCCCTCGAGAGGAGTTGAAGTTTCCCCCTGGGCCTAAAATTCCCGGATTTGTAGGGGTAATCCCGCCGTAACTTCTTCCCGTCAAAGAAACGTTCCCATCTCTTTTGCCTGATCGGACATTATTCCTGGGGCTGGTTGGGGATTTTTTAGCGGATTCATCGATCCTCTGGAAATTCCATTCACTGGAAGATTCCGACGGATTTACCAGATCATTGTTTTGCGGAAATTGATCTAAATTTTGCCGGCCAGCCATTTGATAGCTGTCGTAGCTCGAATTGTATTCTTCTCGAGCCACTTTTCCTCCGGCCCGTCTTTGTAATTCCCTGGCAGCCATATCATAATCCCCCCAAATCAATGCCAGTAAAATGCAGCTGTCGCTTATGTCGGGGTAGCTGGAAATATTTTTGGATGCATTTTTCATGGCTTGGCGGAGATGTTTTAATACTTTTTCACCATCACCGGTATAATGCGATAAATAGGCGTTAACCATGTCAAAATGCGCCTTTTGTATCGGTTTAAAACGACGGTAATAATTTTTCGATTTTTTCAGGTTTTCTTCTACGATGATATCAATATCTTCCGCTCCCAAAGTTTTCATTGGAGATACATAGCCCGACAGGATTTTTTCGAAAATTGTCTGGACGATTTCAGCTTCCTGTTGGAGTGCCGATTTTGATTTTCCCGCTGTTCGACTGGAGGTTCTTCTTTGGCTCCAGAGCAGGCCGGGTTTGGCCGCCCATAAAAGCATTATCGCATATATTATTATATAACAATAATTTGCGCTGTTTGAGATTCTTTTCGGCGTTCGGTTTGACATTTCAATAACTCCCCACTTCTTTGGTGTTTGGTAGTTCAAGCCGTTTTACCCCCGCGTGTATAACCCATGGGTAGAGAATTCCCGGCAGGGCCTGATGTAATTATATTTGCGGCAAGTATACCCATCGGGTATGAAATTCCTGGCAGGGCCCGATGTAATTGTTTTCTGGTTAAATATATACATAACGCGAAAATGGGAAAATTCAATCGTAAGCAGTATAAATACATATATTGGGCCACAATAACTGCAAAAGTTAACACTGCAAGATATTATAATAAATATTTTCTTTGATTTCAACCTTGCATTTCCCGCGTAATCACAAAATTATTGACGTTTCTGCTTACTTTCGCTACTTTATACAAGTACTGCGTACGGCTAAAATTGTGGGTGCTGACGTTTCATAAGTAAGGTTAGCGGCGAGCTTCGCTCGCGGACAGTTCCGGTTTTTTATGCTGGACAGAGCACCTGAGCGTAACTTAGCCTGCATTCCTATGAACCTTCTACTCCCATTGCGTAGAGTAGGTCATCTCCAGTTTTTATGCCCCATGGGTATGATAGTTTCTGGCAGGGACCGGTGTAAAGGTTTTTCGGATAAGTAAGTATATAATACGAAAACGGGAAAATTCAATCGGAAGCAGTATATAAGGAAGATGATGCCATGAACCGACCGGATCATAAATTATGGAAACAAACTTCTCAGTCCCATTTTCATCGCTGGGCAGAGCATTATGACCGAGGTATTATCAATATCCTTTTGTTTAATCCCAGTTATCGCCGAGTCCTCTCTCAGCTTCGTTCCTGGCAGCGTCGTGGAGTTAAAAATATGCGCATGCTGGACATTGGGTGCGGTACCGGTTCCCTTGCGGTCCATTGTTTTTGGCCCGGTTCCCCCCTGGATTGCATCGTGGGACTGGATTTGTCAGAAAACATGCTCCGCAAAGCCGGCGAAAAAATTAATCTTTTAAAACTGGCGGATAAAGTCAGTTTAACCCTGGGCGATGCCGAACATCTTCCCTTTTCCGACAATTCCTTTGATCTGATAACCTGCTGCAATTCATTTCATCATTATCCGCATCAGCAACGCGCCCTGAATGAAATGCATCGCGTATTGCGAAAAAACGGCCGCTTAATTCTCATTGACGGCTGTCGTGACGATCCCTGGGGATTTTTTATTTTTGAAATCTGTGTTTCTCATGTCGAAAGACATGTACATCATTGCACCCGGCAGAATTTTTTTCAGTTGTTGACCAACGCCGGTTTTATTGATATAAGCCAGAGAGTTTTTGGCGTTTGCCCTCCTGCGATAATCAACGTAGCTGTCGCGGATAAATAAAGAACCTTCTAAGCATTACCGTCATTTTGGATATATACCCGCTGGGTGCGATTATTCCGGGCAGGGCCGGGAGCCAAATAGGGTTTCATGGAGCCTCAATCGCGATAAGTATAATTGGATAGAGGTTCTCAACACAATTGCAAAAATGGAGAAAATATATGGCCGCCCCTAAGGAAATTGAACTTGGCACCGCTTTTACCCCTAAATATGACGCCCATAGCCTCATACCCGCTATCGCTCAGGACGCCCAAACGGGCCAAATCCTCATGGTGGCTTTTATGAACGAACAGGCTTTGGCCGAGACCATCGCCACAGGTATAGCCGTTTATTACAGCCGCTCACGCAAAAAACTATGGCGTAAAGGGGAGCAGTCCGGCCATGTACAGAAAGTAAGGGAAATCCTCGTCGATTGTGACCAGGATTGCCTCATTCTCAAAGTGCTTGTCGATCAGGGACAATGTCACGTCGGCTATCAATCTTGTTTTTATCGTCGACTCCAACAGGGAGCCGATAACGAACTCGAATTTATTTCCGAACCGGTTTATAATCCTAACGATGTTTATAAAAAATAATGCCTTCTATACCCAGCAGGTAAGAAAACTCCCGGCCAGGTCCGATGTGTTTTTTTTCTGGTAATTAAATACATAATAAGAAAATGGGAAAATTCAATCGCGATTAGTACAAATGCCAGATGAATACTTATTTATTAACAGTACCCAGATGTCAGCGACTGCTCTTTTTACTGATAACAACAATGCTTTCTTTTCTTTTTATCGGCTGCGGTGGCGATTCTATCCGAAAAGTAACTGTTACGCCCGGAAAATGGCCACCTCCCCGTCCCGTTCAGCCCGATTCGCCTTCACCTCCGGTAGTGCCATCTCCCCCTCCAGTTACTTCTCCCCGGCCTTCTTTAGATTCTTATACAGTTGTTATCGATCCCGGTCACGGCGGCAAGGACCCCGGTGCGCGCGGCTTGTCACGTGAGCCGGAGAAAAATATCGTCCTGAAAATAGCCAGGCAGGTTGCCCGCAAACTCAAACAGCGGGGCGTCAATGTAGTTATGACCCGAAACAGCGATCGCTTTATTTCTTTGGACGCCCGCGCCACCCTTGCCGAGCAGCGCCATGCCCATCTGTTTGTTTCGATCCACGCCGACGCCACTCGTAAACGAACTGTTTATGGCGCGACCGTTCTCATGGGCCGAACCGCGTCCTTTCAAAGCAAAAGAGCAGCCTGGCTGATAAGGAAGTCACTAGAAAGCCATGATGTTTTTTGTCGCAAGTCTCGTCAACAGCAGCTTCGGGTTCTGGAAAACCATTCTCGCCCCGCGGTCCTTATCGAATGTGGTTTCCTTACCAATCGCACCGACGCCCGCAACTTGAATTCCTCCTGGTATCAATCCGAGATTGCCGCCGCCATTGCCCAGGGCATCGAGACCTTCCTTACCCGGTCATAAGCAGACGAAGAAATTATACTGCTTACGATTGAATTTTCCCGTTTTCGCATTATGTATATACTTAACCAGAAAACAATTACATCTGGCCCTGCCAGGAATTTTCATACCCGATGGGTATAGCCCGTTGTTTCGAAGGTTCAGGGCATCTCGAATTTATATTCCGGGTGCCTGACGGTTAAAACCGGACAGGTTGATTTCCGTACCACCTTTTCGGTTACACTCCCCATAAGCATTGAAGCCAAGGCGCCTCGACCATGCGTCGCTATAACAATGAGGTCGATGTTTTCTTCCTGAGCGTAACGGATAATTTCCAGAAAAGGCCGCCCGGAGACCAATTTGACAACCACAGAGTTCTGATCGGAAAGATTCTCTTTGATAAATTCATCCATTTGGCTTTGAGCGGAATCCCAAACTTCATTTTCGGAAACCACAACGGGAACAGCGTTGTCTCCGCCGGCCATCCAGTATTGATAGGCAACGTCCACTACATGGAAGCAATGCATTTCCGCTTCATATTTACAGGCCAGATCGAGCGCAAAAGGCAATGCCGCCAAAGAATGCCTGGAAAAGTCGGTCGGATACATGATCTTCTTTAGATTTAACATAGCCCGAATACCTCCAGAAAACAAACCGATTCAATGCAAAAAAACCAAACACAACCATCTATATTTATTATAGATTATATTTTTACATTGTCAACACACCAGATTATTATTAAGTTGACGAACCGGGAGATGAGCATTAATATCAACTATGCACTTGACATAGGTAAGGTAATTATGGAGCGGCAAGGCAAATCAACATTTCATAATATGGCACGGACGATTGACCGTCAGCAACGGACCGTACGACGACTCAATCGCGGATTGAGCAGTGTTCACGAAACCACCCAGTTACTCACCGGCCCTATGAATTTGCAGCATGTTTTGGAAATGGTGGTTCAGACGGTAGCGGATGCTCTCGGTACCGAGGCTTCCGGATTACGACTTCTCGATGAAGAAACAAAAGCCCTGACCCTCATGGCCACCTATGGTCTCAGTGAAGCTTATAAGTATAAAGGCCCGGTCAGCGCCGGTGAAAGCGAATTAAACCAACGGGTTCTGGGCGGCGAAGCCGTGGCGGTCAATGACATGCGAACAAATCCTTTTTTTAAGCGTTATCACAGTGAAATTGTTCAGGAAGGTTTAATCAGCTGTTTGAGTATCGGATTGATTTATAAAGGACACGGCATCGGTATGCTTCGGCTTTACAGCAAGCGGCCAAGACGGTTTTCTAATGACGATATTTCTCTGGCCCGCACTATCGCGTCCCAATCGGCCGCTGCTATTGTAAATGCCCGCCTTTATAAAGAGGCCCTGGAAAAAGAAAGAATGGCTCGGCAATTAAAACTGGCCGGCGTTGTCCAGAGACATTTGATCCCGGAAAGTGTTCCGAATATTCCGGGCGTCGATTTGGCCGGTATTTATGTACCCTGTTATGAGGTGGGGGGAGATTTTTATGATTTCATTGCCACCTCTGAAAACCGTTTTGTTTTTGTGATTGGTGACGTGATGGGAAAAGGGATACCAGCTTCACTGGCGATGGCTTCGGTACGGTCCAGCTTACGAGCTTATGCCGAAAAAATCGAATCGGTTGAAGAAATCGTTTATCATGTCAATCGAATGATTTGCAATGATGTCGAATGGGGGGAGTTTGTAACCCTGTTCTGTGCTGTTTTAGACACTTCGTCGGGAAAACTTACTTATTGTAACTGCGGCCATGAGCCACCTGTTCTGATCCGGAATGATCAGATATTTGATCTACAGGAAGGCGGTGCAGTCCTGGGCATAAGTAAACATCCGTCATTCGAGTCTCGACAAATAACTATGGAACCCAACAGCATGTTGGTAATGTACACCGACGGTTTAGCCGATGCTATGAATTTTGATCGTGAATCTTTCGGACGCCAACGTATTATCCATGCGATAAAAGATTCCATTGGATTAACCGCGGAACAGGCCGCCAGAAACATCCTCTGGTTTATGCGGAAATTTACCGGATTAACCAAACGTTTCGACGACACCGCTCTGGTAGTTTTAAAAAGAACGGAAATAAAATAAACAAAGGGATTTAGTCACGAAAGAGTAAATTTTACAGTCTCTTTTTTATTGCTTGCCCAAAACGTTAACTAATGCCCGAGCGTGTTTCATCAGTTCGGAAAATCTTTTTTCCGTCAAAGCCTGTGGGCCGTCACATCGGGCCTTTTCGGGACAGTTATGCACTTCTACAATGATTCCGTCCGCTCCCGCAGCCAATCCCGCCAGCGTCAAAGGCTCAACCAGATTCCAGCGACCCGCGGCATGAGATGGATCTACAATGACCGGCAAATGAGTGTCCCGCTTGGCCACGGCGATGGCTCCGACATCAAGAGTGAATCTGGTATCGGTTTCAAAGCTTTGGCTGCCGCGTTCACATAAAATCACATCTTTATTACCGTTACTAAGGACATATTCGGCGCTCAACAGCCAGTTTTTTACGCTCGCACTGGGTCCCCGTTTCAGCAAAACCGGTTTATTGGCTTTGCCGACTTCAACCAGCAGGGAGTAATTCTGCATATTACGCGCACCGATTTGTATCATGTCCGCATATTTGCATACCAGTTCCACCTCCCGGGGATCCATGACTTCGGTGACCACCGGCAGGTGGTGTTTCTCGCGACATTCGGATAGAATTTTAAGCCCTTCTTCTCCCAAACCCTGAAAGCTGTAAGGACTGGTACGCGGTTTAAAGGCCCCTCCCCGCATCATATTGGCACCACAGCGGCGTACCGCGGCGGCTATATCCAAACTGCTTTCCCGACTTTCCACAGTGCAGGGTCCTCCGATCCAGGCATAATGCCCCCGCCCGACTTTCACTCCCGACACTTCGATTATCGAATCTTCAGGACAAAAGTCTCGACCTGCCAGTTTGAAAGACTGCATAATCGGCACAACCTTGGCAACTCCGTCGATCGCCAAAAACTGGTCCGGTTGAATCGGAGTTTCGTCACCCAGCGCCCCAATTATCGTACGGTATTCTCCCTGAGAAATATGCGCCTGCATTTTTAATTTTTCAATTTGTTCGACAACTCGATCAATGGTTTCCTGATCCGCGTGGGAACGGAGTATGATTAACATGGATGACCTCCTCGGTTTGCTTAAAGTACTTCGGTAGCTCGGGGATAGCTACCTAAAATCTCCAGTTTCAGACAGTGTTTACGTGCCTCTCTGACGGCATCCTGGACAATAACATCATATTGATGACCCTGACAGTCGGAATAAAAGTAATATTCTTTCTGGCGTTTCTTGCTGGGACGTGACTCGATATTGGTCAGGTTGATGTCTTTGTCTCTGAATACCTCCAGGACATCCACCAGGGCGCCGCTTTTGTCCGCCGTGCAGAATACCAGTGAGGTCTTGTCGTCACTGGTAGGCCGAGCCGATTCTCTTCCGATAATAAAAAAACGAGTGATGTTACTGGAAACATCTTCGATATTTTCGCAAATAGTTTTTAATCCGTACAGTTCACCGGCCAAAGTAGAACCGATCGCGGCACTATAAGGTTCGTTAGCCACATGCTTGGCCGCCTGAGCCGTCGAGGAGGTGGCTATGACATCGACATTGGGCAAAGTGGTATTCAGCCATTGGTGGCATTGGTTGAAAACTTCCGGACGAGAGTATAATTTATTGATATCCGCCAGTTTGCAATTGGCCAGAAGATTATGATGAATCTCCATTAACATTTCCGCGCAAATGGACACATTGGAATCAATCAGTAAGTCCAAAGTTTCCATCACACCGCCAGCAATGGAATTATCGACGGGTACTATACCCAGGTCACAATGATGGCGGCTGATCTCATCGAAAACACCCTTGATATCCGATTGAGGCTCGTATTCGACACTCTGACCAAATTTCAACATGGCGGCGTTATGAGAAAAACTCCCTGCTGGTCCCAGATAGGCAATCCGCAGCGAACGTTCCAATAAAAATGAGCCGCTCATAAGTTCCCGGTAAATGGCCACCAAACACCGATCCGGTAGCGGACCGGCATTTTGGCTTTTGATTTTATCCAGCACTGCTCGCTCACGATCCGGGGCGTAAATAGGAGGAGCGTTTTTGTCATTTTTTTTGATTAGGCCCACATCCTGAACAATTTTCGCCCGTTCGTTCAACAAATGAACCAATTTAGTGTCAACCTCATCGATTGCTTGACGTAATTCTTCCAGTGTTTTCACTTTATTAACCACCGTTTATTATCCTGCATAAATTAACAGGAAAAAGGCTTATTCCGCAAATGATTATCCTGCAAAACGTTAGACACCACCTTTATAACAAATTGTTTTCTGTTCGTCAACCCACCATACTTAATTTACTTATCCTCAACTATGGCAGGTGGTTAGAAGATATTCTCCATATACTAACTCCGAAAGTATACTCCATGAATGCGAGACTGCCTGGCAGGGACAGATGTAATTGATTTTCTGGTGAGTAAACACACAATACGAAAACGGGAAAACTCCATTGTGATGAGTATATACCCATCGGGTATCATTTTACCTGGCAGGGCCGATTATAAGCGCATACTGAAAATATAGTTATGAGATCACTCATCACAGGGCATTTTCATGTGGGACGGGTATACATCCGCCCGGCAGGATTCGAACCTGCGACCTGTCGGTTAGGAACCGACTGCTCTATCCTAACTGAGCTACGAGCGGATAACGCGGAATCATTCTAAACAGCGTTTTTCATTCGTGCAAGCAAAAAGGCAGTAATGCTTTCTTGTGAATACACAATCACTTCAGAAAGGCCCCCTGGGATTATTACTGTTGTTTGGACAGTTTTCCCTTTGAGATAAGGTGGAACCAACTGAAATAGTGAGCTTTGTTCGCGGATAGCACCAGGCTTTTACGCCAGCCTGAGCACCAGGGCAGTCCTGTTAGAGCGTATGAATTTTAAACATTATCGTTGTTTGGGCCAAAACCGAAGCAATAGAATCCCCACTTCGTAGAGTAAGTACATCGGCAAGCTCAGAGCAATCTGGGAAACCACATCGGGAGGAGTCATCAGGGCAGAAAGAATAACAATGGAGAAAAATACGTATTTACGGACTGATTGAAAAGCATGCAGGGAGACGATAGATAGTCTGCCCAACAGAAAAACAGCCAAGGGAGTTTGAAACGCCAATCCGAACGCCAGGGAAAGAACGGCAATCAGGGAAACATATTCTTTAAGTTTAAATTCCTGCTCAATAAAAGTTTTTTTTCTTGCCGAAACAGATTCGGAATCGTCTGATTGAGAATCGCCGGTGTTTTTATCCCCGTTTTTTGTATCAGGCTTATAATCTGGTGCCAGAACTTCGAGCATAAAACTGGTTATAGGATTTTTCTCTACCTGAGGTGCGTCAAAACCGGCGGTAAAATTAATGAAGAAATTGAAAGAAATAGGAGCCACCACCAGGATGAAAAATACTCCTCCCAAAACAAATAATGCCGCCGAAAAGGGTACGAATGTATTTACATACTTCTTCTCTTTCGGGTAAAGACCGGCCGCAATAAATCCCCACAGATGGTAAAATATCCAGGGAGAGGAGAGGAAGATTCCACAAATCAGGGCGATTTTAATATAGGTGATAAAAGCTTCGGGGCCGGATAAAGTTTTTAATTGCGGGTCCATATCATTGGCAATCATCGCCACCATAACGGGCATGGACAGGAAACTCAGAATGTACTTACCAAAAAACAGACAGATGACAAAGCCAATTGCCAGGCCATAAATGCTTTTGATAATACGAGCGCGAAGATCCATCAGATGGTCGCCGAAACTCATCCGGGTGTCTGAGAATAAATCGTCATTCGATTGTGATTCTATTTCGTTTTTAACATTCATGCTTTTTGGTTATCCAGAAAGTCCCGCAATATATCACAGGCAGCGAGCATGTCGCGTTTTTCTTTTTGTTTTTTTCGTGACAGGCCGCTATCGGCCAACATTTCATCAGCGGCGGCACTGCTGAGTCGTTCGTCCTGCAGGAATATCGGTTTTGACAAAGCCTGAGAGAGTTTATCTGAAAACTGGCGTGTCAGTTTGGCTTGGCGTCCTTCGCTATTATCCATATTTAAAGGCAGGCCGACAACAATTGCTTCCACCTCATTTTCTCTAGTGATTTTGTCGATTTGTTCGACGACCTTATTCTGATCGAATCCGTCGGTTTCTATTTGTCGCAGGGGGGATACAAATGTTTCGCTGGGATCACACAGGGCCAATCCCACCCGTTTCAAACCATAATCGATAGCAAGATAACGCATATTATACTCATCCCTATTGATTTTTCCCGTTTCGTATTGCGTATTTACTTGCCGGAAAAACAATTACATCTGGCCCTGCCAGGAATTCCCATACCCGATGGGTATATTAATAACTGAAGTTTTGCAAAATTAGATTTTCTGAAGCCAAATGGCCTATAAGTCCGATAATTTAAAAGGAACCTGTTTTAACAGCGTCAAGTGCACTGCGAAGCCTGTTCCAAGCTATTTCGTG
>Ga0180435_10005433_pt1 | contig 12389 bp, 13 predicted proteins | sample SS_ome_3_FD_132467 | JGI IMG/M metagenome (GOLD analysis project Ga0180435, IMG submission 132467) | Hypersaline lake sediment archaeal communities from the Salton Sea, California, USA - SS_3_S_1 metaG | ecosystem: Environmental > Aquatic > Non-marine Saline and Alkaline > Hypersaline >... | reverse complement strand
GGTGTGCGGGTCATATGGCTGGTGTGTGCCGGTTCCTGCCTGTTGGGGTACATCGCTTTCATTCCCTACAACATCAGAGACAGCCAGGAAGAAACCAAAAAGAATTTCTTTCCCGATACATCATAAACAGGCAATGACATATGATATCATCGTTGCGGAAAGGCAACGCTATTCAGTGGCTATGAAATTCTTTTTGATAGCTGAACCACTCACTTTAGGTTGAGCAATAGTTCTGAAGATCCTTCTCGATGGAACGCGCCAGATCGGGTTTGTGGAATGCTTCCAATCGCTCCTCAAGAACCTTGCCGGTCCGCGTGTAGATGTCCGGAGCACCCAGGGCCTGCCAGGCGTCAAAGGCCAGGCGGTTCATGACACGTGTGGGCATGAAAGCGCTGCGACAAAATTCCAGGGTGCGCCGATGGGTCAGGTATTCACCACAGGCCCCCACCTCCTGGATCGTTTCCAAATCAATGGAATCATCATTAACAGCCATGGGCGCGGCCATTTTCTGAACCCCCAGAATCAGCTCCTCATCCACAATGAATTTTTCGTAACTCATGGCCATAAAGGATGCCAGGATGCCGCAGGCATGCAGGACAAAATCAATACCGGTCTGCATGGTGCACATGATCGCCATGGCCGACTGGGCGCCGGCCTGAAAGTCAAGGCCGTGCGCATCGTTCAGCCCGCCGCCGGAACGGACGGGCAGGTTGTAGAAATTTGCCATGGCAGCCGTGGCCTTGATCGCTGCCAGGGTTTCCGGGGATCCATTGTAATAGCTGCCGCTCTGCATATCCAACTGGGATCCGCCGCCGCCGTAAACAACGGGTGCCCCGGGATTGACAAGTTGGGTCAGGACCAATCCGGCCAGAAAACAGGCGGTTTGAACCGCCAGGTGGCCGGCCGGCTGAATAGGGGACGTGGCGCCCATGATACCGGCACTGGCAATGATAACCGCCTGATTATTACGGGAAGAGACGATCATGGCCTCGACCATCTCTTCAGAAAACTGAAGCGGGGCCAGGCTGTTGATATTGGATATCAGCACGGTCTTCATCTCTTGCGCCGCATCAAAAGGAAATCCGAAGAGAATACGGGCCATCTGGACAGCATCCTGCATGGCGGTTCTTGAAAGGGGGCTTCCCATCAACGGTTGATCACAGAGGGTCATGGTGCTGTAGAGCAGGTCCCGGTGGTAGGTGTCCCGGGGAATGCCTTCTGGATCGACAATTAAAAACCCGGAGACATTGACCACTTCCGATGTGTGGATCAAGCGGCAGAATCGGTGATAATCCTTCAAGGTGGCGTTTCTTTTTTCCCCTGACGGTGTCATGATATGGGGAGCGCCGTACCCGGGTGCAACAGCAACCTGCCCGGTACCCAGGGCAATGCTTTTTTCAGGATTGCGGGCGTGCAGAACAAATGTCGAAGGCGCGCTGTCAAGGGCGGTTTGCACCGCATCTGAACCCATAAAAACATGTTTACCGTCTGTTTTGAACCCATGGCGCTGGAATAAATCCATGGCAGCCTGACTGTGAAAAACAACGCCGACCTTCTGAAGGATGGAAAGCGCAGCCGCATGAATCTTTTCAGTATCGATTCTACACATGATTACCTCGTCTGATCTGAATATCAATTGCCGCTATACCGGTCGTTCTAATTTTAATCAGATATTTTTTAGATTTAACATGACAACCGCTATAACTGGCATTCAAGTCCGCTTAACACAGTTGCTTATTAAATAAAATTGAATATTGGCTGCCTTGCTGAAAAAATGCTGAATTATATAACCTTGCCAGACGTCCTGTTTTCTGGCAGACTACTATCAATTGAAGGACCAAAAGGTTGATGAACTAGTAGACCTGGCTGCCAAAGTAATTCCTGAACTGGCCGATCCAGAGGTTGTTGAAATCAAGGAAGGATACACACCGCGAACATTGAAACGATTTACCATGAATAAGGGCGGCATTGTGTATGGCTTTTACATGTCACCGGAACAGTGGCAGAAAATTCCCAACCACACACCGGTCCCCAATGTGTACATCGCCAGCAACTGGACCCAGACCTGGCATGGCCTCGGCCCAGGTCAACGGCTGGTGTGCTTCGCGGTTGATCCGGGACCGGGAGGGCATTGAGTAGTGTTTGTTGTGCGCACAAAATCCATAGGAGCAGAATTCGGAATCCAAAACCCCAGGGTCGGAGAGCCCTTAAGCAGTAAGGCTTAGGGAGAGATTAGAACCATAGAGGACAGAGCCTCAGAAATCAGAAGGCAGAAGGCGTGTAGGGGCCGGCCTTGTGTCTGCCCGATCTAACAATCAACCAGAGGAACTGAGGCCGGAGCACAGAAGCCAGAAATCCAATTGAATTTTCAAATAGAGGAAAAATGGCTACCATTACAATCGATGAAGCAGAATGTATTAGGGACGGGCTCTGTGTGGCCGAATGTCCGGGCCGTCTTTTGCAGATGGCAACCAGCGATAGCTGCCCCGTGACCACGCCCGATTTTGAAGATTATTGCCTTAACTGCGGGCATTGTGTGGCGGTTTGCCCGACCGGCGCACTCAGCCTTGATGGCATTAAACCTGAAGACTGTATCCCCATGACCCAGGATTTGCTTGTAACACCCGAGCAGGCTGAGCAGTTCCTGACTGGTCGACGCTCCATTCGTACCTTCAAGCAAAAAACGGTGGCCCAACCTGTCCTTGAAAAACTCCTCCACATAGCCGGAGCAGCGCCTTCGGCCAAAAACCAGCAGCCCTGGCACTGGATTGTGGTTCAGGACCCTCAAGAAGTCCGGCGCCTGGCCGGTATGGTCATCGACTGGATGAAAGGTTTGATTAAGGCCGACCCGAACATGGCCGCAGAAAGAGGGTTCACCAGGGTGGTGGCGGCCTGGAACAATGGCGAAGAGCGCATCTGCCGTGGGGCGCCCCACATTATCATCGCCCATGGAGACAAAGCGTGGGGGTTCGGAACCGAGGACTGCAGCCTGGCCATCAGCCTGCTCGACCTCTATGCCACCAGCCTCGGGTTGGGATGCTGTTGGGGGGGCTATTTTTACAGTGCCATCAATAACCATCGGCCCCTCTTCAAGGAGCTCGATCTGCCTGATCACCATAAGGCCTTTGGCGCCATCATGGTCGGCTACCCCAAATTCAAGTATCGGCGTATTCCCCTGCGCAATCCTTCACGGGTGAGCTGGAAGTAGCGGCTGTTCTACAAGCACTTTCGCAACAAGGTCGCATTGGTGCGCCATATCCGGGATATTTACGTGGAAGAAGGCTTCCGGGCATTTGACGAGATTAAAGCGCTGGATATCCCCTTTGCCCAAAAGATTGACCGCATGACCCAGTGGAAGGTCGAGTTCGGCACCCGCATCAATGCCGAGTTTATCCGTGAGATGGTGACCATCGACGATGTGGTGGCCGACGTCAAACGCCGCTTTCTGAACAATCTAAAGGATGCCCGCGACAGCGAGGAAATCAGGGATGACATCGATCCAGAATTTTTATGGCTGGTAACGGATAAACTGTCCGAGCTGGTCAAAGAGGGCACCTGGAAAGCGGTGTTTACCGACTTCAGCCAATACCAGTACCAGGCACGGACACTTATTTTTTACGGCCTGCTGAGCCGCGAGGACAAGGAAAAATGATAAAACTGCTCATTATCGTCTGTAGTTTCATCGGACTGATGCTGGTTTACTTTCTGGTTATTGCCCTTGTGCCGGGGTTTAAGGTCCCGAACCAGCCGCTGGCCGGCCTGAAGGCAACACCAGGGGCAAGCACCGTATCCAGCAGGAGGGATGTGGGTTTCACAGTTAACGGAGATGTCATCAGCGGCTGGCTTTACATGCCTGACACTGTGGATGAAAAGCTTCCCTGCGTTGTCATGGCTAACGGCACCGGGGGCACCAAGGACATGTTGTTGGATAACTACGCCCGTCCCTTTCAGGCAGCAGGTATGGCCGTGCTCAGTTTTGACTACCGTACGTTCGGTGCCAGCGGGGGCGAACCGCGGCAGTTGCTCTGGATCCCCCATCAGCTCGAAGACTATGCTGCGGCCATTGAATTTGCCCGGAATCTGGATGAAATCGATCCCCAGCGCATTGCCCTGTGGGGCACTTCCCTAAGCGGCGGGCACGTGATCACAGCGGCAGCCCGGGACCACCGTATAGCCTGCGTGGTAGCGCAGTGCCCGGGGGTAGATGGCCGGGCATCGGCAAAACATGCCTTTGAAACCAATGGGATTTCCCATGTGCTGCGATTGGTGGTGCACGGCCAGCGCGACTGGGTCCGGGGGGTCCTGGGCCTTGCACCCCACAGAATTCCCGTGGTGGGCAAGCCCGGCAGCCTGGCCCTGATGACAACGCCCGGCGAATGGGAATTTTTCGAGGAAATTGTACCGGCAGCCTATAACAACGCAGTGTGCGCCCGCATCCTCATTCGGGGCGACAAGTACCGCCCCATCAAATACGCCGGCAATGTTCGCTGTCCCGTATTGATGCAGGTTTGTGAAAAGGACGAGATCATCCCGGTGGCGGCCGCCCGGGAAACCGAAAAATTATTGGGAAACCATGCTGATGCCCGATATTACCCCATCGGCCACTTCGATATCTACCAAGGCGAACACTATGAAAGGGCGGTTGCAGAACAGGTCGGGTTCCTCCAGAAGCATCTGGCAACACCCTAAACAGACAGGCAAAAATTCGCTCAAGGCCGTGCGTCATGATTCCCGGAAGCATTCGCTTTGGGGTTACGGTCACACGCAGGTCATGATTAACCCAATTTTTTAAGTGGATTGATGCCGCAGTGGTTTCAAAGGTATTGTCACATGTTTTACATTCTCAGGCGCACCGTTCGAAGCAACCGTGTTTTCATGGCACCAATTTTGGTGTCTATTTTATGGAGAAATCCATTATCGGTGCATTGGATAAGCTCAGGTCGGTGATAGAGAACCAACTTCGCCGCCATTTCTGCCGCACCCGCTGTCAAACGCGCACAATTCTGGAAGTGAGCCTTTTGATCATGGCGGACATGTTTAGAGAGGACTCTACAGCAGGTTGCGCCGTTGGCGTCTTTAAATACATCATGCAGTTGCCGGGCACCCTTGCGCATGCGCTGGCGGTGATGAAACGGTTGATCTTTTCCTATAAACAGACCGCATGCCAAAACAGCACCGCTTAAAGCGCCGCAGATACAGCCGCTATCTCCCAGCGCTATGCTGAACGGTGCCGGAACAGCGACGGCCTGAGCGTCACTCAAGCCGCCGTTAAGCACCTTGTTCAAGGTCACGACAACCGCCTCAGCGCACAACATCTGCCTTGTCAGATACAGGTTTTCTGCGCGTTTTTGAATCTGTGCGACCAACGCCTCTGTCTTGGGATCTTGATTGCTGAACCATTTTGACATCAATGGAACCCCTCCGATTACCTATTCCACCTTTTCAATGGGGAAATCCGCCCCTTTCCACGCAAAAATCCCGCCAGGATAGCGAAAGACGTTCTTGTAGCCAAGCTTGACAGCCCAGGCAGCACCGTTATGGCTGCGGGTGCATTTGACGAAGCCGCAGTAGATCACGATCAGCCTGTCCTTATTGTCACCCATCAGTTTTTTGAAATCTTCCAGGGTCTTGCCGTCGGTCTCCTTGGTGTCCCATTCCTTCATGTCCGGTATGGGAAATAAGAATTGAACCGCACCAGGCACATGCTGTTTTTTGTAGCTGTCCGCGTAGGGCATGGTATCCACGACCAGCATCTCTTTTCCGGCGTCCATCCATTTTTTCAGCTCTTCGGTGGTAACCACATCATAGCTGCCACGCTGAACTTCACGGACCAGTTTGACCGCACCAGTTTCCTTTTCCACTTCCTTTTCAAATTTATTGCCAAGCAATGCCCCGGCTGGAGATGCTATCCCGGCCACCAGTCCTAAAACCAAAACCATTTTCAACACAGATCTATACGTACGCATCCTTTTTTCTCCCTCTATTGAATAGTTGATTAATCATAACCTTCGCGCGAGTCGGCCGTATGGCTCGATACCGGCGCCAAACATAGATAAAAATTACACCGGCCAGCATGACCAGATCCCGAAGCAGGGACAGTCTCAGACCGTGAAACGCCTCGGCTTCCGGATCTTCAGGACCGAAGCAGCCGCAGTCCACATCCAGTCCCAACCCAATTGCGTAACCGAGTATCAACATAAAAATCACCAGCAGGCCGGTCATCAATCCCAAGCTTCCGCGGATATCGAACAGCAGGCCGAACCCGGCAACCACCTCAAGCGCCGGCAATCCAGTCGCCACTGGTATGAGCAGCCCCTCGGGCACGATACCATACGCCGCGACTAAATAAGCGAAGGTTTTCGGCGCCAGCAACTTGCTGACGCCGGCATAGATGAAAATGCCACCCAGCGTCCATCGGCAGAGTCTATATAACCATTCCATGGTTTTCATTCGGTCTGAGCTTCCTGTTCCGCATTCGAAGCAAAGGGATTCCCTTATCAAAATACATGTGTGACCGGGTGCGTTCGAATAGGCTATCAAGATGGCAAATACAACGGATAGCTTGAAGACGATTAGGTGGTGTCAGGTTGGACATGATTTTGGCACACGGCTTCGTCTAACAAACCCGGTTAGATGGACAAGACCCCTCAAGCGAAGCCAAAATCATTCATCATGGAATACCCCTTTTCTGGTGAATAAAGACGCATCCAGATAATATAGATATTGCCGATATGTCAAACAGGAATTATTGATACCAAGGGTCGCTCTTATCGGAATTTCCAATAGCGCTGTGAAGAGCTGGACAGATTCATATTAGCGCAGCAGTTTTTGGGTTGGATTGAAATGTTAGCGGCCGCCTTAAAGCGGAAGAATGGTATTGAGACGGCTACTTTTTATTTTCTGAAACCGTGGCCAGCAGAAAATTTAGCATCGCCTGGCATGCAGGTGAGGCGATCCGCTGCTTATTTCGAATCAGAAAAAAGTTACGAGACATCTGAAGGTCCTTGATCTTCAAAGCGCTGAGAAGACCGGCCTTCAAGTCCGTTTCAATGGCCCTTATTGAAAGGATAGACAAGCCAAGGCCGGATTTGATCCCTTCCTTAACGGCCGTTGATGACCCGAACCGAGCGATAACTTGAAACACATTGGTGTCATCTTGACCGAAATCGTGAAGGTAGTCTTTCAGGATCTTCAAGGTTGCGGAACCTTGTTCCCGAAGGATGAATGGCGTGTCCATCAGTTCGTTCAGAGCGACAGTCTTTCGGCCAGCAAATGGGTGCTCAACCGGAACAGCAAGCACCAGCTCATCCGCCCAAAGTTGTTGGCTGATAATGTTTGGGTGCCTGCTCTTTGAGCCAATGACGCCAAATTCGAGTTGCCCCGCCAAAACATGTTTTTCGATATCACTGCTGTCCGAGATTTTCAGTTGAACGGATATATGGGGATACTTCTGGTTGAATCTGCTAATAAGCGCCGGAAGAATGTATTCTCCAGGAATGGTGCTGCCGCCGAGGGTAATGTCGCCCTGTTTCAGTCCAAGGAATTTTTCCATTTCCAATTGTGCCGTCTCTTTCATATCAAGCATAAGTGTTGCATGTTTATGCAACAGCTCTCCGGCAGCAGTGGGAATCACTTTTCTTCCCATACGATCCAGCAGCTTGGTTCCCACCTTTTTCTCAAGAGAGGCGATCCTTTCACTGACCGATGCCTGGACCAGAAAAACAGCATCGGCAGCTTTGGAAAAACTTCCCAGTTCAACAACCTTGCAAAAAATTTCAAGCTCACGAAAACCGAAGTCAATTGACGGCATGTTGAGACGTCCCCCCCAAACGAATCGCTAAACCCATGTCAAAATTCCAGCTGCTTTTACCAGCAACATCACTCCCATGCCAACCATCAGCATTCCGGATAGAATATCAGATTGTCTTCGAAAGCGCCGGGCGATATGTGAAGCCGTTGTACCCACAAACAACAATCCCGGCATGGTTCCCAGGCCGAAAGCAGCCAGGCATAATCCGCCTTTAACCGGATTTGCTGTTGCCAGCGCCCTGGAGAAGGCAGCATACGATAGCCCGCAAGGTAAAAAGCCCATAACAAATCCGATCAGCAGCATTTTCGGGATGCTCGTATTGGCAAAGGCACTCCTGACCAATTTTCGGTATCCCGGTATTTTCTCCGGTACAGCAACAGCCAACCAACGGGGTTCATTGATCAGACCCATTTGTGCCAAACCGAATACAATCAGAAAGCCACCAGCCAATAGTGAAAACATGACTTGAATTTGGGCCAATAGTTTCAAGTAAGATGTTGATTCGGCACCAGAAAAAAGCCGTGCCAAACCCGCCCCCAGACCGCCCATTAAAAACCCGACCAGAGTGTAAGTGCCCAGCCGACCGCCATGGTAAGCCAGGTGCGATACAAAACGACCGGTCTTTCCCGGAAAGGCAAACACCAATGGTCCGCACATACCGATGCAGTGACCGGTTCCGAATAGACCGAGCAAAAAAAGAGATACAAGATCGAGGCTTTCCATGGGAATTTATCATACCATAAGTTTAAGGAACAAACTCGAACTTTGTGGATAAATATCAAATTGTTCGAGACAAGGCCCTTGACGACGCCCGTTGAAAAAAATATTGTGGATGTCAGGTTGGCGACAAACCTGCCTTATGGCAAGAGAAAGGGAAGAAACGTTTCCATCCCGTAACCGACAAGGTCCAAGGGGAGGCGGACAAAGCGTGAAAAGGCAATTTGTACTTTTTCCTGAGTGCCGGAATCATTCACCTGTGAGTTCCATAAGATCCTTATGCCAGCTGGCATTGTATTTACTGGCCGGAGTTATGCTCATGGGTGGGGTCCCACGTGCGGTGGACGCCGGCAGCGGTGTAAAACCGGGCCAATTGGGTTTGGATAATGAGAACCAGATGCAGATCAGTTCTCAGGACCGATGTCCGGTATGCGGTATGAAGGTTATCCGCTATCCTAAATTTTCGAGTGCCATTCGGCTCACCAATCAGACGACCTACTATTTCTGCAGCAATGGCTGCATGCTAAAAGCGTGGTTGCATCCTGAAATTTTTTTAAAATCGACCCGGCAAGCCTTGTCTCTAATCATTGTAAGGGATTATTTCACTGGCCGACAACTCGATGGGGAGAATGTTTTCTGGATTGCCGGATCGGATGTAATCGGCCCGATGGGACCCGCCATGGTCGCCTTGCAGGAAAGCCATTCGGTAGACGCGTTCCTGAAGCGCCACGGTGGCCAAAGGGTTTTCCGGATGCATGAATTGACCGAGGACCTCTGGCTTCTACTGACCGGCAAACCCGCCAAAAACAGATGAAAAGCAACCGTACATCAAAGCCGCCGAAGGACCGTCTGAGCCTGGCGGCAATCTTGCTGGCTGGAGCCGTGCTTTTTTGTGTGCTGGCTGTTTATTTGGTGGTTGGATTCATGCAATTACGTCCGGATGCAGTTGCGACAGATGCTTGTCAGCAAGTTGTCCGACAGTACGGCTTGAATACAACAGCCCTAATGCCGACCGGAAATGATTTACGCCATTCAGATGGGCGCATGCCGAATGTGGACCTGCGCTATGATCCCCGGCTGCCGATGGTAGACCCAAACGCTGGACTGGTGTTCCAACCACGACCGCCTGGCTATTTCTCTTCAACCCAGCTTATGAAGAACATTCAAACGGGAGCGTCTAAGACCCAATGAAGAACATTCTGTCAAATTCAAGGGCATTGTGGTCGGTTCGTGATGTCACGCGCCGACCCCTGGAGTGGTTCCTGTTAACGATCTCCCTTACATTGATCACGGCAATCCCGGCCACAGCACTGTTTCTGGTCCAGGGATTAACTGGGTCGGCTACTCATATTCTCGCTGATTCTCCTTCGCTGGTCATACGTAAGATAGATCCCACGGGATGGGAGCCCATGCCGGTGGAGCAAAGCCTGAAGGCTGTCGGCAGCGTGCCGGGCGTGTTAAGGGCCTATGCCAGGATATGGGGTGTGGTCGCCGGTCCCGAGGGGCCCCTGACCGTCGTCACACCGATACCGGCAGCATCCGGTGGTCCTATCGCCCACCCTGCCCTTCCCCAAAACGGGAATGTGTTGATCGGTGCTGGTGCTGTCACAGGATCCGCGGATAGCCAATTGACACTGAGCGGACGCACAACAGAGACATTTCAAATAAGCGGTGCCATCGCTCCCAGGTCTGCAATGGCAAGCCATGACCTGGTCGTGTTGAACCCGCTGGATGCACGACGACTACTCGGGCTTCCCGATGGCTATGCCAGCGACATGGCTGTCGATGTGTTTCATGAAGGAGAAGAAACCGCCATTCTACCGGATCTGGCGGAAGCACTGCCGTGGCCGGTTAGAATCACGACGCGCAGTGAACAGCTAAAATTTCTTTCAGGATCCTATACTCAAAGGGGCGGTATCATTATTCTGGCTACCCTACCAGCTCTGGCAGCCATCTGTTTAGTGGTAGCCGCAACGGTCAGAGAGCACTTGGGCAACCGCTTTGAGGTCGGTCTGCTCAAAGCGTTTGGCTGGACCACGGCGGATATCGTCCGGCATTTCCTGTTTCGATCTTTGTTTATCGGTATACCCGCCGTCTGTCTAGGTCTGGTGATTGCTTTTGCGGCCGTGTTTTCACCCGGTGTGCAATGGCCAGGCGTTTTGCTGTTCGGGTGGCAAGGCCAGGCACCGGCACTCCATCTGCATATGGGCGGCATTGTGTTAACGCTGGTTCAAATGATCGCGCTTACACTAGTGCCCTTTCTGATTGCAACGCTGGTGCCGGTATTGAAAGTGGCGACCACCGACACCAATACCTGTTTTGATAGAGGTGTCCTGTAAATGTCAGCAGAAATCGAATGCCAGCATATCAGCCTTGAAAGACACCGTTATAAGCAAAATCCTTTCTTGGTTCTAAACGATATCACGGCCACCTTCGATGGCGGTCGCATGAATTTGATCTCCGGTCCCACTGGTGCCGGTAAAACCAGCCTGCTGCACATTTTGTCGGGATTATTGCGCCCCTCATCGGGTCAGGTGCTGGTCGACGGTCAGCCGGTATCGCGCTGGACAGGCGTTCATCGCAGCCGCTGGCGACGATGTGCAGGGATTGCGTTTCAGCACCATAATCTTTTCGACGATCTGACGGCCCTGGAAAACGTAATGGTGCCTCTGGTCCCGCTGCGTCGGCGCATTGGCGAGCTACGCCGATTAGCCCTGCAGGCACTCACCGATCTGGACATGGTTGAGCAGGCCGGAGAAAAAATTCAGTTGCTCTCCGGCGGAGAACGCCAGAGGGTTAGTCTTGCCCGGGCACTGGTCAATCGACCGCAATACATATTTGTCGACGAGCCAACTGCCCATCAGGATAATGAGGGTGCCGCGATGATCATCCAACGCCTTGCTGAAACAACAAAGGAAATGAGCACCATCATTATCGTGGCCCATGATCCGAGGATTGAAGCATGCAATGCCATCGACGCGCATTTTCGATTGGTTAATGGCCGAATAACGAAAATGACATAAGACCACCCCATCTATATTGACATCATAATTTCCATACGCTGGCACAAAATAAGGACCTTTATGCTCCTGCACCCTTTGCTGCTAACCATTTTAACCATTGACACCATCGGCGCTTTGCTGGCACTGAGTGTTGGACTGAAGGCCTTTCAAATTACAGTTCACTGGAATCCAGCTGAATTTGGCAGGAAACAACTTTCACTCGAGATGCATGCAGATGCGCTCAACCTTCAGGGCCAATGGGTTCTGGGACTGCTTTTGTTCTCCACGGTCCTGTTAGTGATTGGCATTACCAACATTTTGCCCAATGTGGTCCCAGGGGCCATGTGCGGTACCGGTGTCATCGAGGCCATGGGTGATTCAGGCGGTCGCGCTCTGTTTTTCAGGCTGCTTTCGCTGGCCATTTTATTTGTTTGGTTAACGGTTTGTCGAATCAACGCCGCCAAACCGGATGGACCGCTGACCCAAACAGGCGCACGTCTACTGCTGGTCGCGTTGCCAATCTATTTCCCCGCTTTGTACGAGACATTTGCTGCCGTGCACCATGTCAACATTGAGCAGCCGGTTAGTTGCTGTGCCATTGTATACGATCAGTTTCGCTCCTTGCAGGAGGCGCACAGCGCGGCAGGGCTGCCAGACAGTTTCTGGCTGGTTGGGTTTCTGGTTGGCGCAGGTGGATTGTTGTTTAGCGCTTGGCTGACTTTCAGGGCCGAAACACCAGTTAAAGGACCACAGCATCTATTTCTGGTTGTCATTAGTGCATGTTGGATCCCGGTTGCAGCCGTCACGCTGGTACACTATTTTTCAGCCTACCATTACGGGGTTCTACAGCATCATTGCCC
>Ga0180435_10005431_pt1 | contig 12390 bp, 12 predicted proteins | sample SS_ome_3_FD_132467 | JGI IMG/M metagenome (GOLD analysis project Ga0180435, IMG submission 132467) | Hypersaline lake sediment archaeal communities from the Salton Sea, California, USA - SS_3_S_1 metaG | ecosystem: Environmental > Aquatic > Non-marine Saline and Alkaline > Hypersaline >... | reverse complement strand
GACCATCCTCTCAGACCCCCTAAACATCGTAGCCTTGGTGAGCCGTTACCTCACCAACTAGCTAATGTTACGCATGCCCATCTCTAACCGCCGGAGCTTTAACTATAAAATGATGCCAAACTATAGTATTATGGAGTATTAATCCGAATTTCTTCGGGCTATGCTCCAGTTAGAGGTAGGTTACAAACGCGATACTCACCCGTGCGCCGGTCGTCGCCTGGCCGAAGCCATCGTTACCCCTCGACTTGCATGTGTTAGGCCTGCCGCTAGCGTTCATCCTGAGCCAGGATCAAACTCTTCGTTGTAATTAAAAGTTTGAGTTTACTCTGGATTCTTCACTCCAAAAAATTGAATTTTCGGTTGCTTTTCTTACCTATTTTAGTGCTTCAATATTTTCAAAGAACTCTTCTTTGTATTTTTACGGACTGCAAAGATAATGAATTATCCCTCTCGTCCAAAAAAAATCTTTCAAAAAACTCGCTCGGGTTGTTCACATATTTCCCGAAAGCGGATGCAAAGATAAGCGTTTAATTTTCTATTCTCCAAACAATCTGCGAAAAAAAATTAAAGTTTTTTTCTTTGTCTTGAGAACCAGTTTATTGCGAGGTGACATTTTTTATTTCTTTTCTGCTCCAATTCATCCCAGCATGTCATTTACCCGCCTGCTTCCGTGCAATCTTGTAAAGAACTCCGCATGGTGTACCATCCTGTACATTTCTCAAACGGCCTGCAAATATAGATGGTTTTATCATCCCTGCAAACAAAAAGATGAAAAAGATGAAAAGATTTTCCTGCACCCGATATCAACCCCCTGCCCTATGCGCTCATATCCAATATATAACTCATGGTTAACGGCAGTTCCTGACCTGCAAAAAAAATGACATGACCCGGAGCCGGGAGACCATTTGACCCGGGGGACAACCAAAAATTGGCGCGCCACTTGGATTAAAATACTATTTTTGTCTTTCCAGACAGAAAAAACAGCATGAGCAACAAACTGGTCATCATACCAACATACAACGAGAAAGAGAACATCGCGAAGATCATCCGGGCAGTGATGAATCTCGGGGTGATGACCGACCTGCTGGTCATCGACGACAACTCTCCCGATGGAACCGCCGGCATTGTAAAACAACTGCAGGAGGAATTCAAAAACAGGCTCCACCTGCTGGAAAGAAAGGGGAAACTGGGCCTCGGGACAGCCTATATTATGGGTTTTAAATGGGCACTTGAAAAAGAGTATAGCTATATATGCGAAATGGATGCCGACTTCTCGCATGATCCCAATGACCTGCCTCGGCTCTTTGATGCATGCGAAAACAATGGCGCCGATGTGGCCATTGGCTCCAGGTATGTATCAGGTGTCAATGTCGTCAACTGGCCTATGGGAAGGGTGCTGATCTCCTACTTCGCCTCTGTATACGTGCGCATGATCACCCGCATGAAGGTGCGCGACGCAACAGCAGGGTTCGTCTGCTACCGCAAAGAAGTCCTGGAAACCATCAGGCTCGATAGGATCAGGTTCAAGGGATATGCCTTCCAGATAGAAATGAAATTCACCGCATGGAAATACAAATTCAACGTGGTTGAAATACCTATCATCTTCACCGACCGAAAAGAAGGCAGCTCCAAAATGAGCGGCGGGATCGTCAGCGAAGCCATCTTCGGCGTGATCCGCCTCAAGACGGGAAGCTGGTTCAATTCCTATAGAAGGTAGCACTTCCAATAAGCAGTAATAATCAACCAAGCGGCAATATTCAAATAAGGGGCAACGCTTCCTGCTGCAACACAATCTCCATTCCTATGATTCCCGAAGCAGCTAAATTCCGATCAGATGCTGATACCCTGTCCAGGCCTGCACCTCTTCAGCTGAGGCGCTGATACTTTCTCGCATTCCCGCCATACTGGCAGCGCTCCCCGGTGAGCAATTGGCAAGGCAACGAAATTTCGACTCCTGCACAGATCCCCGGAGAAAAAAGCTGCATTGCATAAGGAGATATCCACCTTAACGGTAACTTCTAAAACCCCGATTTTTCGTATCTTGCATCGAAATTCACTTATGATGAACAATTACCTTATCAAAAACGCACGCATCGTCAACGAAGGCAGTACCACAGAAGGATACGTCGTGGTGCGCCACGGGATCATCCAGGCCGTGGGTGAAGGCAAACCCGATGTTCCCTCCGATTATGCCATTGAGATCGACGCCGGCGGACAGTACCTGATGCCCGGGGTGATCGACGACCAGGTGCATTTCAGGGAGCCGGGACTGACACATAAAGCCGATATTTTTACAGAGTCCAAAGCAGCAGTTTCCGGAGGAATGACCTCCTTCATGGAAATGCCCAACACGAAACCCCAGGCCGTTACCATCGAAGAACTGGAAAAAAAATATGACCTGGCCGCTGAAAAATCCTTTGCCAATTACTCTTTCTACCTGGGAGCTACCAATGACAATATCGGTGAGATAAAAAAACTGGACCCGGCCAGGAACTGCGGTGTCAAGGTCTTCATGGGCTCCTCCACGGGCAATATGCTGGTGGATGACAGGAAAGCGCTGGAGCAGATTTTTTCCGAATCCCCCACCCTGGTCGCCACCCACTGCGAAGACGAAGAGACAATCCGGAAAAATACGGAGGTGTACCGGGAAAAATATGGCGATATGATACCTGTTTGGGCACACCCGCTGATTCGCAGCGAGGAAGCCTGTTACAAGTCCTCATCCCTGGCAGTGGCACTGGCCCGCAAAAACAATACACGCCTGCATGTGCTGCACATCAGTACGGAAAAAGAACTGGAGCTGTTCACAAAAGGCGACTACCTCAGTAATAAACAGATCACTGCGGAGGTCTGCATCCACCATCTGTGGTTCAGTGATGATGACTACGAACAAAAAGGTTCGCTGGTAAAATGGAACCCCGCTGTAAAAAAGACCACTGACAGGAATGCCCTTTTCCAGGCCATGCTCGACGACCGACTGGATGTGGTTGCCACCGATCATGCACCCCATACCATTGAGGAAAAACAGAGCCGGTATTTCGATTCACCCTCGGGAGGACCCATGGTGCAGCATGCCCTGACCGCCATGATGGAGTTCGTCCACGAAGGCAGAATGACAGTTGAAAAGGTGGTGGAAAAAATGTGCCATGCACCAGCCACCCTTTATAAAATCAAGGACCGGGGCTTTATTCGTCCGGGGTACAAAGCCGACCTTGTGCTGGTGGATCCCGACTGGAAATGGAATGTGTCACACAAGAACACTTATTATAAATGTAAATGGACCCCGCTGGAGGGACAGGTATTTCATACCAGGGTCACCCATACCTTTGTGAACGGACAACTGGTGTTTAAAAACGGACTGTTCAACGAGATGATCCGCGGTGAAAGACTTGAATTTGACAGGAAATGAAGCATAATTCAGAAAAAAGTCAAGTTATCCAGAAGCAGAACTCGCACAAGATATTGCACAGGACATCACCTGGTAAATTCAACAGCATGTGCTGCAATAAGATTACTGAACTAACACAACATTATAATTTACTTAAAAAATGAAAACCAGAAACCTTACCCTTATCGCGCTGATCGCAGGGTCCGCCTTCCTGTTCAATGGTTGTAAAAACAAGCCGGCCAACAGTGCCCCCGGAACAGACGACGGGATCAAAAAAGAATTCTTCGGCCTGATGCCCAATGGTGACAGCACATTCCTGTACACCATGACATCTGATGAAGGAATCACAGTGAAAATCACCAATTACGGTGGTATCGTTACAGAGATCATCACACCCGATGCGGAAGGTAATCCAGGTAATGTGGCGCTCGGCTTCGACAACCTGGAGCAGTACCTTGCCGGACATCCCAATTTCGGGGCACTGATCGGAAGATACGGCAACCGCATTGCCAACGCCCGGTTTGAACTGAACGGGCAAACCTACCAACTGGCTGCAAACAATGGCGACAATACCCTCCACGGCGGAATCATGGGATTCGACGATGTGGTATGGGAACCCAAGGTAGTTGAAACAGAAAACGGTGAAGGTCTGCAACTGAAATATTACAGCGTTGACCTGGAAGAAGGATTCCCCGGCAACCTGGATGTAACAGTATTGTATGAACTGGTCGGCAAGGACCTGGAAATCACCTACTGGGCAACCACAGACAAAGCCACACCGGTGAACCTTACCAGCCACTCCTATTTCAATCTTGCCGGTGAGGGTACGATCCTGGATCACGTCCTCGAGCTAAAAGCCTCCCATTATACACCAGTCGACGATGAATTGATCCCTACCGGGGAAATTGCTCCCGTTGAAGGCACTCCATTCGATTTTACCGGACCCAAACCCATCGGAAGCGATATTGAACAAACCGACGGGGGCTATGACCACAATTTTGTCATCGACAGGGAAGGTGACGGACTGGAATGGATCGGCATCCTGAAAGATCCGAAAACCGGGAGGACCATGGAGGTGCTTACCATGGAACCCGGCGTACAGTTCTATACAGGTAATTTCCTGGATGGCTCACTGACCTCCGGAGAGATCACGTATGTGAAAAATGCCGGACTGTGCCTGGAAACACAACACTATCCCGATTCACCGAATCAGCCCGCTTTCCCAAGCACGATCCTGGAACCGGGCAAGAAGTACCATACCAAAACGGTTTACCGGTTTGGTGTTGACAAAGGCACTGAGTAAATGTTATACTTAGGTGAGGTGCAGCCTGCCGGGCAGGCTGCACCTCACCTTATAATACCTCGTACGATGGACACAACAGACCTTTTCTCCAGGTTCCCGTTTGAAAAAGAACTGAGGGACGAGATCGACCAGGCCGAGATCCTTCAACTCAAAAGCGGTACGGTGATCCTCAGGGAACATCAATTTATAAAAAACATACCCCTGGTGCTGGAAGGATCCATCAAACTCAGAAAGACAGACGAAAACGGCAGGGAGATCGTCTTTTACCATATTGCCCCCGGAGAAAGCTGTATCCTCTCCATCACCTCGTGCCTGAATGGAAAAGAAAGCCAGGCCGAAGCTGTGGTGGAAAACACAACCCGGCTCATCGGAATCGATGCTGCAAAGGTGCGGGACTGGATGGACAGGTACCCGGGGTGGCGCAAGTTTGTTGTGAGCCTTTATTACGATCGCATGACTGAATTGATGACGCTGGTGGACCTGATCACATTTAAAAGCGTGGACCAACGATTGTTTAAATACCTGTCCGACCGTGCTGTTGACAATGTGGTGGAGATCACCCACCAGAAACTCGCCGGAGAGATCGGTACAGCCCGTGAAGTCATTTCACGCCTGCTCAAACAAATGGAAAAAGACAACCTGATTGCCCTTGAAAGGGGAAGGATCATTATTCTTTAGTCTGCAACAATTGACAGTCAGTAACATAAAATAATCACTTTTTTTCTGCCTCTGTAACCACAGTCACATAATTCTGCAAACAGCTGTTGTATATTTGATCTAAATTAAAATAACAACATCATGAAAAAGAATATGGGAAAAACAGACCGCTGGATCCGGGTCATCATCGGGCTGGCAATCATTGCCGCTGGCATTTATTTTAAATCATGGTGGGGACTGATCGGTATCATACCGCTGGCCACTTCACTCATCAGCACGTGTCCGCTCTACCTGCCGTTCGGAATCTCTACCCGGAGATTCCGGTAAGCTCCCTGTTACCAGTGAAACAATACACCCTGCCGGCTGCAGCGGTCGGTGAGCTGATCGCTGACAGGTCAGATATTAACTCAAATAACCTGAATGGCTGTGACGGCCATGATTTCATATTAATTATTAAAGAATACTGATATGCAAAGAAGAAATTTTATCGGGAACCTCGCCAAGGGTGCAGGAACCCTGATCGTTCTCCCTACACTGATTACAGCTTGTGAAGATGATCCGATGGATGATCCTATGGACGATCCGAATGGCAACGGGAACAACGGTGATAATGTAATGGTCGTGGATCTCACAGATGCGCAAAACAGCGCATTGCTCGCCTCCGGGGGATTTATAAGCCGCAACAATGTGATCATCATCAACAGCAGCGGCAACTATATAGCCCTGTCCAGTGTCTGTACCCATTCAGCATGCCAGGTGACCTATAATGCCAGCAACAACAACCTGCCATGTCCATGCCACGGCTCGTTGTTCAGCATCAGCGGCTCAGTCCTGAATGGTCCGGCCGATGCCCCGCTGGAAACCTATCCCGTTACGGAGAACGGAGATGTCCTGGAGATAGATCTGGGTTAATCCTGGCAATCATACGCTGCCTGGCTGCGGCGAGGTCTGCAACGATGAACTGCCTGGCTGACCGGCGGTGCTGATGCAGCACTATGCAATTTTTAAAGCCATACCGTGACTACGGTATGGCTTTTTTGCTATTTTTATTTCCTGAAATCATAAAAATGCTGATTACCTCCTCCATACTGATCACCCTGGCGCTCCTCTTCTATTCTGCCGGGATCTGGGCTGAAAGGTTTTCCAGGTACCTTAAACCCTGGCATGTTGTTCTCTTCTGGACCGGGTTTGTTTTCGATGTATCCGGAACGGCATTCATGCACAAGATGGCAGGTGGATTGTTTGACCTGACAGATCCGCATACCCTTACCGGGCAGCTTGCCCTCTGGCTCATGCTCGCACATGCCACCTGGGCGACAGTCGTGATCCGGAAAGGACAGGAAAGCATGAAAACGAAATTTCACCGCTACAGCATATTTGTATGGCTGGTCTGGCTCGTGCCCTACTTCGGTGGCATGTTCCTTGCCATGGGAAACTGAAATAGTACAGGAAGCTCCTCCTGCCAAACACAATCTCAAATCTATCGCTTCATGAACCTCACCACGGTTTCGGCAGCGCTGCCGGACACCTGTAATTGTTAAATAGTTGTTAATAATTGGTAATCAGGACACTGAATGTGACCAGGGTCACCAAGACAGGGTATTATTCTATAGAAATTGCACCTGGCAAACAAGCAAGAAAAAAACATATCCCGTGATGGAATGTTTAACATAAACAACTTAACAACTTTTCCATATTAAACAGACTGACCAATGAAATCAACATTAATCATCGCTTTCCTGGTTTCTGCGATACAGGTGATTCCTCTGAATGTGCACTCCCAGGACCTTGAATCAATGCTGAATGCGACCATTGAGGACGAAGAAACCATTACGCCGGCGATCTTCAGATCATCAACAATCGTCAACAGCCATTCGGTGACCATGTTGCCACCCGGAACACTGGATTTCAGGATCGAACACCGGTTCGGGGAAATCAACAAGGGTGTGTATGAGCTGTTCGGACTGGACAATGCCAATATACACTTCAGTTTTGAATATGGGTTTGCCGACTGGCTGATAGCCGGCGTCGGACGTGGAACCTACGAAAAAACCTATGATGGATTTGTCAGGTTCAAACCCCTGACCCAGCAAAGTGGTGCGGAAACATTTCCCTTCTCCCTCGCCTGGCAGTCATCGGTTTATGTCAATACCCTGCGGTTCCTGGCTGACCTGGAAGGATTCAGTTTTTCTCAGCGGCTTGAACATGTTCACCAGCTGATGATCGCGCGGAAGTTCGGTGATGCTGTCTCTGTTCAGCTGATGCCTTCCTATCTCAGGCGCACCCCCGTTCCTGCCCTCCCGGAACAGACCGATCTGCTGGCCATGGGAACCGGGCTTAGCTTCAGGATCACCAATGGGTTCTCGCTGAACGTGGAATACTTTCACCTGCTGAACAACGACGATGCAATGGGTCCTGTACAAGTCTACAATCCGCTTTCCGTCGGTTTTGACCTGGAAACGGGTGGACACATCTTCCAGCTGATCTTCACCAATTCAGTTGCAATGACCGAACATGGGATCATCGGGAACACAACAGGCAACTGGCTGGATGGCGACATACATTTTGGATTCAATATATCCAGGGTGTTCGGATTAAAACAAAGGAAATGAGCAAAACAAAAACGGTCCAATTAAACTTCATCACCATGAAAAAAATACTCGTAACCATCATTTTTGCTGTGATCGTGACAACCGGTGCGGCGCAGACAAAATACATCACTCAAAACGGCCACATCAACTTTTTCTCCAGTGCACCCGTTGAGGATATTACTGCTGACAACAATGCGGTGGGAAGCATTATTGATCCCGCAACCGGTGAAGTGGTATTTACCCTCAGCATTTCGGGCTTCGAGTTTGAAAAGAAACTGATGCAGCGACATTTCAATGATAACTACATGGAATCCGATAAGTTTCCCAAATCTACATTCAAGGGTTTTATCACCAACAACGATAAGGTGGATTATTCCCAACCTGGAACCTTCTCTGTAAATGTGAAAGGGGACCTCACCATGCACGGGGTTACAAAAACGATCCAGACCCCCGGCACGATCGAAGTGACGGGAGACGGACTTAAGGCCTCTTCAACATTCATTGTGAAGCCTGCCGATTTTGATATCAAGATTCCCGGGATCATGCGCAACAAGATCGCTGAGGAGATACGGGTGACCGTGGATATGGCGTATGCACCCATGGAGTAAATACCGGCAGTAGCAATCGCATGGGGATGCGGATACAGGAACCGCATTCAACAGGAAAAGAAGCTGCAACACAAGTAACAATGCGTCTGTGCAGCAGGTGGTACATAAAGTAACATGCCGCAGGACAAGGTCCTGCGGCATGTTACTTAAAATATGCGTTTGCTCCCGTTGATAAGGGAATAGCTCCCCTTTACCGGATAACAATCTTATTGAAATATGAACCTTGTTCCGTCTGCAGCCTGAACAGGTACATACCCGGTTCCCCGATCTCAACCTGCAGGGTGGATCCGGATCCAAAGATCTCTTTCCTCATCACCTCTTTGCCTGTCATATCTGAAACCAACAGGTTTCCGTTCAATCCTGCAACCAGTTCAATCGTAACAAGGCCACTCGATGGATTCGGGTATACAGATAGCTGATCCACACCGAAGCTTGCTACAGAAATAACTTCGTTCACTGTAATCAGATCCGTAACCTCCAGGGTATCTGCGTTGGCTTCGTTGGAAGCAACCAGTGTTACCGTATACACACCTGGATCATCATAGGTGTGGCTCGGATGCTGCTCAGTACTGGTCCCGCCGTCACCAAAGTCCCATGCCCATGCCGTGGCATTTTCAGAAAGATCCGTGAAATATACGGTGAGTGGTGCATCTCCATCAGTTACATCAGAGAAGAAATCGGCCACTGCTGCAGGTGCGAAGGTGGATTCCTGGAGTGTAAGCTCATCGATGATTACTTCGAAATCATACGTTTCACCCCCTGTCCATTCCCCGCTTCCGATCTTAATCACAAAGTAGTAGGTCCCTGTTGCTTCCGGCTGGTATCCATCGACGATCTCGCAACCATCGCTGCCGAAAGTGCCATCAACAAGACTTCCAGTACAGGCTGCCCAGGTGTTGAACTGTGTGATCTTGATGGAATCATGTCCATAGTCTGCATTGTCAGCGGGTGGCACTGTTCCAATAAATACCTCTGCCCAAAACTGGTTCAGTGCAGTGAGTGCCCTGAATGCACCATCAAAATGGTATACTGAATCCTCATGTAGTTCAACCGACTGCCAGATACAATAATGCGTTGTACCATTGGATACCGATCCGGAAACATACAAAGCTCCGCCAGCGCCATGTGCAGCAGACTGGTCTGTATAATTCCAGACTGCAGATACAGGCATGATGTCTGCATTCAGGTTGGTAATGTTCCACAGGTTCGGGTCTTCCATATTGCCGCCGTAGAGTTTCTCTCCTTCAGGCAACGCTGGCTTTTCATTGGCCTTGACAAAGTCGGCCTTCGTAACCGTGGAGTCTCCCTTCTCGTTGGTAGCCGTAAGCACAACGGTATAGGTTCCTGCTGTTTCATACACATGTGTCGGATTTTCTTCCGTGCTGACTGCAGATCCGTCCCCGAAGTCCCAGCTGTAGGAGACCGCAAATTTTGAATTATTCACGAAGTCAACTGACAATGGCGCAAACCCCAGCGGATTCGGTGAGGAAAATGCTGTATAGGGTTTCTCACGTGAATCTGTCAATGATAACTCATCGAGGATCACTTCGAAATTTCCATCCCCAGTACATCCTACTTTAAGGACGAAGTAATAGGTTCCTGTAGTGTCAGGAATAAACCGGTTGTATTCAGAAGCATCAATACTAAATGTACCATCAGGCTTTGCTGGCTGCTCCCATTGCGAGAATTTTGACAGTACAGATTGTCCGGATCCATAGTCGAGACCATCGATGGGTTGAGTGCCTATAAAGACCTCACACCAGCTATTTACAATCGATAATGCTTTAAATGCAGCTTCAAAACTATAAACAGAGTCGACGGAGAGATGTACAGGCTGATAAATAGCGTATTGTACATTTGATCCATCGCCTGCAGCTGTAACATGCAAACTACCACCCGTTCCAGCAGTTGGTCCGTCAGTGGTATAATTCCATGTGGCTGTTGGAGATGCGCCTGAGTTATCCAGATAGCTGATGCTCCACTCACTGTCTGACTCCATTTCACCTCCTTTTATCAATCCACCTGCGGTTACTTCAACTGGTGGCTCCTCGATGGTGATCATGTCGGTCTTTGTCAGTGTATTGTCACCCAGCTCGTTGGTGACTGTAAGTGCAACTGTATAGGTGCCTGTGGCATCATAGGTGTGGGCCGGATTCTGCTCTGTGCTGACAGCGCTGCCATCGCCGAAATCCCATGACCAGGAATCCGCGTAAATCGAAGCATCGGTAAATTGCACCGCTTCCCCGGTAAAGCCAGTAGTTGTGCCGCTGCTGAATTTTACGATTGGCTTTGCCCTGCTCACCAGAGATAACTCATCCACAATAAACTCAAATCCATTATCCGGATTTCCGGTACCCATTTTTAATACAAAGTAGTACGTCCCACTGGTATCCGGAGTAAAGGAAGAATAGGTTGACGCATCTACGCTAAATGTACCATCATCGTTGGCAGGTTGGTCCCATGCGCCCACTACGACGATTTTGTTCTGACCAGAACCATAATCACTTCCATCTTCTGGTTTGGTTCCCAAGTAAACTTCCAGCCAAGATTCACCATATTTTAGGGCTTTGAATGCCCCATCAAAAGTGTAAGTCTCAGTATTTGAGAGTGTAACAGGCTGGTAAATTGCATATTGAACGTTCGCCCACCAAGCGGAAGCTAAACCAGTGACGCGAAGATTTCCATCAACACCCGCAGTTGGAGCATCTAAAGTATTATTCCAGGTGGCGTCCGGGAAATTCACACTGCTATTTAAGGTGGTTGTTGACCACCCGGTCTCAGATTCCATGCTCCCAGCCTGGAGCAGGTTGGTTTGCGCATTCAGTGTTCCTGAAAAACCCAGGATTACCGCGCTGAAAAACGCCATCAATTGTAATTTAACTTTCATAGTCATTGGTTTTAGTGTAAGTAATTGAATTATTAAACATTTTAGTTTTCTCCGTTTGGAAAGATCGTGGTCGATTCGGGTACCGACCTGTTGTTATATTCATCGAGGGTATAGACCGAAACATTGTACCCCTTGATCTCCAGGTCGCCGATATGCACTGAATCGACCATGGTTTCAATCAGCAGGCTGTCGTCGCCGTAATCGACGAGTATCTTCTTCGCCAGGTCGCCTGCAGGATTGTCCCATGTGAGGGATACCTCACGCAGCCCTTCATAGGTTTCCAGGTTCATGACCTTCGGCGGATAGATCTTCTCTTTCTCCAGGTATTGCGCGTAATTGTCTTCCATCCTGTCGCAGGAAGCAAGCAGGAACAGGAGCAATGGTCCAGTCATCAGTATCTTTATCATCCTTATCATAGGTTTGAATATTTATTGATCAATCATTAAAAAACTCTCTTTCCCGGCGGGGTCCCCAGGGTTTCAACTTCACGAGCGTGACTCTCCGGAATGCCACTGTCAACCTATCTCGCTGACACATTATCAATCCCGAACAGCGTGATCTCAGAGCCATACACATTGGTCTCGCTGCCATAACCTGCTGTGATGCTGAATTTCAGGTAGCGGAACGGATCCGAGATCTCATCCAACTCAAATTCATGCCCGTCGATGGCCTCCTGGATCTTGCCGGGTGGAATATTTCCATCGTCATCCTTCGGATCACCAATATCGAACTTGCCCAGCAGCAGCCATTCATCGAGGTCATTGCTCGCCCACAGGTCGAAGGACCGCATGTTTTCGCCCTGGTAGTAATAGTAGTTCGCGCTGACTCCCTGGTTCTCGGCATCGGAATACCAGTAGGCGCGCTGCCAGACCGTGAACCGGTTCACCACCACCTGCTTGTTCATGTCGATGACGATGTCCAGCGGGAAACTTAACACACCCCCATTGTCGTCCCTG
>Ga0180435_10005429_pt1 | contig 12392 bp, 7 predicted proteins | sample SS_ome_3_FD_132467 | JGI IMG/M metagenome (GOLD analysis project Ga0180435, IMG submission 132467) | Hypersaline lake sediment archaeal communities from the Salton Sea, California, USA - SS_3_S_1 metaG | ecosystem: Environmental > Aquatic > Non-marine Saline and Alkaline > Hypersaline > Sediment... | reverse complement strand
GTGTTCCGGACGTTGTGGATCCAGGGAATGTGCTTGTCGCCGATGCCTTCGATGCGGTGGCCCCCGAATCCACACCGGAGAAGCGTCGGACACTGGAGGGCTTCGGCCGCGGCGATCCGGAGGCCCGGGAATCTCTTACGCAGGAAGTCGCCGGCGGCCAGGGTTCCTCCCGATCCCGTGGCTCCCACCCAACCGGCGAACCGATCTCCGGAGCCGGCCAGATCGTGGAAGACCGACTCGGCTGCCGGCCCCGTAACACCGTAGTGCCAGAGGTAGTTTCCAAACTCGTCGAACTGGTTGAAGATGACCGCTTCGGGCCGGGTGCGGCGGATCTCCCAACACATGTCGAAGATCTCTTTGACGTTGCTCTCGCATCCGGGCGTGGCGATGACCTCCGCGCCGATCTCCTCCAGCCAGATAAAGCGTTCCCGGCTCATCTCCTCGGGGAGGATGGCGACGGCCTGGCATCCCAGAAGTGCGCTGTCGAAGGCTCCACCGCGGCAGTAGTTGCCCGTCGAGGGCCAAACCGCCTTCTGGGCGGTGGGATCGAACTCGCCGGTCACGAGCCTCGGCACCAGGCAACCGAAGGCCGCCCCCACCTTGTGGGATCCCGTCGGAAAGTGCTTGCCGACCAGACCCACGATCCGGGTCGGGACCCCGGTGAGCTCCGGCGAAAGCTCCACGGCGTTCACCCTTCCGAAGCCTCCCGTTCCTGGATCGTTTCTCCAGCTGATCCGGAAGAGGTTCAGAGGATCCACGGCCTGCATGTCGATGCCCGGGAGAGCATCACGTACCGCGCCGTCGATCAGGTCGGGGTCCCGCATCTCGGCGAGGGCCGGGATAAGGATCCCTCTGTCCCGACATCGTTCGACGGCCCGCCCCCGTGCATCCTCGTTCACGATCTCCGCCAATGTCGATGCTCCTTTCATTCTCCGATGTACGGCGTGTCCCAGTCCAGCGCGTGGAACCTCTCCCAGAGGGGACCCGAAACCTCCCGGGCCTCCCTGACCAGCTCCGACAGCTCCATCGTGGTGTGACGGAAGTCTTCCAGGACCACCCGGCCGCGGGCAATGGTGTGCCGGACCGGAGCCTCGGCCAGACCGTAGACCAGGTGGCTGAAGGCGTTCCCGGATTCCATGACGGTCGGGGGAGGCGAATCCACGACGATGATGTCGGCCGGTGCGCCGGGTTCCAGGTGCCCGAGAAGAGGCTCCCCGAAGACGTCCCGAGCCACCTTTGCGTTTTCGTCCAGAAGCCCCGGCAAGGTCCCGAATCCCCGGGTCGGGTCTTCCGTCGATCCCCGGAGGTTCAGGTACGCAAACCTGAGAGCCCGTGTCATTGACCCCGACATCCCGTCGGTTCCCAGGCCGACGCGGCAACCGAGGCCAGAAACGTGACCGATCCTGAGCCGACCGACGCCGTTGTTGGCATTGGATTCGGGGTTGTGGATGATGGTGGCCCCGGCATCCGCAATCTGCCGGTAGTCGCCACCAGCCAGGTGGATGCCGTGGGCCAGGAGGGCCCGGTCGTCCAGGAGGCCGAAGCGGTGCAGTCTCTCCACGGGCCCGGCGCCCCAACGTTCACGGGATGATTCCCCATCCACGGGATGCTCGCCGACGTGGGTGTGGCATCCGATCCCGGTGGGCCGCCGCTCCCCTACCGCGGCGAGCGTTTCGTCCCGGAGGGTGAAGCTGGCGTGAAGTCCGAAGAGGCCTCGGATCCGGGGATGGCCTTCCCGCGCCTCGAGGAACCGGAGGTTCTCCTCGATTCCCGCCAGCGCTCCCGCTGGTCCGTTCCGATCGGTGACCTCGTAGCAGAGGACGGCCGAGATCCCCGCTTGGTCCACGGCCGAGGCGATGAGGTCCAGACTTCCGTCGATGGCGGTAGGCGAAGCATGGTGATCGAAGACCGTCGTGCACCCCCATCGAGCGCAGTCCGCAGCCGCCAGGAGGGCAGAGACGCGGATGGCCTCCGTGTCCAGGGCCCGATCCAGACGCCACCATAGCCTGTCCAGAATCTCCGGGAAATCGCGGGTGGGCGCCCCTGGGTCGAGGCCCCGGGCCAGGGCCGAGTAGAAGTGATGGTGCAGGTTGACGAGGCCCGGCATGATCACGCCGCCCTGGGCATCCAGGGCTCGGGCCCCCGGGTACCGGGCCAGCAGGTCGGCCCGGCCGCCCGCATCGACGATCCGGTCCCCACTCCAGACCACCGCACCATCGGAAACGACGTCGGACCCGGATCCACCGGTGACGAGTACCCCGTTGGAGAGAACGGACTCATTCATGTCTCGGCCCTAGTCTCCCTTCGAACCCATGTTCCGAAACCCGCATCGCCGAACCGTTCGGAGCCGTCGGGCCGTCGGGAATAGACCGTCTCCCCCCTCAGGACGGTGGCCACCACCCTACCGGTGAGCTCATGGCCGTTCAGGGGCGTGTACCGGTTGAGATTGTGGAGCAGCTCCGCCTCCACGGTCCAGGTTTCGTGCTCGTCAACTACCGCGAAGTCCGCATCGAAGCCGGGCTCCAGCCGTCCTTTCCTGCCCTCCACACCGAGGAATTCAGCCGGTGCCCTCGCCGTGACCTCGGTAAGGCGCTCCAACGTGAGCCTCCCCTTCCCCACTCCCTCGGACAGCAGGTAGGGGAGTAAGAGCTCGACGCCCGGGACCCCGCCGTAGTCGGTCCAGATCGAGCCCGTGGTCTTCTCGGCTGGCCATTGCCCCGCGGCGTGATCGGTGGCGACGTAGGCCAGGTCGCCCGAGGCCAACCCCTCCCAGAGGCGTCGCCGATCGGATTCCGATTTCACGACAGGAGCGGTCTTCAGGAGGGAGCCCTGGGCTGCGAGATCTTCCGCGGTGAACGCCAGGTAATGGGGACAGGTTTCGCCGGAGAGAGGAAAGCCCTCCGTCTTCGCCTCGACGATGACGTCCAAGGCCCGTCCCGAAGCGACGTGAACCACATGGATCCGGGCGCCCGTCTCCCGGCAGAGCCCCCTCAGGGTTTCTACTGCCACCACCTCGCCGGCTTCGGGCCGGGAGGCCGCATAGTCCAATGGGTCCTGACGGCCTTCGGCCCGGATCCGGGCTTCGAGAGCTTTCACGGTGGCCCTGTCCTCGGCGTGGACCCCCACGGGGATTCCCAGCCGTTTCGTCTTGGTCAGAACGGTCCTGATCTGCCCAGCCTCCAGGTCGCGGAAGGTGTCCATGCCCGAGAGCATGTAGACCTTGATAGACGACACGCCCTCCGCCACCAGCCCTTCCAGGCTCTCCCGCCATCCCGCCTCCTCCATGACGTTGGCCGAAACGCCGCCCCACAGCATGAAGTCGACGTGGGCCTTGGGTTCGATGACCGCCAGCTTGGCCCTGAGGTTGGTCGGCGAGGTGACGGCCGGAATGGACGTGCACGGCATGTCGGCGATGCAGGTCACACCGCCGGCGGCGGCCGCCCGGGTGCCCGTTTCGAAGTTCTCCCGGTGGGTGAACCCGGGATCGTCGAAGTGGACGTGGGCGTCCACCACTCCGGGAAGGACCAGGCAGCCGTTCAGATCCACGACCTCTACCTCCCCGCCCGAGCCCTTGTCCGGCGCGGCGCCCGCCCCATTGGAGCCAGGCCCTAGCCCGCCGGCCGGTGCGACGATCTCCGCGATCCGGCCGTCCACGACCAGAATCTCACGGAACCCGGCAGCGGCACCCCCGGTGGGGATCCGAAGGTTCACAAACCTTTTTTTCACCTCTGCCTCCCGTCAGACGCCATCTGGATTCACGGGATTGGGAGTGGGAGAACCGTAGATCGCCGTCAGGACCGTCTTCATTCGCCATAGGATGGCGGTGTCGAGTCCGGGTTCAGCGGCACCCAGGTATCCCCTCATCACACGAAGAGAGCTCCACTCCACCTCCACCCATCCATCCTCCAAGGTCAACCGGGCCACCTCGTCGGGACCTCCGAAGGAAAGGGTCATCTCCCGCCCGCCCAGACGCGCCGAGAGGAGATCTCCCTCCCGATAGAACCCATCGGTGTCCGATCCGGAGAAGGCTTCCATGGACGGGAAGACGAGCTCCTTTTCCCGGAAGGGCGCCCCCTGTTCAGGGCAGTAGACCTCGCAGTTGGAGCACTCGTTGCAGGAACCCCCGTACACCGCGAGTTGATGGCCCTCCCTCAGCTGGAACCCCTGGCCCGCCTCCGAAACCGGCACTCCGTCGTCACCCCCCTGCAGAAGGACCGTCCCGGCTTCCAGCGGTTCGGGGCTGTACGCGAAGATGGCGTTGTTGGGGCAGGCCGACACGCACAGGTCGCAGTTGAGGCAATCGTAGAGGCCGAGGAAACTGTCCACCTCCTTTGGAGGCTTCAGAGCCCTTGCCGCGTGGTACCGCTCATCGTCGGGGAGGCCGGTCACGATCTCCTTGGCGTTCAGACGCCCGGCCACGCGAGTGGCCGCCAGGACCAGGGCTTCGGCATCGAACCCGGCTGACGCAGCCACCTTCCTCAAGGCTCCTGGAAGCCCGTCGGGCTCGGTCTTCGCCAGAGATCGAAGCTCCTCCCCGTGGGCCACCCAAACCCCCTCGCCTCCGTCCTGGGCGACGATGGCTTCCTCCACCGCCTCCGCGCCGAGGCCACGGGCCGCCAGCACATAGGCCTCTCGGGTACGCACCCCGACGGCCTCCATCTCCCGCGCAAGAGCCCGGAGGTAGGGAGGAAGCCTCCCGTAGCCACCCTGGCGGAGGAGGTCGGTGCAGGTCGTCACCGGGACCATCCCACACGCCACCGCCGCAGGGAAGTTCCGGGCGTCGATGCCCGCCGAGAAGGAGACCGGAAAATCGAAGCCGAGGCTCTCACGGAACCGCTGCATCAGCGTCATGGAGATCACGTGCAGCGGGAGCCCCGAGAGGTACATGAACGGGTCGGCCTGGGTGGGAAAGATGTCCCGGTCGTTCTCCACCACGAGCGTGTTCGTGAACTTGGCGCCCACCATGGTGCCCGATCGCCGGGCGGTCTCGTTCAACCTGCGGAGGATCGCCAGCGCGTCATCGAAGTGGAGGTCCGAGTCGAACGCTTCCTTCCGGAGCCTGAGGTGTTCGTACCCCAGGCGACCCCGGAGAAGATGATCGATCTCCTCGAAGCCCAGGAGCGTCGGGTTCAGCTTGATGACGACCTGGAGGCCCATCTCTTCCATGAGGAAGCGTGCGATGGACTCGATCTGGTCAGCCGGGCACCCGTGGAAGGTGGATAGGGTCACGCAGTCCGAGAGGGTGGGCGGGAGCTCCATGTCGGCGAAACCCGCCAACTCTCCGGTGAGCTCGGCCCTCAGCTCGTCGAAGAGAGGGGCCGGCTCCCTCAGCCCCTGGATGAAGCCGACCACCTTCTCGCTTCGGATCCCTTCCAGATCGTATCCGACGCTCATGTCGAAGATTGTCTCGAGCCCGGCGTCGCCCGGAAAAACGCCGAAGGCACGGGTCTTCTTCAGGATCTCGATGAGGTAGGCGGCCTTGGCGTACTCCTTCAGGGAGTCCCGCACCGCCAGCTCCTGAGACCACTCGACGTTGAACGCCAGGTTGGGGGCGTGGATGCAGGGACGGGGTATCTCGAGCCGGTCGTTGACCTGAACCGTCTTCAGCTCGATGATCCGCCCGCCGGCCAGCCATGCCAGGACGATGTTCTGGGCGAGCTGAGTGTGGGGCCCCGCCGCCGGGCCGACGGGAGCCCCGGCTTGCCGCGAAAAATGCCGGGCCGAGAAGTCCAGCTCTCCGTCGTGGACGAACCACTTGCGGACGGGGAGGTCGAAGATGGCATCGGCCACCTCCACCTCCCCGCGCATCCGGCGAAGGAGACGGGAGAAGGGAATCGGGTACAGGTCGGCCTTGGGCATCAGGGCCGCCGGGATTTGGGAACGGAGGGTCCGGCGGCCGGAGCATCGGTCATGGGCAGGCGGAAGCGACGCTTTCCGTCGAACGCGAAGAGGGCCCCCGCCACGGCGCCGGCCGTGGGCACCAGCCCGATCTCCCCTACCCCCTTGGATCCGTAGCCGCCGACTTCATCGGGCACCTCGATGAGAATGACGTCCACCGGCGGCGTGTCTTTGGCCTTCAGGATTCCCAGGTCGGCAAGCCTGAGGGAGTCCGGCCGGCCATTGGTGCAGGGGAAGTCCTCGGAGAGGGCATACCCCAGGCCCATGTGGACCCCGCCCTCGATCTGCCCGGAACACTGCATCGGGTTGATGGCACGGCCGACGTCGTGGGCGGCCACCACACGGTCCACCTTCCCCTTGTCGTCCAGGATGACCACCTGTGTGGCGTAGCTGAAGGTCATGTGCGTGACCGGATTCTCCACGGCCGTCCCGGGTTTCACCGTGAAATCGCAGACGTACTCTCCGTGGTATTCCCTGCCGGCCAAAGCCTCTACCGGGGCTTCCCCGAGATCGGCCGCGAGTTTCTTCGCGGCGGCCTGCGAAGCCGCCGTCATCAGGGCTGTCGCCCTGGACGCCGTGGTCATCCCGCACAGGACCCTGGGATCACTCACGGCCCGGACGGTCATGGACTCGGGCGGGAGTCCGGTCTCCTCTTCCACCACCTGGCAGATCACCGTGAAGAGCCCCTGCCCCATCTCGGTGAATCCGGTGAGAAGCTCCAGGCTGCCTCCCTCCAGCACCCGAATCAGAAGCCGGCCGGTGTCGTCCATCCCGTTCCCGATTCCCGTGTTCTTGATGCCGCAGCCGATGCCCGCGAACCGGGCGCCCTTGTAGACGTCGCGGACCGCTTCCAGGGTCTGACGGATCCCGCAGCTTCCGGACATGATCTGCCCGGTTGCGAAAGGATCGCCGGGGCCAAGGACGTTCCTCTCGCGGATGTCGTACCCGTCGATGCCCACCCGCTCGGCCAGGATATCCATCACCCCTTCGATAGCGAACGAGGCCTGGTTGGCGCCGAACCCGCGCATGGCGCCGCAGGGAGGATTGTTGGTGTAGACGGTCTTCGCCTCCACGTCCACGGCGGGAACATGGTAGGGGCCACAGGAATGGCCGGCAGCCCGTTCCAGAACTTTCATCCCGACCGAGGCATAGGCCCCGGTGTCCCCCATGATCCTGGCGCGGACAGCCGTCAGGCGGCCGTCCTCATCGGCCCCCACGGAATACTCGAGCGTGATGGGGTGCCGCTTCGGGTGCATCTGGATGGATTGGTCGCGCGTGAGGACCGTCTTCACGGGGCGGCCCGTGGCCAGGGCCGCCAGGGCGGTCTGGGCCTGGACCGAGAGGTCCTCCTTGCCACCGAACGCTCCTCCGTTGGTGACGAGCTCGACCTCCACTTCTTCCCTGGAAATCCCCAGGACCGAGGCAATCTGGCGCTGGTCCTCGTGGACCCCCTGCCCCTGGGTGAACACCTTGAGCCGCGCGCCCTCCGATGGCCCGAGGCCACCGGCGCCCGGAAAGCCCGCCGGCACCGCAAGGCAGGCCTCCGGCTCGAGGAAGGCGTGCTCGATGCGCTGCGTGGCGAAGGTCTGCTCCACCACGTGCCGGGAAGTCGAGAGGGCGGCGTCCACATCCCCCCTGGAAAAGGCGCAGACCTCCAGGAGGTTCCCGCCTTCGTGGACAGGAGGCGCATCGGGAAGGAGCGCCGACTCGGGATCCACGACCGGAGCCAGGACCTCGTACTCCACGCTCTTCTCCAGGGCCTCGGCCCCCTTCTGGGCGGCGAAGCGGGAGTCGGCCAGGACCAGAGCGAGCACGTCACCCACGCACCGGGTCGTCTCACCCTCGGCCACGAACACGGGCCAGTCGGCGCGGATCAGCCCCACCACACGGTCGCCGCGGACGTCAGCGGCGGTCAGTACCCTTTCGACCCCCCCAACGTCCATGGCCGGCTTCGGGTCCAGGGAGAGGAGCCGGGCTCGGGGATGGCTGCTCAAAACGACGGCCCCGTGGAGCATTCCATCGAGAGCCATGTCGGCGATGTAGTCCTTCTGGCCCAGCGTGTGATCCCCGCTCCGGTAGCGTGGGCTGGAGCTTCCCACTCCTCCCGGGGAAACACCGACGTCCGAATCGTGGACCCCACCCGCATCGGGCTCATCCGAGCCCAGCGAGCCTTCCGGCGTTCCGCCTTCCCAGGCAGCACCCGCCGCCAGGATCGCCTCTACGATCCGGTGATAACCGGTACACCGACACAGGTGCCCCGACAGGGCATTCCGCACCTCCTCCTCGTCGGCCCCCGGGTCCCGGTCCAGGAGGGCCACGGCCCGGGAAACGATCCCCGGCGTGCAGTAGCCGCACTGAAGCCCACCCTTCCTCTCGAAAGCATCCACGAGGATCCGGCGCTTCTTATCCGAGAGACCCTCCAGCGTCGTTACGTCCTTCCCCTCCACCGACTCCGGCTTCCGGAGACAGGAGAGAACGGCCCGCCCGTCCACCAGGACCGTACAGCAACCGCACGCCCCCTGGGGCGAGCAACCGTCCTTCGGCGAGGTGACCCCGCAGGCCTCCCGAAGAACCTGGAGGAGGTTCATCCCCTCGTCATAGCTCACGGATCTGGCGTGACCGTTCAGGAAGAAGGAGAGGTCAGGCATCGGCCATTCTTCTCAGGAAAAGGAGGGGCACTCGTCCCGCAACCCGAAATAGAGTAGGCGGGAGAGGACGGTTTCACGATAGCGGGCCGTGGACCGGATGTCGTCGATGGGGGACACGTCCTCACGGAGCGGCGCCAAAAGATCGGCGGGCCCGGACACCGGCCGTTCCTCGGAGAGAAACGCTTCCACCCGATGGCAGCGACAGACCGCCGGAGCGACGCTGTTCGCCACCACTCTCCATTCCTCTCCCCGTCGGGTCACGGCCATCCCGACCTTGGTGATGGCCTGGGCCGCCCGCCCCCCCACCTTCTCGAAGACCTGGAACCGATAGTCCCTCCGGGGAACGGTGATGCTGGTGAGGAGCGAGTCGGGGGGCTTCTGGAGGACCTTGTACCCGGTGTACAGCTCCGAAAGGGGGATCTCCTCCTGACCGCCCATCGAACTGAACGTGACCGTGGCATCGTAGGCCATAAGGACCGCGACCCCGTCGGCGGCCGGGGAAGCGTTCATGATGTTCCCGGCCCAGGTGCCTCGGGTCTGGATCTGGATGGCGCCCACCTGACGGGCCGCCGCTACGAGAAGCGGGAGGTCGGCGAGTGCCGTGGGATCTCTGATGATGTCCCAGAACGTCGTGAGGGAGCCCATGACGAGGCGGTCGTCTTCCCAGTGATACCCCCTGAGTCCGTCGATGCCGGAGAGATCCAGGAAGGTCCGGCCATGGTCATCGAGTCGGTCCGGCCAGTGAACGAAGAGATCGGTGCCACCCGCTACGGGAACGGCATCGGGCTCGGAGGACAGGATCTCCAGAGCATCAGGGAGAGACTCGGGAAGAAGAACGCTCATGGGGCGCCTCCATCGCCGCCGGCTTCCCCTTGGCCTTCCTGCACCCAGGCTTCGAGCCCTTCGATGATACCGTCGTAGCCGGTACACCGGCAGAGATTCCCCGCCATGAGATCCCGTGGCGGATGGGTGCTCAGGACGTCGGCATTCCTCCGGATCCAGAGGGCCGTCATCACGACCCCCGGGGTGCAGGCTCCGCACTGTGTTGCGCCCTTCTCGTGAAGCGCCCCCAGCTCCGAAGCCGGCACGGATTCGATGGTCTCCACGGCCCGCCCCCGAACCTGATAGGTCGGGACCAGGCATGCGTTGGCCGGGAGCCCGTCGATGAGCACTGTGCAAGCCCCACACTCCCCTTCCCCACACCCTTCCTTCGTGCCCGTGAGTCCCAGGCGGTCTCGAAGAGTGTCCAGGAGCCGCTCCGAGGGCTCCACAGCGACGGTCGCGTCGTCCCCGTTCAGGGTGAAGTCGACGTGGATCATGGTTTCAGCACCCACTCCAGAAGTCGTTCCGGGGTGATGGGAATCTCATTGGTCTCGCAATCCACGGCGTTGGCCACAGCGTTGGCCACAGCCGGAGCCGGTCCGTCGAAGGGCAACTCCCCGATGCCCTTGGCCCCCTTTGCACCGTAGGGATAGGGAGCCTCGAGGAACTCGACCCGAATGGGCGGTACGTCCTTGGCCGTGGGCACGACGTAGTTCGTGAGCTGGGCGTTCTCCATGGCCCCGTCTCGCCATTTGCACTCTTCCGACAGCGCCCACCCCACCGCCTGAACGACGCCCCCCTGGATCTGGCCCCGGGCCAGGGTCTCGTTGAGGACCTTTCCGATCTCCTGGACGGCGACGAAGTCCCTCACCCGTGTTGCGAAGGTACGGAGGTCGACCTCCACGTCGGCCACGTAGGTCCCCCATGCGTAGGCCCCGTAGGCGTCCCCCCGGTAGCTCTCTTCGTCCCACTCCACATTAGGGGGTTTTCGGTAGCGAGCCGTGCCCAGAAGCTCCTGACTCGGATTGGCCTCGTGCCAGTCTCTGATGGCCCCGCATACATCGGAAATGCCCCGAGGGCCTTCGCTCTCGTTCAACCGCCCGACCAGATCCCTGCAGGCTTCCTCCACGAGACGGCCCACGATCATGGACGTGCGGGAAGCGACGGTAGGGCCGCTGTCCGGAACGAGCCCCGTGTCGGCCGGGGCGATCCGGACCCGTTCGGGAGCGCAGTTCAGGGCGTCGGATGCCAGCTGAGTGAAGATGGTGAGGGCCCCCTGACCCATCTCCACGGTGGAGGCTCGGACCTCCACCGTCCCGTCCGGGAGGCCGGCGACGTGTACCACCGAGTCCAGATGGACCTCCCCAGATCCGGTGAAACCCGCACCGTGGAAAAAGCAGGCCAGACCGATTCCACGCTTCTTATCATCGTGGGCTCGATTGAAAGCCTCGTATTCTTTCCGACGCTCAGCGAACCCGGCCATCTCCATGGCCCTATCGAGAACGGCGACACGATCGGCGCCATCTCGGATAACCTGCCCGGTGGCCGTGGACTCCCCTTCCCGAATCAGGTTCCTTCGTCGGAGCTCCACCGGATCCATCCCCAATTCGGCCGCGATGCGTTCCATGTGCCGTTCCACGGCGAACTGGGTTTGAGGAGCACCGAACCCCCGGAATGCACCGAAAGGCGGGGAGTTGGTGAGGACCGCCCTCGCTTCGATGCGAACGTTCTCGCAGGAGTAGGGCCCGGCGGCGTGGATAAGGGCTCTGCTGAGGACCACGGGAGAGAGAGTGACATAAGCGCCGCCGTCGAGGACTACATCCACGTCCTGTGCCAGAAGCCGGCCGCCCTTGTCCAGGCCGGTCCGGTGCCGCACACGAGACGGGTGACGCTTGGTCGTCACCGCCAGGTCCTCGGTCCGATCGTAGATGAGCTTCACCGGCCGCCGGGCCTTCATGGCCAGCAGCGCCGCGTGGACCGCCAACCCCGACGGGAACTCCTCCTTCCCGCCGAACCCGCCTCCGGTCGGAGTCTGAACCACCCTCACCTGGTCATCGGTCCGCGCCAGGGCGTACTGGAGGGCGGCGGACACGTAGTAGGGACACTGCATGGAGCCCGAAACGACGACCACCCCTTCCTCTTCCCACGCGACCATCCCCTGGGGCTCGAGGTACAGGTGCTCCTGGGCTCCGGTTTCATAGACGCCCTCCACCAGGACAGGGGCCTGGGCCAGGGCCTCCTCCACATCTCCTTTCCGGGTGAGGAGATGCTTCAACACGTTGTCTTCGCCGAATTGGATCTGGGCCCGCTCGGGTGGAAGCCCGAAATCCAGGACGGGAGGCTCGGGGTCGATCAGGACCTCCACGTGGCGAAGAGCCCGGCGAAGCTCGGTGCGGGACGGGTGGGCCAGGAGGATCACGGGCTCATGAAGGTGCATCACACGGCCCGCGGCCAGCACGGGCTGGTCGTCCTCGATGAGGCGGACCACGTTCTTCCCGGGGATGTCGCGGTGGTCCACGACGACGAACTCCGACCAGTCCACCCCGGACCCGAATCGGATGCCCCGAATCCTGCCTCTTGGGCAAGGACTCCGTACGGTTCCGCCCCAGAGCGCCCCCTCCAACGGAAGGTCGTCGACGAATTGCATTGTGCCCGTGAGCTTGGGGAGGCCCTCGACGCGCTTCACCGCTCCTCCTTCCCCGGTTTGGAATCAGGTGAGAGAAGGCCGCAGCTTCGATCGCACCTTCACCTCCGGCCGAAGCGCGGCATTCCTAAGAGTGTGTCTCGATGCACCGCCCGGCAACATTCCTGAAGCCATGTCTGGGTCTGCGTTTGTTGAGCCGGTGCACGCCGCATAGAATATTCCTCCACACCCAACCTCACCCGCGGCCACCCGGGTCCAGCCTTGTCACCCCTGGCCGAACCCGGGCAGGTGAACCGAGGACGATCATGACGACGCATCCGATGTCCGTCAGGCTACCGGCTCTTCTTCTCCCCCTCGCTGTCTCCGCATGCGCTCCATCG
>Ga0180435_10005428_pt1 | contig 12398 bp, 9 predicted proteins | sample SS_ome_3_FD_132467 | JGI IMG/M metagenome (GOLD analysis project Ga0180435, IMG submission 132467) | Hypersaline lake sediment archaeal communities from the Salton Sea, California, USA - SS_3_S_1 metaG | ecosystem: Environmental > Aquatic > Non-marine Saline and Alkaline > Hypersaline > Sediment... | reverse complement strand
CGAATATCAACTTCCATGGGTCGTTCCTTCAGCGGGCTGTCTGGCCAAGCAGGGCCTTGTTTTTTTTGTCTATTGTTTTTTTCTTAGGACAATAAAAAACCCGGATTTATCCGGGTATAACGCACGAGGATCGCGTGAACATATGCTGATCAATCGAACCTCATATAATAAAATGCATAAATAATATATGTCAATAAAAAATTAAGAGAAATTTCTTTTTTTCCGAAAACGCTTGGTTATTGGCCGGTGGCGCAATAAAACGTATGTGGCGCCGGTACCTCCGTCACAGGGCCGGGCGCTAGCATAGGCCACCAGATGTTTGCGAAAGGGACCGCGCTGCAGCCAGTTTTGAACCATGGTTTTTAAAACCGGCCTGACCGGTGAGGAGCGCCCCCGTCCATGGATGATGAGCACGGCATGCTTGCCGTTGCGCAGGGCATCTTTGATAAAACACTCCAGGGCTTCCCGGGCACTGGCCTTGGTATGGCCATGGAGGTCCAGGTGGTCTTGCATGGCAAAGCGACCCTGGTGGAGCTGGCGGGTGATTTCCCGCGGAACCCGGTACCCGCGGCCCTCAATATATTCCGAGGTGTATTCGACGATGAAGTTTTTACCATCACGAACCAGAGCGGTGAGGGCTTCGATTCCCTGGATATGGTCGCTGGTTCCGGCGGCTTGGGGGGCATCCGTGGTCGGCTGGTTTTTGGGAAGCGGCCTTTGTCTGAGGGGCTTGACGTCATGCATAGCCTGGTGGAACAGGTCGTGTTCATTTTGTGGAGTCTCTGGAGGGACAGGAACCGGTTCGGCGGAGGAGGGCTTTTGCACCGCCCGGGACGGCAGGAGGCGATCCCTGGGTATGAGCCGGTCCAACTCTTTGAGGGACCGGATGGATTGTCGGTCTTTTAACTTGGGCATGACAGATCATTCCCCAATACAAGTGGCACCAATTTAGCAATCCAGGCCTTCAAAATCAATTCGGATAGTGTCCGGTCATGATTTCCTTGCAGATTATAGGGAAATCTGATTCAAATCGGATTCCGGCCGTTGCCTGGCCGGGGCGCTGGGTTTGATAGATCGGAGCAAGCATAGGTAGTGTCCGTCCAGAAATGAGGATTTTTTCGTGTGGGCAAGGCGGATGCCAGATTTAAACCGGAGGAATAAACCGATTGTCGAAATAGCTTTCTGGTTTAGGTTTTGCCTTAAAATTGTGCGGTCCATGATATAGCACATACTAATGACAATCGAGCTATACCGCTATTTCGAGGATTTAAATCATGGCAGCCAACTAAAGTCCACGCGGAAAAAGACCATTTATGGATGGGCACTAGGTAAGCCATGGGTCCATTGCCATATGAAAATTGATTCCCCCCCGTGGCGCCGGCTGCTCGCCACAGCTGCCGGTGATTTGCAGGTCGGCCTGACAGCGGACATGGTCGGCCAGTTCGTCCAGTACGGCCTGCTTTTACAGCGCTGGAACCGGAAAATGAATTTGACGGCCATCCGCGATCCAGCGGAGATCGCCATCAAACATTTCGTTGACAGCCTGGCAGCGGTGCCCCTGCTCAAGACAGGTGCATGCCTCCTGGATCTGGGTAGCGGCGCCGGCTTTCCGGGCCTGTGCCTTAAAATTGCCCGGCCTGATCTTGCCATCACCCTGGTCGACGGTATCCATAAACGAATTACTTTTCTCAAGTACGTGATCGGTCGCCTGGGGCTGGACGGCATCCGCGCAGAACACACGCGCATCGAAAGCCTGGCTGACGGCAGGCGGAAATGTTACGCCGTCATTGTGACCCGGGCAGTGGCCTCATTGAAGGAGTTTGCGATCCTGGCCGGCCCCCACCTCGTTCCGGGCGGCAGGCTTATTGCCTGGAAAGGGAATCATTATCAGGCTGAACTGGATGAGCTCAAGGCCGAAGGCGCTTGCCAGGATCCGGACACACGGGTATGGCGCCCCTGCATTGTCCCCTATCATCTGGTGCAGCCGGATCTCACCCGTTACCTGGTAGTTCTTGAGGATCGCACCTGATGCAGACGCCGGCGTAAGGGATTTCAATTCCTTGTGTTATCGATTAACCTTAGTTTATTAACAGATCAACCGGCTACTATCCGCAGGTGATTTTTAATCCGGGCTGTTGTCCGGAAAGGACCCCCAGAATCAGAGACAGGCGAATATGGAACCCAATTTTGATAAGCGTATTTTATGTATCGGGGCCGGATATGTGGGCGGCCCCACCATGGCGGTCATTGCGGCCAAATGCCCCCGGTACAAGGTGACCGTTGTTGATATTAATCCCCAGCGTATCGCCGCCTGGAACAGCGACCGGTTGCCCATCTACGAGCCCGGGCTGGATGAAGTGGTGGCCGGTTGCCGCGGACGCAACCTCTTTTTCAGCACCGATGTTGAAGCGGGCATCCGGGAGGCTGAAATCATTTTTGTCAGCGTGAATACACCCACCAAAACCTACGGCCTGGGGGCCGGCATGGCGGCCGATCTCAAGTATTGGGAAAAGACTGCCCGACAAATATTGGCCTGTGCCCAGTCCCCCAAGATCATAGTTGAAAAGAGCACCCTGCCGGTGCGCACGGCCCGCGCCATGGAGCGTATCCTGGTGGCCGGCAACAGCGATATCCATTTTGACGTGGTCTCCAACCCGGAATTTTTAGCGGAAGGAACGGCCATCAACGATTTGCTCAACCCGGACCGCGTGCTCATCGGCGGACGCCAGACCGAAAACGGTCGCAAGGCCCAGGACCAACTGGTGGAAATATACGCCAACTGGGTTGCGGCGGACAGGATCGTTACCACCGATATCTGGAGCAGCGAACTATCCAAGCTGGTGGCCAATGCTTTTCTGGCCCAACGCATCTCGTCCATTAACGCTATTTCCGCCCTGTGTGAAAAAACCGAGGCGGATGTGGCCAATGTTTCCCGGGCCGTGGGCATGGATAGCCGTATCGGGGCCAAATTCCTCAATGCCAGCGTAGGTTTCGGCGGCTCCTGTTTTAAAAAGGATATTCTCAACCTGGTCTATCTGTGCCGGCATTACGGCCTGGATGAGGTGGCGGACTACTGGGAGATGGTGGTCACGATCAATCGCTACCAGAAAGAGCGTTTTGTGCGCCGCATGCTGGCGGCCATGTTCAACACCCTGGCCGGAAAGCGGATCTGCATGCTGGGCTTTGCCTTTAAAGCCGATACCGGGGACACCCGGGAGAGCCCGGGAATATATATCGCCCGGCGGCTGGTGGAAGAGACCGCGGAGCTGGTGATCCACGATCCCCAGGCCCTGGATAACGCCAGGATCGATCTGGCGGAGATTGCCGATAAAATTCAATTCATTGATGATCCCTATGAAGCCGTCCGGGGAAGCCACGCCATCGCCATCATCACCGAATGGGATCAGTATCGGAAACTGGATTACCAGGCAATTTATGCCGGCATGGCCAAACCGGCGTTTATCTTCGATGGCCGCAATATCACCGATCACCAGGCCCTTTACGACATCGGCTTCAATGTCTATCCCATCGGCAAACCGGCCCTGACCCATTTTTAAACGGAGGGTGCTTTGGATTTACACGCGAAATTGAGGGTGCTGGTCACCGGCGGCGCCGGATTTCTCGGTTCCCATCTTTGTGAACGGCTGGTGGCCGAAGGGCATGACTTGATCTGCCTGGATAATTTTTTTACAGGGACCAAGGACAATATCCGGCACCTTTTGAGCCACTCCAATTTTGAACTCCTGCGCCACGATATTGTCCAGCCCATTTTTCTGGAAGTGGATCAGATTTACAACCTGGCCTGTCCGGCATCCCCCATCCACTACCAGTTCAATCCGGTTAAAACCATCAAAACCAGTGTCATGGGCGCCATCCATGTGCTGGGTATGGCCAAGCGCGTCAAGGCGCGCATCCTGCAGGCCTCCACATCCGAAGTTTACGGCAACCCGGAAATCCATCCCCAGCCCGAAAGCTATTGGGGCAATGTCAATCCCATCGGCGTGCGTTCCTGCTACGACGAGGGCAAACGCTGTGCCGAAACGCTCTTTTTCGACTACCACCGCCAGAACGGCGTGGATATACGCGTGGTCAGGATTTTCAATACCTACGGCCCGCGCATGATGATGGGCGACGGGCGGGTGGTGAGCAATTTCATCGTGCAGGCCCTCAAGGGCGATGACCTTACCGTGTACGGGGACGGTACCCAGACCCGTTCGTTTTGCTATGTGGATGACCTGGTGGAGGGATTGATACGCATGATGAACGGACCCGCGGATCTCACCGGTCCGCTCAACCTGGGAAATCCCAACGAATACACCATGCTGCAACTGGCGGAGGCCGTTATCGCCTTGACGGGATCTTCCTCTAAGATCGTTCACCAACCCCTGCCCCAGGATGATCCGGTTCAGCGCCAGCCCGATATTGATCTGGCCCGTGAACGGCTTGCGTGGCAACCGCGGATCGACCTGCAGGCCGGGCTTATACGGACCATCGACTACTTCAAAGCCCTGGTCGCCTGAAATTTTCGGGATCGAAACACTATTTGCGCATTCCCGGCATCCCTCCAGCCTGACCCGCGGCCGGCGCCATAACCGGGTTGCCGGGTTCCGAGTGAGAAAAAAATGTAACCGGAGTGGGATAAAGATGTAACTCAATACCCATTGGCCAGGATTGCCGGGACAGATGGCGCAGCATAATAGCGTGAATTGAACCGGCCGGAAAAATCAAAAACCATGTAACACAGGGGGGTTATGGCCAAAAGGGGCTGTTTCGGGCATAAATTTCGAGATTGAATATGCCCCAAGCGGGAATTGTGCATGCTTTTTGCATATTAATACCTGTATTGACGCACAGAAATCGAATTCAAAATGCAAGGAGCAAATCCCAATGGCCAGCAAACATTGTTTCCAGCGCGGCGATGACGATCGCCGGGACAATATTGAACGTCGTGAATGTGAGTATACGTACTGTATCCCCGAACGCAGAACCGGCCAGGATCGACGCAAGAATCAGCGTTAGGCGCCCCAGCGGTTTCATTTCCCGGACTTGAATTCATCCGTCCTGGGGCGGCTGGATTTCCCCGACCCCTATCCATTGCGGATAGGGGTTTTTCTTTTCAGAGCAGGCACGCATGCTGGACCGTAAGGGTCAGCGCGCCGAAGTCCCGTTCCACCTCCCCACTCAACAGATAGGGCCGGCCCCGGTCAATGAGATGGCAGAAACGGCGGTAGGCCGCAGGGAAAAAGGTGGTTTCCACAATCCCGGTTTCATCCTCGAAGGTCAAGAATTCCATGGGCTCACCCCGGCGGGTGCGCACGGTTTTACCGGTGAGCAGCCAGCCGGCAAAGCGAACCTGCCGGCCCACCTGGCGGTGCAGATCCTTGGCCGGCACCACTTGCCGGGCATGGGTCCGGGAGCGGAACAGGACCATGGGGTGGTGACTGCAGAGAAAACCCAGCACGGCAAACTCCCGGCGCAGGCGCTGGATCTCCGGGTCCGGCGGCAGGCGCGGCGGTGCCGGAACCTTGTCCGGCACATCCAACAGCCCCCCCCTGGTTCGCGGTTTCCGGTGCTGTTTGCGCCAGCGGGCCAATTCCCACAACAGGGCCGCCCGGCTGCTCTCGGGGTGCAGGACATCCAGGGCTCCGCAAAGGATCAGGGCCCGTGCTTCACCGGCCGCAGGCCGTACACGATCCAGAAAGTCGGTGATATGGTTAAAACTGCCCTGTTTGCGTTCTTCCATGATGTTTTGGGCCGTCTTGGCCGATAACTGACCCACCGCCATGAGTCCCACCTGCAACTCCCGCCCCTGGCCGATCCAGCGGATGCGGCTGCGGTTGACGTCCGGCGGCTGCAGGGTCAGCCCCATGCGGCGCGCTTCGGATACATAGGCGAAGGTGCTGTAAAAACCACCCTGGTTGCTGATCACGGCGGCCATGAACTCTGCCGGATGGTGCACCTTGAGAAAAGCGGCCTGAAAAGAGACCTTGGCATAGGAGGCGCTGTGCGGCTTGCAAAACGAGTAGCCGCTGAAACTCATCATCATGGCCCAGATCGCCTCGCTCTGCGCGTCTGCCACACCCCTGGCCCGGGCTCCGGCCATAAAACGCCGGTGGAAATCCTTGAGCCCATATTCCTTATCCTTTTTGGACATGATTTTGCGCAGCCGGTCGGCCTCGCCGTGGCTGAAACCCGCCAGGGCCACGGCCACCCGGGAGACATCCTCCTGGTAGACCATGATGCCGTAGGTCTCTTGCAGGATGGCGGCCAACAGCGGGTGGATGGGTTCCCAGGCTCCGCCGTGCAACCGGCGGATGTACTCCCGGATAAACTCATTGGCCGCCGGACGGATGATGCTGCTGTGGATCACCAGATGGTCGAAGTCGCCCGCCCGGGTCTTCTGCTGCAGCAGGCGCATGGCCGGGCTTTCAATATAAAAGCACCCCATGGTCCGCCCCCGGGCCAGGGCCCTTTGGGTGGCCGGATCATCTTCGGGCATCCACATATCCTCATTGAGGGTAATTCCGTTGTCACGCACATTGGCCACGGCGTCCCGGATCACCCCCAAACTGCGGTTGCCCAAAAGGTCGATTTTGACCAGGCCGGCCTCTTCCACGGCATCCTTTTCCCATTGAAGAATGGGTACGCCCTTGGGGGCGGTCTGGATGGGGACATAATCGGCAATGGGGCCGGGAGTGATCACCACCCCCCCGGGATGGACCGAAAGGTAGCGCGGGATGCCCAGCAACTGCTGGGCCAGTTCGAGGATGCGCGGCCACGGTTGGGGAAAGGTGAGGTGTTTGGCCTCGGGGCGCTGCTGCAGCAGATCCAGCAGCCCGGCCGCCACCCGGGATGTGTTCCAGAACCAGGGCAGCCGCCGGCAGACCCGGCTGATTTCCCCATCGGTCAGACCAAAGACCTTGGCGGTCTCGCGGACGGCCATGCGCGGCTGGAACAGTACGTGATTGGCCACCATGGCGGACTGCTTCGGAAAGCGTTTCAGGACCATCTGCAGGATGGCGTCCCGTTCGTCCCAGGCAAAATCCACGTCGATATCCGGCGGATCGCTGCGCTCCGGGTTCAAGAAGCGTTCGAAGTAAAGGTTGTGCTTGATGGGGCAGACATTGGTAATACGCAGGCAATAGGCCACCAGGGAGGCGGCCCCCGACCCCCGGCCGCAGGTGCGGGAACTGTGGCGGACGATATCCTGCACAATGAGGAAATAGGCGGCGAACCCCATGGCGGCGATGATGGTGAGTTCATGCTCCAGGCGGCGGACCACCGCTTGGGGCAGGGGGCTGCCGTAGCGCCGCCGGGCCCCGGCATAGGCCTTTTTTTTCAGACGCTCCGGAGCCGTTTGGGGACTGTTTTTTTCCCAGGGCGGCATGACCAGGCCGAAGTCCGGTCCGCTGAAGTCCAGACGCTCGGCCACGCGGTGGGTGTCGGCCACCATTTCCGGCGCCACGGCAAACCGCTGCCGGTATTCCGCCGGGCTGTGCAGCCCCGAATCCCGGGGCGCCAGCTTCTCCGGGGGTGGTTTGGAAAGGGTTCCATTGGATCCGATGGCCGCCAGCAAGCGGTGCAGGGGGTAATCCGCGGCCGTGGCCAGGTAGCTGTCCGGTATGGCAACCGCGGGAAGATTGCGCCGGTGTGCGGCATGTACCAGCGGATGACTGCGGGGGCGGGGGCGGGAACCCACCGCGGCGGCCGTGTGGATTTCACGCCGGTGGCAGAGTGCCAGGAGGTGGGGATCGCCGGTGAGTACCGTGAGCCCCCGGCCATGGTCGCTGATGGCCGCGGCCAGATCAAAACGGTCTTCCCGGTGGCGGCGGGTGAGCAGGCGGCACAGGTTGCCATAGCCGGTATTGGACTCCACCAGACACACTGCGCGGCGGCGGCTGCCGGGTTCCGTTACCTCCGCGCCCACCAGGGGCCGCAACCCTTCCCGGCGGCAGGCCCCTAAAAAGGGCCAGAGCCCGTAAAGATTGTCGCGATCCGTGAGGGCCAATTGCCGGTAGCCCAGCCGTTTGGCCCGGCGGCAAAGGGCTTTGGGGGATGCCGTGCCGGACATCAGGGAGTAGTGGGAGCGGACGATTAATGGAACCATATTATCCCGATTGTCTCACCGCCCGCTAGGCTCGAGTCGCAAAGGCCGCGAGGTTGGATCTTTTTTGCTTTATGGGGACGGTAAAAGAGTGAAACAAACCCTTTGCGGTCTCTGCGTATTTACGGTGATTGTCAATTAGGCCGACGGCGCCAGTCCCAGGGTGCGGCCGGGCTGGATGGCCCGGCTGCCGAAGCGGTCGCGGATACTGTCCATAACCCGTATCAGGGCAGTTTGCCTGGCTGCGGCGCGGGCCTCGGGCGCGAACAGTTCCAATTGCACGGCGGGCAGGGTGAGAGCCGTGGCCGTCAAATGCAGGGCCCGGATTCGTACCCGGCGGATCCAGACGCGCTCCAGCAAATGCCCGGCGGTCCCAAACAGGCGGATATCATCGCTGGTCGCAGGGCGCAGGCGGATCTGGCGGACCTGGCGCCGACTGTCGGCATAGCGCAACCGGAGCACCAGTTTTCCGGCCACCTTGTTTTGCCGGCGCAAGCGCCGGCCGATCCGCTCTGCCAGCCGATAAAGGACCGCCCGGATTGTGGCATCGCCATTGGTGTCCGTGGCAAAAGTGTAGCCTGCGTTTACCTCGGGGGGGGGCGCCCCCAAGGGACGCACCGGTTCCGGGTCAACGCCCTGCAGGGTTTCATAAATCCGCGCGGCCCGGCGGCCGAAGGGCACCGCTAGCTGGTCTGCTCCCAGGGCCGTAACCTGGGATACCCGGGTCAGGTTGAATTCCTGCAGGCATTGCAGGTCCGGGGAGCCCAGTCCGGGAATCAGCCCCAGGGGCAGGGGCGCCAGGAAGGCCGCCTCGTTGCCGGGGGCCACACTGCAGGTACCCAGAGGCTTCACGATCCGGGTGGCCACTTTGGCCACCACCTTGTTGGCGGCCACGGACCAGATGGGTGTAAAGCCCAGATCATCCCGGATTTGCCGGCGCAGGTGCCGGGCCACATCCTCAGGGGAGCCATGCAGCCGTTGGGTGCCGGTGATATCCAGGAAAAGATGGCCGTCGTCCGCGCCCGGCTCGATGAGGGGTGTGAAGGGGCGGGCGCGCTTAAGCAGGGCCGCCATGGCCTGGGCATACCGGCCGAAACGGGGCATTTGCAGATGGGCTTCCCGGCATAGGCGGCGGGCGGCCGCCAGGGGCATGCCCTTGTGCACTCCGGCCTGGTAGGCCTCTTCGCTCATGTCATGCACCGCGGCCCGGGGGGCATCCAAAGGGGCGATGATCACCGGCCGCTCCCGGAGCTGCCGATCCAGGGTGCGTTCCACGGCCACGGCAAAATCGGCGATGTTGAGGTGGATGATGGTGCGGTGCATGGTTTTACAGAATAATTCAGGAGTCAGGATCCAGAAGAGTTGGCGCGCTTTCTGCCAGCCGGCGAATCCCAGGAAACGTTTTGCAGGCGGCCGCTTCATTCCGGCGCCTGGCGCCTGATTCCTGAATTCTTTTTATTGTTCGGCAGCAGGCCGCGCTGGATCAACTGGTCGATCAACTGGCCGGCATTGCGGGGGGCCTGGGCCCGAACATGGTTATTGAAAAAAATCAGTCCCAACCGCGCCTGCTGGACCATTTTTTCGATCTGCCCGGTGACCCATTCGTTGAGTTCAGCCTCGCTGTAGTCATAATCGAACTGTTTCTGCATGTCCCCCGAGCGCCAGCCCCTGGCGTTGCGGCCATGGAAGCGAATGTAGAACAGGTCGGAATGGGTGACCACGTCCAGGGGCGGAAAAAGTCCCGGCAGGCCGGGCACGTCCACGGCCACCAGGGTCACCCGCCGCCGGGCCAGTTCGTCAAAAACCCGTTCACTGACCCAGGAGGCGTGGCGGAACTCCACGGCCAGGGGCAAGCCTTGCAGTTCATCCAGCAGGGCCGCCAGGTAGAGACGCTGTTCCCGCTCCCGGCGAAAAAAGGGCGGGAACTGTACCAGCACCGCCGCCAGCTGGCGGGCCTGGCGCAAAGGCGCGATGCCCGCCCGATAGGCTGCGGCCTGGGCCCGCCATTGATCCGGCTCAATCTCATGGGTCAGGGTGCGGGTCAACTTGGCGGCAAAACGAAAGTTCTCCGGTACTTTCCGGCGCATGCGCTCCACGCTGTCGGCCGCAGGCATCCGGTACCAGGTGTAATTGAGCTCGGTTACCGGAAAAACCCGGGCATAGGCTTCCAGCATCCTTGCAGGCTGGGTGCCCGGGGGGTAAAACCCGGCCGTGACCCATTCCGGATAGGAGTAGCCGCTGGTGCCCACCAGCAATTGGCACCCGTCGGAAGGAATCGTGTTAAAGCTTTGGATGGACATGCGCTTGATTGCCTTGAACCGTGCCGGTCAATGGATATGTGCCGGGCATGGTTTTTTAGTTTTTTGCCAACGGAAACGGAACATATTCATGACAACCGCTCTATTCCGCGCCTTCCGGCGGCGCAATGCTGTCAATTCCCTCCGGTCCCCGCTGGATACCGATCACCCTGCCCTGCACCAGCACTTCGTCGAAATCGTAGCGCATGGGCTGGTAACGGGGGTTTGCGGGCCGCAGTTCGATGTACTCCCGGTGGAGATAAAAATGCTTGACCGTGGCTTCTTCCCCATGAATCAGGGCCACGACGATTTCACCGTTGCGGGCGTATTGCCGGGGCTCGCAGATGGCCAGGTCGCGGTTGCGGATGCCGGCCTGCTCCATGGAGTCGCCCTGGACATGCAGGGCGAAAAGGTTTGCCCCCCGAAAAAGCCGGCCGTCCACCAGCAGCGTGCCGTCCCACTCCTGCTGGGCGTAGATGGGCAGGCCGGCGGTGATGCGCCCGATAATGGGTATCTCCTGTCCGTGCTGGAGTCCGGCGGTTTGTCCGGCCGGATGCAGCAGGTGCAGCACCCGGCTGTAGCGCCCCTCCCGGCGCAGGTACCCTTTGGATTCCAGGGTTTTGAGCATTTGCGCCACGGCAGCATGGCTTACCCCCAGATCGCCGGCAGCGGCCCGCAAGCTGGGCGCCTGGCCATCCCGGCCGATTTTTTGTCGCAGATAGTCCAGAAAATGCTGTTGATTGTCGGTCAGTTTGGTTTTCATGGGCTTCTCCCGGGAAAGGGGCGGCAATGGTATTTGTGCCCGGCCGCAAAGCTCTGGCCGGGCATAATTCAAAATAAAACGGGAGAATGTAAATGTCAATGTAAATGTCAATGTAAATGAATGGGTTTACGGATTGAGGTTCAAAGGTTCAGAGTTGACTCCATCGCCCAATCCTGGTTCTTTAACCCGCAACCAACGATCTCATTTTTTCAAGGAGCGCACAAATGGCGAGATATTTGTTGATGGACGTAGGGGCGGGCACCCTGGATCTGCTCTACTATGACGATGCCACGACCCTGCACTACAAGGCCGTGGTCAAATCGCCGGCCGTGCGGCTGGCGGAGTGCATCGAAGCCTCCCGGGGCGACCTGTTGATTACAGGGCGGGAAATGGGCGGCGGCCGCCTGGCCGAAGTCCTCCGGCGGCGGGCGGCACAGGACCGGGTCATGATCGCCCGATCCGCGTCAGCCACCCTGCACCACAACCCGGACCGGGTGCGGGACCTGGGGCTGGAGATTCTGTCCGCGGAGGAAGTCGCCGCAACGACCCGGAACTCCTGCTCTGAAATGGTATTCGGGGATATCGATGCAAAATGGGTACGTACGGTTGTGGCCACCCTGGGGGTACCGTTTGAGTTCGATGCCGTGGGGGTCTGTGTCCAGGACCACGGGGTGCCGCCGGAAGGTGTTTCCCATCTGGATTACCGCCATCAGTTGTTCGTGGAGCGCCTGGCCGGGACGCCCCGGCCCCATGCTCTTTTGTATCGTGCCGATGCCATTCCGGCCACCATGAACCGCCTTGCCTCGGCAGCGGCCGACGCGGGCCGGCTGCCCGCAGACCGGGTTTATGTCATGGACAGCGGCATGGCCGCTATCCTGGGCGCCAGCCAGGATCCCGGTGTCCGGCACATGGATCCAGTGCTGGTCCTGGATATCGCCACCTCCCATACTGTGGGCGCCACAGTGGCGGGCGGTGAGCTGACCGGCTTTTTTGAATACCACACCCATGCCGTTACGCCGGAACGCCTGGCAGGGCTGATGCGGCAACTGGCCGACGGTACCTTGACCCATGCCGGTGTATTGGCCGAGGGCGGCCACGGGGCGTATATCCGCAAACCGGTTGGCTTCGATAATATCGCCGCCATCGTGGCCACGGGACCGAAGCGGGCCCTGATCGCGGGTGTGGATCTGCCCATTACCTGGGGTGCCCCCTTGGGGGACAACATGATGACCGG
>Ga0180435_10005427_pt1 | contig 12398 bp, 11 predicted proteins | sample SS_ome_3_FD_132467 | JGI IMG/M metagenome (GOLD analysis project Ga0180435, IMG submission 132467) | Hypersaline lake sediment archaeal communities from the Salton Sea, California, USA - SS_3_S_1 metaG | ecosystem: Environmental > Aquatic > Non-marine Saline and Alkaline > Hypersaline >... | reverse complement strand
GGAGTGGACCCGACCGGATGGAAAGAGTTACGAGATCCATGACTACCCCTTCACAGACGTGGACGGTACCCAGTTCGTCTTGGAGTTGGGCATGGACATCACAGAGCGCAAACGGCAGCAAGCGGAAAAGGCGGAATTTGAAAGCCAGCTCATACAGGTCCAAAAGCTGGAAGCACTGGCCGTTTTGTCCGGCGGGCTGGTACACAATTTTAACAACGTACTCATGGGTATTCAGGGAGAAGCCGCCATCATGCTTCTCCACCTGGATCGCAAGCATCCACACTATGAACGTTTGCAGACCATACAGGATTTGGTTAGAAGTGCTGCCGGCCTGGTGGATCAATTGCTCGGCTTTGCCAAGGCGACGCCGAATCAATTCGAACCCACGGATATCAATCACCTGATCGACGTCACCACGCGGGTATTCGGCCGCACGAGGGAAGATATCAAGATTCACAAGGAACTCCAACCTGACTTACCGCATGCCCGTGTCGACTACGGCGAACTGGAACAGGTTCTTCTTAATCTGTTTGTAAACGCATCGGACGCCATGCCCGAAGGGGGAGATCTCTATATACGGACCATGGCGGTTTGGCTCGATGATACCGATGTCCGAGTCCACCAGGTGGCGCCGGGAAGATATGTGGCCCTGTCGGTGGCCGACACGGGCGCGGGGATGGACCAGAAGACCCAAGCCCAAGTCTTTGACCCCTTCTTTACCACCAAAACAGATGAAAAGGGAACGGGACTGGGACTTTCCTCGGCTCACGGAATCATCAAGAAACACGGGGGCATCATAAAGGTAAACAGCAAGAAAGGAGAGGGCGCCACATTCAGTTTATTTCTGCCTGCTTCCCGTCTCAGTGATGCACCTGACTGAACGTCACGAAGTGAGATGACGCCGTGAAAGAGAGTTTCTATGGACCCGGTGCTTATTATTGTGGTGATCGCTTTTACCGGACCGATCCTCGGCTCGGTAATTGGTGTGCTGCGTCGGCCGAGCTTCATTTACGTATGCTGTATGCTCTGTTTCGCCGCCGGTGTCATGCTGGCCATATCCTTTCTCGAGCTCATTCCGGAAAGTCTGGCGTTATCTTCCACCCGGGTCAGTGTCCTGGGCCTGATCACCGGAGGGGTGGTCATGTATGCCCTGGATCGACTCCTTCCCCACATTCATCCCAATCTTTGCAGACAGGAACAAGGCTGTAACCTGGAACGTACCGCAGTCTATTTGATCATCGGGATTTTTCTTCACAACTTTCCGGAAGGCATGGCCATCGCCAGCGGCGGAGTGGCAAATATCGAGACATCCATCATCATTGCGTTGGCTATCGCCATCCATAACATACCGGAGGGAATCTGCACATCGGCGTCCTACTTTCATGCCTGCGGCCGCCGGTTGAAGGCATTCTTGTTGTCGGGATCAACAGCCGTACCCATCCTGATCGGGTATTGGGTCGGCCGCTTGATGTTTCATCAGATTTCCCCATCCCTGATAGGATTCGCCGTCGCCGCTACGGCTGGCCTCATGATATACATCACGGTCGACGAGCTGATTCCCAATTCTTGCGCCGGAGAAAATCACGCCACCCTCTTTTCCTTGATGGCAGGAGTCATTCTGGTGGTTTTGCTGCAAGCCTTTTGATCGTAGCGAGAGAAATATGGCGGATAAAGAGAAGAAGAAAGGGAGGGAAAAGGAACGGGAGTTTGTCTTCCGAGACGGCCTCTGCTTTGAGAAGCAGCCCTATGGATTGGTCTTTTGCCCCCAATATCATCCCCACCCCCGCAAACACCAATGCCCGGACTGTATGCAGTGCGCCATGTGCAGCGACCCCAGATGCGCCCTGTGTCGCAGTCGCTGACATAGCAACACATAGTATCATTCACCGATCAGTGTCGCCGGCCGAACGCTCTCCTCTCCAAATCGGTCCGCCAGGGCATCAAGGGCTGCGTAGAGCTCCTTTCTTTTTTGTGCCCGTCTGTTGCTATCGAAAAGAGAAAGCTGCTCACCCGACCGGGAGTCGCTAAGTTGGGACACGGACACGCCCAGCAGGCGGACGGGGCGGTCACCGACGTCGGTTTTGTCCAGCATCCGGCAAACGGTCAGGTATATGGCGGAACCCTCGTTGCTCGATTCAGTCAAGGTTTGGGAACGCGTTATTTGTCTAAAATCGCTATATTTCACTTTCAACGTGATGGTCTTTCCAACTACGCCGTTGCGGCGCAACCGACGGGCCACCTTGTCGGCAAGGAACAGGACCTCTTTTCTCGCCAAAGCCACGTCCAGTAGATCGTGGGCAAAGGTCTGTTCATGGCCGACTGACTTGTTGTCACCGGGAGCCACCACATCTCTCTCATCGATGCCACAGGCCAACTGATGCATTCGCAACCCCCATTTCCCCAGTTGCTTTTCCAGGACTTTCCCCGGAAATCGCCTTAAGTCTCCGATGGTGCGTACGCCGAGACAACGCAGTTTCTCCTGCGTCTTCGCCCCCACACCCCACATCTTATTTATGGAAAGCGGGGCCAGGAACGAGTGGACGCCGTCGGGAGGCACCACCGTCATACCATCCGGTTTGTTCATGTCAGAGGCGATCTTTGCCACGAACTTGGTGGGAGCAATACCGGCGGAAATGGTCAAGCCCGTTTCTCTTTTCACCTGTTCTTTGATCTTCCCGGCAATCGCTTCCGGTCGTCCAAACAGCCGTTTCGAGCCGGTCACGTCCAGGAACGCCTCGTCAATGGACACCGGCTCCACCAAGGGGGTGAAGGCATGAAACACCCGAAACACGGTCTTTGATACGTCCTTGTATCTGGACATCCTCCCGGGCAAGAACACCCCGGCAGGGCACAGACGCATGGCGATAGCCACGGGCTGGGCGGAATGGACGCCGAATTCCCGCGCTTCATAAGACGCAGACGACACCACCCCCCGTTGCTTGCTACCCCCGACAATGACCGGCTTTCCCTTTAAGTCCGGATTATCCAGCATTTCCACGGATGGATAAAAGGCATCCAGGTCGAGATGAATGATGGTCTTATTACCAGGCAAACCGTTCACCTTCTTCCGGCAGGCCACAGCTTTCTAAGCCCCTTTCGTTTCCGGAGCTATCTTGCAGCCGACTTGGCCCCTTCGCTGCCTTCCGTAGCTGTTGCTTCGGGTGTTTCGGGCTCCGTTGCCGAGATCTTAAGCGAGGCCTCTTCCTCTGCCGGACGGGCATCCCGCCAAGACAACTCAATGGACAATTCCCCTTTTCCCTTTTTCTGTTTTGCCTCGATCTCGACGTCCACCTTCTCTGCCGGATCCATGCTCACAAAAGCGTCTCCCTGCTCTACAACGATTTTCCCGGCCTTAACACTATTTACCAAATCCTGGAGCATCTTTACTGCGTCTGCAGTCTCCATGGACTGCCGAAACGACACCTTGTTCTTTTCCATTTTTTGCCTCCTTTGACCTATCTGCAACCGAATAAGAAGCCCTCAGCCGAAAGTCACCGGACGCTCTCTACGCCAGTGACAACAAAAGGGGGACCAACCGCTGTGCATCGATGTACGGGGCACTTTGTTTGGTCACCAAGGGGCAATCGATTACCTCCGCCCCGAGTGTCCGTAGCTTTCGCTTTGAAAATCGTCCCGGATACCGCCCCCCCCTGGTATCCAATAGAACGAAATCCAAAACCGACCTCGTCGAAATCCGATGGGGGGCATCCTTTTTCAGGTACCCGAGCAGCCGCTCAATCTGTTCCGCCAAACCAAGCCGAAGGGTCTCCGGATCCTTGGCCGTGTTGGGAATGAATATTTTTGGACATGGATTGCGGGCGATGGCCTCTCCCACCCCTTTGGGAAGGAGGTTGGCTATCAGACTGGAATAAAAACTGCCCATGGGATAACAAATCAGATCCGCTTCCGCGATAAGGGCCTTCATCTTGTTGCGAATCGACGCCTGAATTTCTATAGGGTCGTTCAGGTCGTTGCTCAAAAAAACCCGCTTTACTTTTGCCCGGATGGGCGCCACCTCCTTGCCGGTGAGCAGGTGTTGTCCCAAGACCCATTCACCGGTCTCCAACTGCGCCACTAGATGAAGGTCTTTGTTCAAAACGGGGCGGACCATCCCCCGCACCTGAACCAGCTTGGAAAAAATGAAGATGACCGGATCGATGTGGCGACGATTGCTCAAATAACCGGCGGCCAATACGATGTTTCCTAAACTTGCCCCCCTCAAATCGAAGCCTTCGGGCATCTGCTCTCGAAACACCAAAAGGTGATGGCGGACGATTTTTCGCAAGGGACCGGGAATTTTCGCCACCAGACGGTGTTTGCCTCGCACCATCTGATCTAACTCCCCCAATAAGGCCGTTCTGCCCTTTCTTTTTGAAAACCGGTAGCCAAAAAGGGCATAGATCTCCGGGTTTCCGTGCAGACTCTGGTCGGCAAGGGCCATCAGCCGGTTCCGGATATCTCCCACGGCAGGCATGTGGAATGCAGCCCTGAGTTTGGCCGAGCTCCCCCCCGAGTCAAACGGCGTAACCACGTGAATCGAGTTGTGACTGTACCGAATCAGGGCGGCACTGAGCTCCCGCAGGGCCGTTCCCCCGCTAAAGAAAAGCAGTCTGGGGCCCAATTCCGGACTTTTCTCATAGCGTGCCAGCTTTACCGGATCCGGCAGTTTCACTTGTTTTGTGATCTTTACAGTAACCATACACCGATGATGTGTATCCCAAAAAGGGGAGCGGGGCAAATCAAGTCTTTCCCCTGGTTATCGTGGCCTGGGCTTACCGTCAAATTCGCCACTTTCCAGAAATCGCAAGCACATCGTTGTCGCGGCCTCGAAATCGGCACCACCGGCCATCTCTATCACTTTGCACTTCGATAAAAAGGCGGCATAGGTTTCCAGTGCGGGATCGTCGCCGTGCCCACCGTTGGAAGGCAAATAGAAAAGTCCTTTCTTTTTTCTGAAGGCGGACAGCAAGTCTTTCCGCTCCGAAGGAACCACCGTCCGGGCGATCAGCGGGCTCTCACCACGTTCCCAATTCAAGATGACCAGGCCATCCATTGAACCGCTCAGGACAAAGCGGCCGGGCCCGAAACAGGCTTCTATGGGGGCATCGTATTTATACTCCAGATCCCATAGTTCCGCTTTTGAAAGGCGAGAAAACCGTTTCTTGTCCTCCAAACTAATGATACCGCCCAGACAAGGATTTGACAACGCGGTTCCCGGGTTGATGCGGGGCTCTTTGGGAACGCCGTGCATACAGAGTCCGTCTTTGCCGTTTTCGACGATCATCCGATCGTTACTGACAAACGCGGTTCCTCGACGCATCAGGTGAAGTGCCAAAGTCGATTTCCCCATTCCGGAAAAACCTGCCACTGCCAGCCCCCGAGGACCCAGGGTGATACCTGCCGCGTGTCCGAGAAGCCCCCCTCTGTCGAGTCGCCATTCAATGTAGCGGTTATTGACGAAATTAACGATCTGATTGGTATTCTCCAAACAGGGCCCCACGGCCAGATGATCCCCGTTTCCGAAAACGAACAGGATGGCGGTCAATTGCTTTCGGACCACCCGGCCATCGGACAGGTCCACATAGGCTTCCTTAATTTTGGTCTTACCTGGATCCGGCGGCTTGGTCACAAAGGATAATGCCAGGTCCTGGACGGGCGCCTGATGAACGGTAATCCGGATGTCCGCCCTGCCACCTTGGCTCAAAAACCCCTTATAGTAATCGGCCAAATTGTTCTTCAGGCCCCCGGAGTTGGTTTCAACAACTATCCGGCATTCCCCAAAAGCCAGCCGGAGTGCCTCCCGGGTGGGATAGGTTTTCCGATAGGTTTCCACCAGTCCTTTTCTTGTCGGCTCAGCCACGAATCTGCCCCACCACATATTCCACGCATCGCGTTGCCGGGTCGATATCCCGCGTTTCTTGAATGCCCCGAAAGCCGCCAAATGCAGAGACCTCGAAAACATACGGCCCCTGTTTGGTCAAAGCCACATCCACGCAGGTAAAATACAAATCAAACAACGCCTGTGCCTTTTTCGCCAACTCAATGATCTCCGTGGGCGGATCAAAGGCCTCGTACTTGGCGCCGGAAGCCGTGCTGGTGTTCCAGGAATCGTTTTGCTTACACCGGGCATAGGTGGTCAAATACTCGCCGCCGATGAATACAATGCCCAGGTCCTTTTCTTGGATATCGATCTTTTTCTGGATATACATGATGGGATTTTCCCGACGATAGGCGTCAATGGCCCGCTGCACATCCTCGCCCTGCCGAACCACCACCATCCCCCTGGCCTTGGAGGTATACAGGGGCTTAAACACGGCCTCCCCATAGGCCTCGACGGCCCGTTTAGCCTGTCGGACATCTTCGGTCACCGTAGTGGGCGGCACGGGAATACCGGCCAACCGTAAAGTTACGGTACAACTCAGCCGATCCAGTACCCGCATGACCCGCATGGGCGAAGAAAACACCTTCAACCGCCGTTCCGCGAGAAATCGCAATATTTCCAGCCGGTCCAGCAAATTGGGCGAATACCGGGCACCGATTTTCTTGATGATGATGCCATCCAAGGCCGCGATGTCCACATCTTCAAACCAGGCCTGTCCCGACTCCAAATCCAACCGGACCTCATCCATTTCAATGAGCAGCCGGTAGCCGCACATGTCGGCGACTCGATCCGCAAGCATTTCCGACGACCACCCACCCCTCGATCCAACAACGCCTATTCGCATGGCTCGGCTGTCACCAACTCCTTTCACCATCGCTCTTTTGGTCGCATACAACGCCCCCCGGAGCAGGAAGCGTCCGGAAGTTATGAAGTCCCGCAGAAAAAAACGGCATCAAGGCGGCAGACAACATAAACGGTAGAAAGCCTGAGGGACCCCCGATCTGGCTAGTAATAAAGGACATGGCTGGGTAGTTTGAACGCCTCCCAGGGACGCGTGTGATGATTCACCACCTTCTCAAGCAAAAAAACGGCCCGCAAATACATCTCTTTCGCAAAATCGGAATTCATCTCAAAGCGGGTGGAAGTATAAAACGACCGGGCAAGCCCCAATGCCATCCTTACATCAAAGGTCCGGTCTTCTTGCTCCCGGGCGAAGTTCTTCAGAAATTCAAAAAACGTCTCGATCACGCCATTCAGCCGGTCTCGCAGCTTTTCTTCAAATACGGGCATCCGGAAGTTGGAAACAAGAAAAACCGATCCGTCTTGAACATAGTCCGCCATCTCGGATCGAGACAGATCTACAAAATGAACGCGCTCCTTGCTTTGATTGTACACGATATTGTTGGTATTGAAATCCCCATGAATAAATACACTAAAAGGTGCTCTGAGACCTTTTTCGATTTTCCCGCACCGGGTTAGAAGGTGCTGGGTGGAATCAATTCGCGCCATACCCACTTCTTTTGTGTCCCGGACGAACTCGGGGTGCACTTGACTGATCTGTTCCAGCCGGTCCTGTATCTGACGAACGTATCCGATCTTAGCAGGAACCTCTTTTTTTGACGATTCCCACAGCTCCTCCACTGTCTGGGCCAACGTCATAAGTACCCACTCCAAGACATCCTGTCCTGCGGTAAGGATGATTTCGTCCAGGGTACATCCGGGCAGAAACTCCACCAAAAGAGAGGCTTTCCTCGCCTCTTCTTGATAGCTGAAGATCCGGGGTCCCAGACCCTCAAAGATCTTTTCCCATTTTTCAATGTTTTGTTTCTCTTTCCGGATTTTCGTCAGGTGCCCTTCCTTGAAGACGCTCTCATGGGTATAATCGATTTGCCGAGACTCTTTTCCGCCAATGCGGCTGATGCGACAACCGGAACGGGTTCCCCATATGGATTGAAAGTCGATATCCGATATGGATCCCTTAAATCCGGTATTGGTCAAGGACTGTTGCAAGGCTTGAAACTGCTCGATTCGAACTTTTTCCCCGATGATGGAAAAGAGTAAGGCCTCTCCGATATTGAGCAGGGAATCACCGATCCGTTCCAAGTACCGAAACATGAAAAGGACGGTGATATAATCCTGCATGTTCCGTCCGGCACCCAATTCGGCCATGACCCGGTCAAAGTTTGCCTTATACATTTGGTCCAAGGTATATTCAGAGCGACAGATGGAAAGTGCCCCACCCAGGTCCTGCTTGTCGTGCGAGGAGAGAATTTGGGAAATGCTTTTCCTGATCTCGGCCATCATGGATTTGTAGTCAAAGCGATGCAAGAATTTGGGATCGCTGAGATATCCGACCTGCCCGACGATGTTTACACAAAAGTCGGCGATTCGTTCCAAGTTTACGCAAATAATGTGAACGGAACGGATCTCATCGATTCGTTTTTTTGAAATCCGCTTGTCGGTATGAATTTTCGAAAAACAGTTGTTCTCGACAATGTTTTTTAAGTTGTCGATGTAATCGTCGCGAGATACGATCTTATCGTAAAGCTCGTGCGAGGGAGAATTCAAAAACCGGGTGGTTGCTTTGATTTGGTTGGCAACTTCAAGTGAAATGAACTTGAAGTTTTCCTCCAGCCCCTGGAATGTGATCATGGCCGACTAAGAAGAAATCCGGAATCTGTCGTTTCTGGAGACAGCCCCTTTTTTCTTGTCCTTCCAAGATATTTTGATACTCAACGAACTGTCGCCGCCTTTCCGCTTGACCTTGACTGAAAATCGCAACAGTTCATCAGGATGTAACTCGATACCCTCACCATCCGAGGACATCACGATCTTTCCCTTGTCGATGCCGTCCATGAGGGCCCGAAAGTATTCTTTGATGGTCTCCCTGTCTTGAAATGACTCGAAAACAAACCTGCCATCTTCAGCCATTGTGCGCTCCCTCCCCCCCCACACCAAACCGAATGAACCGGTCAGCCTGCCAAGCGATTCTTGTATTCCCGAATGATCCGATCCTTGTCCATGTTGGCCACAATGAGTTTCTTTTTGATCATCAAATCATGCCAAGCCGGTTGAACCCCGATTTCCCGAGACGCCTTGGCCGTATTCTGGTGGGCCGGATCTTTTACCTTTTCTCCCAGATGGGTATCATCCCCCATAAACAAAAGCAGTTCAGGCTGTCCGGCCCGTCTTTGCTTGTTCTTTTCGTGCAAGACGGTAATCAAAAACTCGGTGTACCGCCGAGACTCGGGATTCCAGATCTCGTATCCGTCCACATCGTAGTCGGCCAATAAAATCGGCCAAAACTGTTCGGGGTGCGGGATCACAACCCCGCCGCCGATGGAGCGGGCCTCGGCAATGACATCGGACGTACGGTAAAAGTATTTGAAGGGAAAATGGGCCTTTACGATCATCTTTACCGCCCGCAGATAGGTCTGAACACGATCGATCAAGCCGTCGCCATAGGTTTCTCTCAGGGTGTCGAAGTAGTTGCGAAGTAATTTGTTCTTGATCGACGCCACCGGAATTTCGTCGCTGTGTTGTTCCAGAAGCGTTTCAATCTTTCGCACGTTCATTTGCACAAATTGAATGACCGCCCCGTCTGCGCCCGTTTCCCGAGCCGCCGTTTCAATCCACTCCGCCTTGGGCTCCGTGATGGTATGGATGAATTCCAAGAGCTGGGACGACCGATATTTGAATGTGTGGGCCAAAATAGACCGAAATACGGGGGCATCGGCAACCCGTTCGTCTTCAAAATGGACCAACAGCTGCACCTTCTGATTGAACCCCCTGGAATAGCAGTCCACCTCCACACCTGCATATCCACCGAAACTCAACAAGACATTGTGTTGGGTGGGGATAATCAGCTCATTCACTCGGTTCGGAAAAAGGGCATCAATGCGCTGAGAAACCAGGTCCAACGGAATGAACTCGGGGTGCCAGTGAACGGCCAGCACGGATTTTTCCTTCCCATAGGATTGGGGCGGGGCAACGATTCTTTGAACCTGATCCGGAGTCAGGTCCGTCGACACGATTTGGAAAAAACGGCGTCGGTCTTCGTCCGTCACCTCAGCGGATAGATCATGGGGAACCAACAACAACGGGCCGCTGTTCTTTTGTGACTTGGTCATTACCATCCTATTTCCCCTTCTTCGGAGACGTTCCGGGCGGCGGGACACGGCGGCCCATCACTAGCCGACAGCCCGACTCGGCGCCCCGAAGATTTTGATTATAAACTATATTTTATATCATTTTGCGGGCAGTCGACACAATAGTCAAATGTGACAATTGTGTGACGTTTTGGGCATGGGGTAGGAATGTGGGAATGGATAGCGATGCGAATGGGGGGCAGGGGCAACCGGATATTCACCGCGTTGCACAACTGTAAGAAAAGGCAGTTTCCGGCGCGTCGGCCGTTCGTTAAATCAGGATTACATTTGTGTTAAGAGCGGATTAGAAGGGAAAATGGGGACAGCGTCGCCCCGAACAAAATGGATTTTTATTGACATCAAATAGTTACAGAAATGTGACTTGGATGACAAAGAGGTGTGCTTTCCTGTATCCTAGGAACCTGTCGGAGAACTTGCAGGAGAGCAACTTTAATTTTTAAAAAGAAACATCCATTTTTGATCGTGAAAATAGCTAATGCGCTTGTTCCATAGTTGTAGACAACCGCGTTACGGAAACCTAAATCCACCGCCAAAAAAAAATTGACGGCAGTCCTCGGGGAGCAAGGAATATCACAAGGTGAACGATTTACCCGTCCCATATTCCGACAACTGCCTGATACATTTCTTTTTATAACATCTTTCAATTTTTTTGGCGGTGGATTTGGGGGAAAGGAGGCATATATGAAGAAAGAAGAAAAACCCCGGCATCAGTTGGTAATGGTGTGTCCGGCTTGCGGGACGTCGTTTCAGCCCGAGGTCGTGGATCTCCACGTGAGACTTTGTCCACAGTGCGAAAAGAAAAAATCCGCTTACGAGCAGAAGTTCGCCGGTCCGCTGGATCCCATTGACCCGCACAGGGCAAAGGCGATTTGTTCCGTATAGGTCATAGGTAACGAAAGACAGACGATCACGTCTTTTTCTCAAAAAGCTGGAGTAACCATCCGGCGGTAGTCCGTTGGAAAAATCGATGATGCCCCCACTCATGGCGGTATATAGCTGTCCGCCGTAGTGGTTTTCACTACCCCTCGATGACCTCCTCCAATTGGCGACGCGGCGTTGCTGGTACCTCCTCGTCAGGATATCCAAGCCGTAGCAATATCTGAGGAAATCCGGCACTGGTGAGGATATGTTCTATTTTTGGTCGGAGAGCGGGCACCTGGATGGGTTGATTCAGGTATGAAGCTTGTAGACCCTCTTGATAAGCCTTAAGCAGCACCCGTTGAAGAGCCTGTCCCACACACATCCACTCAGCCACACCGTCACCACCGGTTCCCAATACGGCAAGCAGCGGGGAACCTTCCGCCAATTGTCTGTCCTTTGCGCCGACACCGTTTCCCATGTCAAAGATGCGAACCACCGCCTGAGCAACCGGCGCAATTAAGCCCGGAACGGTCAGTCCATCGCCCTTGCGGCGGGAATGCATCCAGGCGGCAAGTTCTCGACGCCAGCTCGGATTGGCCCATTGTATTGAATCCCCCTCCGTAACCAACGCAGCAACATCTTGGCGCGCCTGCTCCGACGTTATGGCCTCGAACCACGCCCCTTCTTCTGATGCAGCCGTACACAAGGCTTCCACCACGACCTCCGGCACTTGTTTTTTTGCAAAACGTTTTCTGTAAGTACGTCGGCCGATAATGGCAGGGAACAGTTCGGCCTCCACCGTTTGCCCTGCCGGCACCGAAGAAATCCCAACAGTAGCCAGTAAATCCCGGTCTTTCCCGTCGGGCAGAATCTGAGTGTGAATGGGAACGTTCGCCTGAGCCGCTGCCACACGCAGGTTCATTAGCGCACACCCGCAACTTATTACCAGTTCTCTGTCATCGGGATCATTCACGGGCAGTGCTCTCGTCCGGTCTGCGTATAGGTCAATGGCGTCTTCAGAAGCCGCAAAATGCCATGGCTGTGTGTTGTGGCTGGAAGGAGCGAGGACCGCGTACTCAACAAGGGATCTGAGATCCTCACCATTGGGTTCCTTTAAACTTCTTTTTGACATATTATTTCCGTTTGTCAGATAACCGCATTCCACTACCATAAAGAGCGGGAAGATAAATTTGTACCGATGTTCCTTTGCCTAAACCACTATCGATATCGATCCAACCGTCGTGGTTCTTGACAATGCCATAGGTGGCGGCCATGCCCAGTCCCCGCCCATGAGACTTTGTGGTGAAAAACGGTTCGAACACCTTTCTTAACGTTTCTTTATCCATGCCCTTTCCATCATCTTCTATTTTGAGAAAGGCGTACCGGCCTGTCTTGAGGCCAGGGCGTTTATCAATAAATTCTTGGTCTGCATCTATACTCCCCGTGCTGACTTGGATACATCCCGCCCCTTCTATAGCCTCTTTCGC
>Ga0180435_10005426_pt1 | contig 12399 bp, 8 predicted proteins | sample SS_ome_3_FD_132467 | JGI IMG/M metagenome (GOLD analysis project Ga0180435, IMG submission 132467) | Hypersaline lake sediment archaeal communities from the Salton Sea, California, USA - SS_3_S_1 metaG | ecosystem: Environmental > Aquatic > Non-marine Saline and Alkaline > Hypersaline > Sediment... | reverse complement strand
CACGACCTGGTTGGATACGAGCACATCTCTGATACCGGCATTCACCAGCGCTTCCGCTTCGGAGACCTTCTGGCAGCAGATGCCGCACGCCCCGCCGTGCTCCACCTGGTACCGGGCGATATCTATCGATTTGTGGGTCTTGGCATGGGCGCGCAGGCGAACGCCATGCTTGCTGATGAACTCACCCATCGTCTGGACATTTCTCTCGAATGCCTCGAGATCGATGAGCAGGGCGGGAGTGCAAATCTGCTCCTCTTTCATGCCGATTTCCGCGGGGATATTGAACCCCACGATTAACTCCTCGTTCGAATTCATAGCGTTTGCAATCCTCTGCACTATTGACGTGATATGGCTGAGAAACTTATCTTATTTTACCGTAGATCCCCTCGGATTGAGAGAAGAAAATGTGGCACAATCCTGGGCAATTGTGTCAAGACCGGCAACGACGCCTTCTCACAAGAGGCCCAGTGCTGATGTGCCCAACCGCGAAGGGCTTATCTGGAGCTGTCACTCAATGTGGTATTCGGGCAGCCCGAGGCTCAAAAAAGCGGCCAGCATGTAGCAGCCCAGCGCTGCCAGCCCAACAGTATCGAACCCCCACCGCATCGCCACGAGCGGCGTACAGAGCGTGGCCACGACAGACGCGAAGCCGTTGACGCTCCAGGCCCACGGAGACAGGCGCGGCAGGCTGCGTCCGACCCGCTTGAGGCCCAGCGGGAACATCATGCCCATCAACACGGCGGCGGGACCGGTCAGGGTGAAGACAACCGCCATTCTTGCGGGCAGGCTCAGACCATTCGCGGCCGCCAGCAGCGGCTCGATCGTCAGCAGCGTGATCAGTCCGACCCCGGCGGTTGCAGCACCGATAGCGAAATGAAGTCCGGTCAACGGATCTTTGAACCCCGCCGCGATACCGCTGCCGATGCCTCCGAAAAAGAGGAAACCTGAAAGCACGGCCGAAGCGGCGTAGACGGGATGCGCCAGATAAACCGTAAAAAACTGGAGCAGGCCCATTTCGAGCAGCATGAAACCGAAGCCGATCGCGGCGAAAAAGCCGAGCACGCTGATGTGTTCAATGCTTTTTCCCGGCAAACCAACGGCCGGTATCAACGGCAGCACGATCAATACGAGCGCCAGCACAAAGCTCAGCGCCAACGCTCCGATAAGCAGCGCGGTGCCGAGTTCCGTGTAGGCGCGGCTGCGTCTGCCCAGCTGCTCATCCACGCTCCCTGCGGCAGAAAAGCGGCTGAAGTGATGGAAAAACGGCCGCCTGGATTCGGGGCTGCCCAGATCGTAGACATAGGTAGACATAAACGCTTCTTTTTGCGGGCCGAGCAGGTTCTTTGCGCCGAGATAGTATTGCGGCTCATCGAGAATATGATATTCGTTCACTTCCTGATCGCTCAGGTCCGGCAGCCAGACCAGGTCGAACCCCTTTTGCCCGGTGAAGGCCCGGATACGTGCGGTCTGCCGGGCGTTTATGATGGATTTTGACGCAACCAGGGTCACCGTCGCCCAGTTTCGGACAACAGCGATATGGTTGCGTGGTTCCCGGCCGCTGTCGTTCAGGACGTCGATGAACATGTTCAGCAGCCGCAGGCTTTCACGCGGCGGGGAATGGGCATGGGTGGTGACGGCAAGCAGCCCCGAGTCGGTCAGTTTTGCCAAACATGACCTGAAGGTTTCGAGGGTGAAGAGGCTGTCTGGCACGGCTGAGCGCAGCCCTCCGAAATCAGCGCCGGTCGTCGGCAGGACGATGAGTGAAAAGCGGCGATCGGCCCCGTCCAGGTAGCCGTGCAGCGTGTTGACTTCGAGCTGTATGTGCGCATCGCCATAGCGGTCCAGGTTGTCTGACCGCGATATCTCAGCGGCCAACAGTCTTTTGAAGGAACGGTTCTCGGTCAGGACGGTGATGGTATCGACCCCGTGGTACAGGGCCAGACCAATCCGCCCGTTGCCCGTCGCATTGCCGATCAACAGATTTGAGGACGGACCGAACCGGTAGGGCAATGCCTGGGTGGTGCTGTCCAGGAAAGCGAAATCGGCAGCGAAACGGCCCTCATACAGCTGCCCGGCGATTTCGGCGTCAAGGGCGACCAGCCGCTGTTCAGGAACCGGGTCAGCGTTCATCAGCGACAACCCGGGGGCGGCGTGAACGGCCGGTGCGTCAAGAACCTGGACCAGCCCCTGCGGTCCGTATTGCCGATCGACAACCCTGCTGGCGGGCATGGCCGTGATCTGGGGTACCGCTTTGTCCTGGGACACGGTTGACGCGAGTGGAAACTGCCAGGTCAGCAGTGCCAGGAGTATCGCCGAGCAACCCCAGGCCGCCGCCTGCCGTTTTCTGCGGATGCACGCCAGCGCTCCGGCCATGATAATCATCGAACAGCCGAGGATGAGCATCCGCGGCGGCAGGAAAAAGAAAGCGGGCAGGATCATGAGCGCGCCCGCCGCTGACCCGACGAAGCTCGCGCTGTAGTGCCCCGGAACATGCCCCGGTTTGCCCTGAAGCGCCAGCGCGATGAACATGCCCGAGAAAAGAAACGGAATCGCGAGCACCGCTTGAAGCGCCCCCAGTTTCCAGAGCTGCACCGGCTGCCAGGCGATCTGCACGAGATCGAAATCGATTCCGTCCGCGACCTGCAGGCAGAGCGGGAAAGACAAAGCCATGCCGAGCAGTGAACCAAAGTGCAGCGGCGATACGGCACCGCTGACCAGCCGATTTACCAGCACCAGCACCGTGCCGCTGGCCCCGAACCCGAGCAGCGCGACGCTGATCACGAGCCAGGCGAGATGCTCCCAGAAGCGCAGGGCCAGCTCCCGCATCAGGATGATTTCCGCGGCTATCGTGATGGAGGAAACAACGAATATGACCGCCCTGAGCTGCCGGGAACCGACGCCGCTCATTGCCTGACCAGGGGCACGAAACGGACGGCCATGAGGTTTCTGCTGGTAACCGTGTTGTCGCTGTTCTTCGTGACCAGGATGAGAAACTGGGTGCCGTATCGTTTGCCGACCGGGATGATCATCCGGCCGCCGACGGCAAGCTGGTCGATCAGGGGCGGCGGAATGTGCCCGGCCGCGCAGGTGACGATTATCCCGTCAAAAGGAGCTTCCTCCGGCCAGCCGTGATACCCGTCTGCATGGCGCAGCCTGACACCCTCATAGCCGTTTTCAGCCAGCGTCTGCCCGGCCCGCCTGAAGAGCGGCTCGATAATCTCGATGCTGTACACGTGCGGCGTGAGCTCGGCCAGCACCGCTGCCTGGTATCCGGATCCCGTGCCCACTTCCAGCACTTTCGATGCGGGCGTAAGCTGCAGCTGCCGCGTCATTTCGGCGACGATATAGGGCTGCGAAATGGTCTGCCCGTAGCCGATTCCGAGCGGCGTGTCTGCGTAGCTGCGCTTCCGGTTCTTCTCGGGCACGAAGCGGTGCCGCGGAACTTTTTCCATGACCCGCAGGATTGCCGGGTCAGTCATTCCGTAGGCACGGATCACCTCCGCCATGTTCCGGGCGCTTCCGGAAAAATCATCGGCGGCAGCCGCATGCTGGAGAAACAGAACCAGCAGGACAGGAAAAAAAGAGATACACCTGAATCGCCGAAGTACGATGCTCAGGAGGATACAGGTGGTGCCATGGTGTCGGTGCAGCATGATACGCCTCCCGCCGGTTGTCACTCCCCTCTCTATCTTCTATCAAATTGAACGGGGGTGTTCAAGGCGGTTGGTCACCGCATCAGAAATAGCTGCTGCAGTCCCAGCAGTGCGTACAGAGTTTCTCCCGCGGCATGCCGATGGCTTCCACCAGGTCGTCGAGCCGTTGATATTTCAGGCTGGTCAGCTTCAGCTGGGTGCAGATCAGGTCGATCATCTCGAGGTTCTTTGCAGAGCCCGCCTGCGCGTATTCATCCAGGTTCCTGTCTTCCGCTCCCTCTATCTTCTTGATCATCTGCCGGCCGGCCAGGTCCAGCGTCGATCTCGAGGTCGAGAAGTTGAGAAATTCACAGGAATGGATCAGGCACGGGCAGGCCGGACGCATATGGATCTCCCGGGCGCCGTATTCGTAAAGTATCTCGATATTGTCCCTGAGCTGGGTGCCTCTGACGATCGAGTCTTCACAGAACAGGATGCGCTTGCCGTCGATCAGCCGTTTGATCGGTATCAGTTTCATTTTGGCCACCAGGTCCCGCAGGGTCTGGTTCTGGGGCATGAAGCTGCGCGGCCAGGTCGGCGTGTATTTCACGAACGGCCGGTAATACGGAATCTTCTTCTCGGCGGCATAGCCGATGGCATGCCCGATTCCCGAATCCGGGATACCGGCGACGTAGTCGACCGTCTCGTCATCACGGCGGGCCAGCGCGGCGCCGCACCGGTTGCGGGACCACTCGACATTGATGCCCTCGTACTCGGAAGCCGGGTAGCCGTAATATACCCACAGAAATGAGCACACCTGCATTTTCTCGCCCGGCGCGATCCGCTGTTCGACCCCATCGGCGGTGATGAAGACCACCTCCTGCGGACCGAGAAACGAATGGACCTCGAACCCGAGATTGGGAAACGCACTGCTCTCGGAGGCGGCGGCGAAGGCGCCGTCCCTGCTGCCTATCACGATCGGGGTGCGCCCCAGTTTATCGCGGGCGGCATACATGCCTCCCGGGGTCAGAATCAGCATCGAACAGGATCCTCTCACCTGCGAGAAAACATGCTGGATACCCGCCTCGAATGATTCCTCCTCGCAGATCAGGGACGCGACAATCTCCGTGGGGTTGTCCTCGCCGGAGAGCATCTCCGAAAACTCCTTCTTCTGGGCAAAAGCCCGTGCGGTCAACGCTTTGATGTTGCTTATCCTGCCCACCATGACGATGCCGAACGTACCGAGATGGGAGCTGATGATGAGCGGCTGGGCATCGAAGTCACTGATCACGCCGATTCCTTTGCGCCCGCTGAACTTGGCAAGGTCCGGCTCGAACTTGGTGCGGAAATAGCTGTTTTCGATATTATGGATGGAGCGCTTTATCCCGCTGGCGTTAACCACCGCCATGCCGCCCCTCTTGGTCCCGAGGTGCGAATGGTAGTCCGTCCCGTAAAAGACGTCATGCACGCAATCCGTTTCCGATACGACACCGAATAGTCCACCCATGACAGCTCCTTGCCTGCTTGTCGTTACTGGTTTTTACGCCTTATCATCCGAATCGCGTCAGACGACCCGGAACCGTTCAGGATCATATGTCCGGCCCTGCCTATACCTTCTTAACCGATTTTGCTTCGAATGAAATATATTTCGGGCGAAAAACAACAGGCCGCCATGAAAAATTCCGGATCCCCACGACGCATTCAGCCTGACTGCATTATCGGCATACCTGTTATTCAGAATACATTTTGTTTGCAGTCCCCGTTATTCCGCGATAGGATACGTTGCAACCCCGCCTTCTCAACCGACAGGAGCGTGCCATGTCAATGTACGATGATCAGCTTCAGGTCCTGACAATTCTCTCGGAAAATTTAAACAACCCTGTCCCCCAGCTGGTTCCCACAGCTGCGATTGCCGGGAAAATGAGCATCCAGCTGCCGCAGCTGCACCGGGTCCTGAACGCCATGAACGCCACGGGTCTGATCCAGACCAACCCCGGCCTGCAATACAACCTCATTACGGCGAAAGGGCTACATTTTCTGGGTAAACAGCAGGTAACGTTCAGCCACTCCCGACAGCCCGCATAAACTGCCCGCGAAACTGCACTGCACCAGCCGACATGAACGCATCCACTCAGCATACCTACGATCATTATGTCAAGGCGCTGATGGACATCAGCCAGGCGATCACGTCCGATCTGTTTTTAGAGGACCTGTTCAAGCTGATTGTCATGGTGACCGCCAAGGTTACCGGGGTTGAAATCTGTTCACTGTGGCTCGTAGATGAAAATGCCAGCCCGCCGCTCGTCAGGCTCAAGGCGACTCAGTCATTTGAACCGGAATATGTTAAAGACCGGGCTTTGCGGCTCCATGAAGGCGTTGTCGGGTATGTGCTTACCACCCAGCGTCCCTACGTGATTAAAAATGTAAAAACCAACGATACATTCAAAGAAAAGGAAATGGCCAACCGGCTGGGCCTGGAATCAATGGCCAGCATCCCCCTCCAAAAAAAAGAGGGGAACGTTATCGGGGTACTCAACTGCTTTACCTGCCAGCCCCATGACTTCTCCGATACCGACCTCAACATGCTCAGTGCGGTCGCCAACCAGGCGGCGCTGGCCATTCACAATACCGAGCTCATCATTAAAACACGGGTAATCGAACAGGAACTCCAGACCAGAAAACAGATTGAACGGGGCAAGGAAATCCTGATGGACCGCCGCCAGATGAGCGGTGAAGAAGCATATCGATGGATTCAGAAGCGGAGCATGGATACCCGCAAATCCATGCTGGAAATTGCCGAAGCACTTATCCTGTCTGAAGAGCTCTGACCGCTGCGTTGCGCCCCATCCAGCGCGCCCTTCCCCCATGTTTTTCTTGACATGACACTTAAGTACCACTAAACTAGACTGCTCCATATTAGTGAGCCTTCACAACGGCGTGCAGGTTCTCACAGCTGAGACAACGGTGTCTATTCCCCTCATTACCGGGGAGTGGGTGCCGTTTTTTTTTTGCCCGGTTTACGACGCTGCAGAATGCGTTCAGACAACATTCAAAGAGAACACGAGAGGACAACATGATTCAATGGCCCAAGAGTAATGATGCACTCGGAACCGTCAACAGAGGCAACCCCTGCGAATCTGGATTATGCACGCTGTGCAGTTCGGATTGCAAAGGCAAGTGTGAAACCTGGATGTCGTCGCTGAGGGGACGTAAAATGCTCTACCCGCGCAAGTTCGGGAAAATCACTTCCGGATCGAGCAATGTAACCTCGCTCGGCCTTGGTTATCATGCCCTGAGAATCCAGGGATATGCATACGGATCCACCGGTTTGGCCAACGGCATGACCAAGGACCCCGATGACTGTGTCTTCCCCAATGTCAACACCGAAGCGATTTTCGGAAACGAGATCAAGGTGAAATGCCGCGTCCCCATCATGACCGGGGCCCTGGGATCAACCTTTATCGCCGCCAAATACTGGAATTCGTTTGCGACCGGTGCAGCCATCTGCGGTTTCCCGATAGTCATCGGCGAAAATGTTGTCGGTGTCGACCGGGAGTCGAAACTGGACGATGGAAAAATCACCTCGGCACCTGAGCTGGACCGGCGTATCGATATATTCAGGCGTTATTCCGACGGGCATGGAGCGATTTTCGTTCAGCTCAATGTCGAAGATACCAGAAACGGGGTCGCCGAATACGTCATCGACAAATACGGCGATGACATCATTATCGAGCTCAAGTGGGGCCAGGGCGCCAAGGTTATCGGGGGAGAAATCCAGGTCAAGTCGCTCGATTACGCTATTTTTCTCAAAAAACGCGGCTATGTGGTGGATCCGGACCCGACCGATCCTGCCGTGCAGGCGGCTTTCGAGCGCCGGGCCATTACCGCTTTTGCCAGACACAGCCGGCTGGGAGCGACCGATCTCGACACGGTCGGCCAGGTTCGTGATTCATTCATGGAATCAGTCGCTTATCTCAGGAGCATCGGCTTCAAGAGAATATCGCTGAAAACCGGTTCCTACGGCATGGAAGCGTTGGCCATGGCCATTCGTTATTCCGCCGACGCCGAACTCGACCTGCTGACCATCGACGGCTCGGGCGGCGGTACCGGGATGAGCCCGTGGAACATGATGGAGCAGTGGGGGGTTCCGTCACTCGTCCTGCACGCGAAGGCCTACGAGTACTGTAAAATGCTCGATGATCAGGGCATCAAGGTTCCGGATATCTCCTTTGCCGGCGGTTTCGCCCGCGAAGATCATGTCTTCAAGGCCCTGGCCCTGGGAGCTCCGTACACGAAACTGGTATGCATGGGCCGTGCCCCGATGATTCCCGGATACCTGGGCAGCAACATCGAAGGGACGTTCTACCCCGAGAGAAGAACGGAAATAAACGGAAATTGGGACGAGCTCCCGCAGACGGTGAAAAGTTTCGGCAAATACCCGGAAGAGATCTTTTCGGCCTGGGAGGACGTCAAACAGAAAGTAGGCGCCGATGAAATGAAGAAAATCTCTTTTGGCGCCGTCGCCATGGCCGGCTATGTCGACAAACTCTCGTGCGGTTTGCAGCAGTTGATGGCCGGTGTCAGGAAATTCAACTTGTCGGAAATCACCCGGGATGAATTGTTCAGTGCCAACCGCGAAACGGAAAGCGAAACCGGCATTCCGTTCTTGACGGAAGCCCAGAAAGAATCAGCCGAAGCAATAATCAAAGGCCAGTAGCAGGCAAAAACCCGCTGCGGGCCGCATCGGTAAGGCGATACCGATGCGGCCCGCAGAGAACCCGGCCGGACCATGAGCGGCAGGCGGTCACTTTGCAAACTTCAGCCACAGGAGTTCCGCCTCCTGCTCTGACGTGTTGTGCCAGCCGCCGGGAATCTCTTTTTTCAGATAAACGGTATCACCCGGATTTACCGTGTACGACTGGTTGTCGACCGTCATCTCCAGTTGGCCGGAGAGCAGATAGCCCAATTCAGGGCCTTTGTGGGCGCAAAAATGGCCGGCGATCTTCTTGCCTGCACGCATCCGGATAACCGTCACCTCCGCCGGCACGGCAATATCAGGCGGAATCAGCAGGTCCGCAGCGGCATTGTCTTTGACATTTTTAGTCAGTGACGTTACCGACCGGCTTGCGACGGGATAGACGAGGTCATGGTCCCGCTCGCCTTGCTCCCTGAACAACGTGGCGACCTCCACGGAAAGATTCTCTGCAATCCGGCACAGCGCCGGGATCGACGGGTAGATCAGGCCTTTCTCCACCTGCGATATGGTGCTGGGGGTAACCCCGGTCTGTTCCGCCAGCTGTTTCTGCGAAATACCGCGCATCAGGCGCACGGATCTGATCTTGGCGCCAATATCGAATCGCGGTTTAACCTGCCCCTGGTTGTCAAAAATTATGGCCGCCCCTTCACAGAGGTACCCGTGATGTTCGTTGAGGTATCTAGAACTTCTCCGATCCGCCTTGAAAATTTTGAGCGTCGATTTTCCCCTCCGAACCGAGAGATCGATCGCGACCTGGGCGATCTTGTTGATGTTTGCTTTCAACTTTTCGGAGTGGGCCTTTTTCTCGACCAGCCAGTATGCGATGGTATCCAGTTCGTAGAGCCGGGGGCAGGTCCTGCCGTAAAATTGAATTACCTGCTCCTCCCCTCCCCATAGCGCCTGCATTCCGGTAAGACTGTCGAGAATGAAGTGAACATCGCCTGACAGCGTCCCGTGCAGACCGTATATCGCTTCAGCGACCTGGTCCGGACTCGCCGGATCGTTCACCTTGATAACCTTGTAGGGCCATAATGCCCCGTCTTTCTCGTAGAATTTATTGAAAACCTCGGAACGATTGCCCTTCCCATTGGTGAAGCAGTCGAGAATCGTCAGGTTCTGGCTTTCCGCCTGCGATCCGAGAAAGTGGACCAGATTTTTGGGGGAACGATCAAACGTCACGTAGATCAGCGGTCTTTCCCTGGTCAGGGTTTCTTTGATAAAGTTCAGGCAGAACACGGCAGAGAAGTTCCCGCTGTCTTCATACCACAGAACATTGTCACCGATATACAGATTTCCCATAAGCCGGTCCAGCTCAGGGATTCCGGATGAAACCCGTTTCTTTTTGACGCTGCTGTGTGAAATTTTGCTCAATGTCTTTCCCATGCAAAGCAGTCCCCGTCGTTCAGCGGGCGCTGAGCGCTGCCCGCGGCCACTGATTGACAGAACCTTACGGGTCGTGCTCGAGGTTACCGTTACGGTTGGATTGTACCAGAATGGTGTTGATGAATCCAGAGGCAAGGTCAGCCGGCATAAACCTGCCGCTGCGAAAGCATTTCAGACGATGAGGCGGGGGCAGCGAGAACGCCGCCCCCGGGTGGAGTTAATTCAGCAGCAGCTGCCGGGATCAGTCAAGATCGAACCGATCCAGATTCATTACTTTGCTCCAGGCTGCGACAAAGTCCTGCACAAATTTTTCCTTGTTGTCGTCTTGTGCATAGATCTCAGCATAAGCCCTGAGAATAGAGTTGGAACCAAATACCAGGTCCACTCTCGTTGCCGTCCACTTAACGGCATCCGTCTTACGATCACGGACTTCATACAGGTTATCGCCGGTTGGCTTCCATGTATAGTTCATGTCGGTCAGGTTTACGAAAAAATCGTTCGTCAGGGCGCCTTCGCGATCAGTGAATACGCCGTGCTTGGTTCCACCGTGATTGGTACCAAGCATGCGCATACCTCCGACAAGTACCGTCATCTCGGGAGCGGTAAGCCGCATCAACTGGGTGCGGTCGAGCAGCAGCTCTTCTCCGGTAACCACATAGTCTCCCTTCAGATAATTGCGATAGCCGTCATGGAGCGGCTCCAGCACTTCGAAGGATTCCTTATCGGTCATTTCGTCGGTAGAATCTCCTCGTCCGGGCGAGAAGGGCACGCTCACATCGAAGCCGGCCTGCTTCGCGGCCTGCTCGACGCCAAGGTTTCCAGCCAGGACGATGACATCCGCTACACTCGCACCGCTCTCTGCCGCAATAGGTTCAAGTACGCCAAGAACCCTGGCCAAACGCTCGGGTTCGTTTCCTTCCCAGTCCTTCTGGGGAGCCAGGCGTATGCGTGCGCCGTTGGCGCCGCCGCGATTATCGGAACCGCGGAACGTCCGGGCACTGTCCCAGGCAGTCGAGACCATCTCGCTGACAGTCAACCCGCTGGCCGCGATTTTCTCCTTCACCGCCGCTGCATCGTAATCGGTGCTTCCGGCCGGAACCGGGTCCTGCCAGATAAGGTCTTCCTGAGGGACATCGGGACCGATGTACCGTGCTTTCGGCCCCATGTCGCGGTGGGTCAGCTTGAACCATGCCCGGGCAAAAACTTCAGAAAAGTAGTCAGGGTCTTTGTAGAATCGTTCAGCGATCTTGCGATACTCGGGATCCATCTTCATGGCCATGTCTGCATCGGTCATCATCGGGTTGTGGCGAGTGGTCATGTCTTCAACGTCAACCGGCTTATCTTCCTCCTTGATGTCAACGGGTTCCCACTGCCACGCACCGGCGGGACTTTTCTTTAATTCCCATTCATGGTTGAGCAGCAGCTCAAAATAGCCGTTGTCCCACGTGGTTGGATTCGTTGTCCACGCACCTTCGAGACCGCTTGATACCGTGTCGCGGCCAATGCCGCGCCTGGTCCTGTTGTTCCAGCCCAGGCCCTGCTCCTCGAGACCGGCTGCTTCAGGTTCCGGGCCAAGCAACGCGGCATCTCCGTTGCCGTGGCACTTGCCCACCGTGTGGCCGCCAGCTGTGAGTGCAACGGTTTCCTCGTCGTTCATCGCCATACGGGCAAAGGTCACGCGCACATCATGGGCTGTCTTGAGCGGATCCGGATTACCGTCCACACCTTCGGGGTTAACGTAAATGAGTCCCATCATCACCGCGGCCAGCGGATTCTCCAGATCACGTTCACCAGAGTATCGACTGCCTTCGCTGCCGCTGGGGGCAAGCCACTCCTTCTCCGCTCCCCAGTAGGTGTCTTTTTCAGGATGCCAGATATCTTCACGTCCAAACCCGAAGCCGAAGGTCTTCAGCCCCATGGATTCATACGCTATCGTACCTGCATAAGCAATCAGGTCTGCCCAGCTGAGTTTATTGCCGTATTTTTTCTTGATTGGCCACAGGAGCCGCCGCGCCTTGTCAAGATTTACATTGTCAGGCCAGGAGTTGAGTGGTGCAAAGCGCTGGTTACCGGTTCCGGCCCCACCCCGGCCATCGGCGATGCGGTAGGAACCGGCCGCATGCCAGGTCATACGAATCATGAGACCACCATAGTGCCCCCAGTCCGCGGGCCACCATGGCTGGCTGTCAGTCATCAGCGCGTGCAGATCTTTTTTAAGCGCATCTACGTCGAGCTTTTTGACCTCTTCGCTGTAGTTGAAGTCCGCCCCCATCGGATCGGTCTTGACATCATGCTGATGGAGAATATCGAGGTTAAGAGATTTTGGCCACCATTCCATGTTCGACATACTGCTTTCCGTTGCACCACCGTGCATCACCGGACATTTCATTTCTGCGCTCATACGCTGCCTCCCTTTTTCGTCTTCGTTGGGGTGAGGACAAGGCCCCATCTTGTCATGACGATGGCACATTGTCCATTTAGGTACGTGTTGTTTCTGTTCAATTGGACTCAATCATCCAGGGTATTGTTTTCCACCCCGCCAGGGGTGTTGTGGCTTTTGCGAACAGACTATTTATTTGTTTTTTTTATACAATCACGGCAGAGCCCCCGTACTTCCACATTGGTTGT
>Ga0180435_10005425_pt1 | contig 12402 bp, 9 predicted proteins | sample SS_ome_3_FD_132467 | JGI IMG/M metagenome (GOLD analysis project Ga0180435, IMG submission 132467) | Hypersaline lake sediment archaeal communities from the Salton Sea, California, USA - SS_3_S_1 metaG | ecosystem: Environmental > Aquatic > Non-marine Saline and Alkaline > Hypersaline > Sediment... | reverse complement strand
TTGCTTTTCGGCACACAAAGATACGGTGGGTAAAATCAAGTTGTGAGGAATGGAATGGCGTATATTTTGGTTACCAATGACGACGGCGTTGATGCGCCAGGGCTGTTGGCTCTCAAGACAGCCATGGATAAGATAGGCGAGGTGGTGGTCTTGGCCCCCGACCGCAACTGGTCGGTGGCTGGCCACACCCGGATCATGCACAAACCCCTACGGGTGAGCCACGTGGAGTTGCTTGATGGGACGATGGTCTACACCACCACCGGCACGCCATCGGATTGCGTCGCTCTGGCCGTGTTGGGCCTTCTGCCACGCAAGCCCACCCTGGTGGTCTCAGGCATCAACCGGGGGGCCAATGTGGGGCAGGATTTGACCTATTCAGGCACAGTCTCGGCGGCCATGGAAGGGGTCATCAGTGGCATCCCTTCTATGGCCGTATCTCTGGATATTTACCAGGACGGTGGGGATTTCAGTTGCGCGGCCCAGTTTGCGTCCCGATTGGCTTCGACAGTCTTGGAGAGGGGGCTGCCACCCGGTATTCTCCTCAACGTGAACGTGCCCAATGTGTCGGCGGCGGAAATCTGCGGCGCTCAGATCACCCGGTTGGGCAAGCGTGTCTACCGCGAGGTGCTGATCGAACGTCAGGACCCCCAGGGACGCGACTACTACTGGATAGGGAGCGAGCCCCCCACCGGCGTGATAGAAGAAGGGACCGATATCTGGGCCCTGGCCCACAACTGCGTCTCCGTCACGCCCCTTCACCTGGACATGACCGAGTATCGCTTGTTGGAAGAAATGCAGGGGTGGGAGATCAGCAGCTAAAGAGTATCCGTTCAAGTGGGGGAACCCTTGCGAAGGTTTGGCAGCAGCTTTCAGGCCAAAAGCATTTTCCCCCACCGGGAACCGTCCTATGCCAGGGCGATTCGCAACCTTCGCAAGGGTAGCTAAACGCTTGTGCTGAAGGAAGGGTGGGAGAAAGCATGATGGATCTCTGGGAAGCAATCAAAGAGCGGCGCAGCATCCGGCGCTATGTGCAGGGGCGCGATGTCTCTTCTGAGACGGTGGAGCAATTGCTCCAGGCGGCCATGGCCGCACCTTCGGCGGGGAACTGTCAACCCTGGCACTTTGTAGTGGTGCGCGATCCGGAGACCCAACAGGGGCTGGCCGAGGCTGCCTACGGCCAGCGGTTTGTAGCTCAAGCCCCGGTGGTCATCGTCGTCTGTGCCGACCCCGCCCGGTCAGCCGCGCGTTACAGTCGGCGCGGGAGCGAACTCTACTGCCTGCAAGACACGGCGGCTGCCACCGAGAACATCCTGCTCGGGGTCACAGCCCTGGGCCTGGGAGCCTGTTGGGTGGGTGCTTTCGACGAGAGGGCGGCGGCCACAGTTCTGGAACTGCCACCTCACCTGCGCCCTGTGGCCATGATACCCATTGGTCACCCCGGCGAGAGATTTGCCCGCCGCACCTCACGGCGGCCCTTGTCTGAGATCATCACCTTCATCGAGTAGGAAGCCAGCGATGATCGGGAAGCTTTGCCTGACTCGCATCGTGGCGCGAATCATTGGGTCGAATCGTCTAGCGCACGCCCTACTGGCTTTGGGGGTGCTGCTCAACCTGGCCCTCTTTGCCTACATCGGCTGGCACTATCGGGCTCTGCCCGAGTCTCTGCCCCTCCATTTCGACATTATGGGCCAGCCCGACCGCTTTGGGGTGCGGAGCGAGATCTTCAAACTGCCGGCCATCGGGCTCCTTTTGTTGGTCCTCAACTATCTTTTCGGTCTGGCCATTCAGCGTTGGGAGAAGCTGGGGGCTTACCTGCTCCTGGGGGTGGCCCCCGTGGTCCAGGTGCTTTTCTGGCTGGCCGCCTTGAACATTGTGGGCTGAAGACAGCCCTGCGTTTAAACCATCCTCCCTTTGGGCAAGTCGAGCCTCGGCTTGCAGAGAATTTCCATGATGCGCATGTCGAAAAAGGTCTGGGCGTTGGCCGGGCGGAGGACCAGGGCTGTATCGACCCCTCGGCCTGTGCCGGCAACGGCAATCGCCAGCTCGTCGGTGCGCACCAGGCCCGCGTCGGCCGCCATTAGGGTGATCTCACAAGCCACTTTTGTCCCCTCACCAAAGATACGCAAGGTGTAGGCGATGATTTCCTCTAATTCGTAGGTTCCCCATTTCTTGCGCACCGCCCGGCCCACGCCACCAAAGGCATGCTGACAGGTCAGGATCTTGGCCCCAGCCGCCTCAATGGCCCGCCGGTTTTCCTCGGTTAGCTCCTGAACGTTAGGCTGTTTGAACCCTGTGGAGTGGGTGACCACGACCACGTTGAAACCTTGAAACTCCTCGGCTGCACGGACTCCTGTCGCCCCGCTGGTTGTCGCCACCAGGATGGTCCTGATCCCCAGTTCCTCGGCTCGTGCCTTGGCAATCTGTAACGTCCGTTCCGTGTTGCCACGACCTTGCGTTTCAAAATAGACACCTTGCACCATGATCTCGGACATCTTTTGCCTCCTCCGGTAGAAATGTAGGGCAATGATACCACAACTTGCAGCGTAGGGCCAACTTGCAAGATCCTGGTTATAAGGGAGGACCTTCAAGGAGATGAGTCGAGCGCAAATTCATTGAAGGGTGTGCATAATTCAGATTCGCTCAAGCTACCGACCGTAGAATCGAGGAGCAAGGCATCCCTAGATGCCAAGCGGCGACCTAGCCGTCTCACTGCCATTGCCTGCTGAGCCGGGGCACGAATTGCTTGCCTATTTCCACCACGATGAGAGCGCTGCTGGATATGGCAGTGATCAGCAGCCACTCGCTCAGGTTCAGGCCGGTGGTGCCAAAGATCGTCTGCAGGAAGGGAATGTAGAGGACCGCAGCCTGCAGGAGGATGGAGGAAAACACGGCCAAAATCAGCCAGATGTTGCCCAAGGGGCCGACCTGGAAGATGGAGTGCCTCTCCGAGCGGCAGTTGAAGGCATTGAACATCTCGAACATGGTCATCATGGTGAAAGCCATCGTCTGGGCTTTGACCAGCCCTCCCTTTGGAAGGACCGAGGCGAAGACGGGAACGATGCCCGCTGCCATCAGGATGGAGACGACGGCGATGAGGAGCTTGACCGGAGTTGTAAAGACGCTCTCCTTTGGGTCGCGGGGTGGCCGAAGCATGATGTCCGGCTCGGGCGGGTCCACCCCCAGGGCGATGGCCGGCAGGCCGTCGGTCACCAGGTTCACCCACAAAATCTGGATAGCGGTCAGTGGAAGCGGAAGGCCCATCAGGCTGGCCACAAACATGATCAAAATCTCGCCCACGTTGCAGGAGAGAAGATAGGCCAGGTACTTTTTGACGTTGGCATAGATGGCCCTGCCCTCCTCGATGGCCGCCACGATGGTGGCAAAGTTATCATCGGCCAGGACCATGTCCGAGGCCTCCTTGGTCACCTCGGTGCCGGTGATGCCCATGGCGACACCCATGTCGGCCCTCTTGAGCGCGGGGGCGTCGTTCACCCCGTCGCCGGTCATGGCTACGATGTGCCCTCTCTTCTTGAGAGCTTCCACGATGCGCATCTTGTGCTCCGGCGAGACCCTGGCGTAGGCCGCCACGTCCTCAACCATCTCCTCGAACTTTTCATCCTCTAACTTGTCCAATTCCAGGCCGGTGAGGACAGGTTGCTCTCTCTCCAGCATGCCCAGCTCCCTGGCGATGGCCAAGGCGGTGAGCTTATGGTCGCCGGTGACCATGGCCACCTCCACCCCCGCCTCCTCGCAGAGACGGAGAGCGTCCCTCACCTCGTCCCTCGGCGGGTCTATCATGGCCATCAGCCCTAGGAAGACGAGGTCCTTTTCGATCGCGTCCTCGGTGAAATCATGCCTGTCCGGAAGCTCCCGGTAGGCAATGCCCAGGACCCGCAATGCCTCAGCGGCCATCTCCTCGTTGGCCTTCAGGATCCCCTCCCTATCCCCCTCATCTAATCGTGCAATATGCCCATCCTGCCGGATTTGGCTGCACCTGGCAAGCAGGATCTCCGGCGCGCCCTTGGCACAGACGATTTTCGCCCCTTTTGAGGCGGCGTGGACGGTGCTCATCCGCTTGCGCTCGGAGGTGAAGGGCACCTCGGCGATGCGGGGGTAGAGTCCGTCCAGTTCTCTCTTATCAAGGCCCGCCTTGGCCGCCGCCACCACCAGCGCCCCCTCTGTCGGGTCGCCGATGATGGACCAGGCTTCGCTTCCCCTCTCCAGGTGGGCATCATTGCAAAGAAGCGCCGTCCTAAGAAGCAAATTCAGGTTTTCGTTACCCTCCAGGGGGTCTGCCTCACGGATGAACTCGCCCTGCGGCTCATAGCCCACGCCTGTGACCTCGATGCCCTCGCCGTCGAGCCAGATGTGGCGCACCGTCATCTCGTTTTTGGTGAGTGTGCCGGTCTTGTCCGAGCAAATAAAGCTGGTGCAGCCCAGCGTCTCGACGGCGGGAAGCCTTCTCACGATGGCATTTCGCCGTGCCATCCTCTGCACACCGATGGCCAGGGCTCCGGTCACCACCGCTGGCAGGGCTTCGGGGACGGCGGCAACGGCCAGGCTCACTCCCCAGAGGAACATCTCCAGGAGAGCGTGGCCTCTGAGGATCCCCAAGAGGGATACCACGGCCACCACCGCCAGCGAGCCGATCCCCAGCCATTTGCCGATCTCGGCCATTCTCTTCTCGAGGGGGGTGGCCTCTTCCACCACCATCTGAATCATCTGGGCGATCCGGCCGAACTCGGTCTCCATTCCTGTGGCCACGACGGCTGCCTGCCCCCGCCCATAGGTGATGGTCGTCCCGGCGTAGAGCGTATTTTTCCTATCGGCCAGAGCAGTCTCGGAGGGGAGAACCGCCACCTCCTTGTTCACAGGCACCGACTCCCCTGTGAGAGCGGCCTCGTCCACCTTGAGATTGAACTCTTCAATGAGCCTGGCATCGGCGGGGACTCGATCGCCAGGGTGGACAAGGACGATGTCGCCGGGCACGAGTTCCCGAGCCGGGATGCGTCTCTCCCGGCCGCCCCTCAGCACTGTGGCCAGCGGGGCCGCCATCTCCTTGAGGGCCTCCAGCGCCCTCTCGGCGCGGTATTCTTGGAGGAAGCCGAGGAAGGCGGACATGACGACGATGGCCATGATCGCCGCCGCGTCAAAGATCTCTCCGATGAGGAGAGAGACCAAGGTAGCGGCCAGAAGAAGCAGGATCAGGAAATCCTTGAACTGCTCGAAGAAGATGCTCCAGGGCGACTTGCCTTTCTCCTTCCTCAATTCGTTGGGGCCGAATTCCACCAGTCGCTTTTGGGCCTCCTCCTCGCTCAGTCCATCCTCGCAAGAGCTTAGCCTCTTCATGACCTCCTTGAGGTCAGTGGCGTGCCAGCCAGCTTCTTTCATAGTGGTTATCCTCTCCAGTCAGCCGTTTTTGAAATCAATGAATTATAGCCTGAGGACCATCGTTTGTCAAAGGAATGACCCGATCGCACTCCACAAAGGGGGCAAGACAACAATGTGCCTTGCCCCCTTTTGGCGGGGCCGCTAGAAAGCCTAACGAGCCCTGCCCATCTCTCAGTTGTACGACGTCTACCGGCCCAGCTATGTAAGCAACTGGACAGCAGCCAGGGTAAAGATTTTGGCTGCCTCGACCATCTTGGGTACTTCCACGTATTCGTTCGGCTGGTGGGCCAGTTTGGCCTCGCCTGGCCCACAGATGATCATGGGAGCATTGAGCGCCGGTGCAAACACCACCGCGTCGGTGTAATAGTTCACGCCTTTGGGCACAGGCCGTGCACCAGTCACCTCAGCCACCACATCACAAAAGCGCTGGACGACCGGTTCCCCTGGTGAGGTCGCCACCGGAATACGGTCATTGATCACCTCGACCGAGGCACGAAAGTCTGGTAGCCGCTGGCCCAGATCAGCGATGAGCTCCTCCACCTGACGCAAGATGGCTCCGTGGTCCTGCCCAGGCACGGTGCGCTGGTCTATCGTCACCGTGCACTGATCTGGCACCACATTGGTCTTCACCCCGCCGGCGATGGTATTGACGCTGCGCGTGAAGCCGCCTAGCAGAGGATGCTCCTCACACGGGACAGCCAGCGAATCCAGTTCGCTCAGGAGCGTCACCATCATTATGATGGCGTTCTGGCCCAAATGCGGCATCGAGCCATGAGCAGTCTTGCCATGCGTAGTGATCTGCAACCAGAAAGCGCCCTTCTCAGCCACATAGACGTCGTTGTAGCTCGGCTCAGCGACAACCACCGCCTGTACGGGGGCCAAATCTGGACGGGCGGCTATCTCCGCAGCGCCCAGTTGTTCGCCCTCCTCACCGGCTGTAAAGGCCAGGATGAGATCGCCTTTCAAGGGGAGATTGGCAGCGGCCAGAACCTTGGTCGCCGCGATCATGGCCGCGTTGCCGCCTTTCATATCCGAGGCGCCGCGTCCCCAGAGCTCGCCTTCGACCACGTCACCCTCAAAAGGATCGTGCAGCCATTCCTCAGCCCCGACCGGCACAACGTCCAGGTGACCGGTGTAGAAAAGAGCCGGCATCTCGCCGCTGCCCTTCAGCCGGGCCAACACACTGGCCCGAGTCGGGGTATGAGGTACCATCTCGACGGTCAGGCCCACTTGGCGAAGGACGCCCGCCACGTACTCGGCAATTTCCAGTTCGTCGCCAGGCGGGTTGACGCTCTTGAACCGCACCAGGTTGCGGCATAGGCTCACTACCTCGGTCTCTTGTATCCGATTCAAGAGATCCTCGTGCATATCAATCCACAGCAGGCATCACCTCCTTCCCGAAATAAAAAGGGCAACACTTGGCAAAGATTGCCCAGTGCACCCCTCATCTTTCATTAAGCAGGTAAGGAATCCCTCTGGACAAGGCAACAATTGGGATTACCCCCCTTGATGTCAGTCATTGGCTATGCAGGGAAAGTCAAACCGCACACCCAGCAAGGGGACGAGGCATTGAAGCCTCGTCCCCTTGATTTGCACCTCCGAGAAACGGCAGGGCAATGATTTTACAGGACCAGCGGCACCAGTAGACACGCTATGGACATATAGATCAGATAGGGTATCCACATGGCTACGCAGTAGCCCATCATCTCCCTGAATTTGATGCCCGTTATCTCGCACAGCGCTATGGCCCAGAAAGGCTGGATGACGTCGGTCGCCATGTCGCCCCACGCGTAGGTGAGGGTGACTGTAGCGGGACTCACCCCTAGCGCCTTTCCAGCCGGTAGGATAATGGGGGCCAGTATAGTCCACTCAGACCCGCCTGAGGGGACGAAATAGTTGATGATGCCCGCTGACCAGTACATAAGGAGCGGGTAGGTTCGCGCCGTGGCGACAGCCACGAAGGCACCCGTGATAGTCTGGGCCAGCGCCGTGTATCTCAGCATCCCAAAGATGCCCGCGTAGATCGGGAACTGGATGATGATGCCCCACACCTTGTTAGCGCCGGATAGCGCGGCATCCACAAAGCGCGCCGGGTACCAGTGGAGGAGGAGCCCGGCGAAGAGGAACATAAAGTTCACAGAGTTGAGGGTCAGCCCAGCGAAGCCCTTCTGGCTGTACCAACGCACCAGCCAGATGAGGGCCGCTATGGCAAAGATGACACCCCATCCGGGCCACCAGTTCAACTTATCCGCTGCGCTCATCTCCTCCTTGCGAGGCTTCTCAGGCGGGATCCACTTCTCAACCGCCTCGAGTCTCTCAGGAGGCAGTACGAGCGTCTTCTCTTTTGACGGGTGCATGAGGGCCATAAAGACGGCTGTGAAGAGGACGGTAAAGATCGTGAGCCCCACGTTGAAGCCGCTGAATATGGTCCTGTTGGTAGGGATTGGCTCTGCGAGGATCCCCTCTGTGATGAGGAAGGAATCAGGGTCCGGAACCATGAGGGGCGCAGAAGCCGAAAGCCCCATGTGCCACACGCACCCGAGCCCCAGGTAGGCGGCGGCTAGGAGCAGCCTGAAATCCGTCTTTTTCTGAAGCCTGACCAGGTAGATCATAAAAATGGCCGCACCGACGATGCTCAGGCCCCAGTTGATGTAAGCCAGGATGTTGGTGACGAGCCCCATCAGCAGGATGGCCTGCCATGGCTTGTCGGGGTTGGGCAGATTCGCCAGCCATGCCAGCGCCTTCTCGACCGGCGGGGACACGGCCACGATGTAGCCGGTCAGCAAGATCAAACACATCTGCATGGCGAAGGTCAGGAGGACCCAGAACCCGTCGCCCCATGCCTGGACCACCGTGATCGGGTTATAGCCCACATCTCCCCATATCAGGGCCAGAATGAAAGCGATGAGGTTCAGTATCAAGGCCACGATGAGGGAGTGAGGGACCCATTTCATCGTCCACCGACTTAGCCCATCCCCAAAGTTTTTCAAAGCGTCAAGCATTCTTATACCTCCTTAGAAGAATAGGAACTTTCTAGCGAGCGGCCAAAAGTGGAACTATGTCATGGATCACCCCCTTTCCATAGTGTGCAGAAGTTGACGGCGCGGGCGGCGGACCGACTCCTCGCGTACTGAATGTTTCCCGGCGGCGGACCACCGTAGCGCCAAGCTTGTAGAGCTACTTACCTCCTTGGGGGCAAGAGCGCTCTGCCAGCGAAAGAAGTAAGGTCCAGCTCAGAACTAACTCTTTTGTAGCTCAGGGACGATCTCTTCGTAGTAATCCAGCAACTCTGGGTCAGACAAAGCTCCCCTGTTCGGTACCGGCCTACCATGGACGATGTTTTCGACGGCGCCTTCGACCTTTTTGCCGCTAAAAGTGTAAGGAACCCCCGGCACCTCTATGATTCGAGCTGGAACGTGCCGCGGGGAGGCCTTTTCCCGCAGCGCTCTCCTGATTTTGTTTTTCAGCTCTTCTGTCAAAGAGACGCCCTCAGCCGGTTTCACAAAAAGGACGATGCGCTGATCGCCTTCCCAGTCTTGTCCCACGACAACACTGTCTGCAATCTCTTCTATTCTTTCCACGACGCGATAAATTTCACCCGTACCGATGCGCACTCCGGAGGGTTTCAAAACAGCGTCGGAACGGCCGTAGAAGGTGATGCCCCCTGTGTCGCTGTGGATCACGATGTAATCCCCATGACGCCACACATTTTTATCGGGATAGAAAGTAAAGTAGGCATTTCTGTACTTCTGGTTATCTGGATCGTTCCAAAAGTATAGGGGCATGGAAGGGGCAGGAGCCTCACAGACAAGCTCTCCTTGCTGATCGTATATTTCATTGCCCTTTTCATCATAGGCCTTTACTTTCATGGCCAGGGCCGGGCCCTGCAACTCACCGGCATACACCGGCTGGATGGGACTACCGATGGCGAAACAGCCGTTGATATCTGTACCGCCCGAGATAGAGTTGAAATGCAGATCTTGTTTGATTTCCCGGTAAGCGTATTGAAAGCCTTCAGCCGAAAGGGCTGATCCGGTTTGCGATATCTGTTTCAACGATGACAAGTCGTAATCCTGGCCAGGTTTAACCCCCTGCTTTTGGAGATAGTGGATATAAGTTGCACTGGTGCCGAAAATGGTTATTTTCTCATCTTGGGCGAGCTTCCACATCGCTCCCGGATCAGGGTAATTGGGGTTGCCGTCGTATAGAACCACAGTCGCTCCTACCCCCAGGGAACTCAGCAGCCAGTTCCACATCATCCAACTGCAGGTTGTGATGTACATGATGCGGTCTTCGCGCTTCAGATCGGTGTGCAATATGAGCTCTTTCAGGTGGTTGATCAGAACTCCGCCAGCTCCCTGCACCATACATTTGGGCTTTCCCGTAGTCCCAGAGGAAAACATGATAAACACGGGGTGATCGAAAGGCAGTTGTTCGAATTGAATGGTTCGACGGTGCTCACCACCGGTGGGAGGTTGCTTTTCCTTGGCCAGGAAATCCTCATAGTGTACAGCGTTGGGGATCGGGCTAATGTCAGGCTTCTCTGTTGCGTAAGAGGCTACAATCACCTTTTCCAGTGAAGGAATTCCTTTCGCCACTTCCGCAGCGTTTGCCAAAGTGCCAAAGTGCTTGTCCTTATAAAAGTAACCGTCAGCAGTGAAGAGGACCTTCGGCTCCACCTGGCCGAGACGGTCTAAGGCGGCCGGGGGACCGAGGTCCGTAGCGCAGGAGGCCCACGTAGCGCCAACGCTGGTCGCCGCCAGCATGGCCACGGCCGTTTCTATCAGGTTGGGCATGTAGCCCACCACCCGGTCTCCCGGGGCAACCCCTATCTCGCGCAGCGATTTGGCCAGGCGCGCCACGGTATCATAAAGCTCCGCATAGGTCATTGTGGTTGATTTCCGGGTCTCTCCTTTAAAGATGAAAGCTAAATGATCGTCTCTATACCTTAACAGATTCTCGGCAAAATTCAACCTGGCACCGCTAAACCACTTTGCGCCAGGAAACTTGCTCAGGTCATCAACCACCTCATCATAGCCCTGGGAAGCTTTAATCTCCCCAAATTCCCACATAGCCGCCCAGAAATCCGGTATGTTTTCAATGGACCAGTCATACAGTTGGAAATAGGAGTCCATTTCGAGGCTGTGTTCACCGTTGACAAAGTCAATGAACCGGGTTATATTGGCCTGGTTCTTGCGCTCCTCGGAAGGCTCCCACAGTGGCTCTTTCATAGGATATCCCCTTTCTAATGGTTTTAGCGTAGCATTTGCAAAACTGGAGATGGTTGGACAGTGTTGCCTCTCCGTGTCAAAACAACAAAAGCCCACCCCCTCTTAACTTGCAGAGAAGATCGGCTCTCAATGTCTCATGTTCTCACCTCCCATTTTTTAGCGGTTGGGTGCGATGCGAGCAACGATGGTGGAATATGAAGATTAGCGAATGCTTGGTGGTGTCATTATTATATCACAATTTGAATCAACGGGCAAATCCGGGTTCGGCAAACTGGTCATGCCTCTCACTTGTCCATCTATGAAGACACGATCATCCTAGCCTCTCCCTGGCTCTGGCTAATTGCTGGCGGACGGCCTGGGTGGCTGTACCGCCGTGGCTATCCCTGGCCTCCACCGAGCGACGGAAGTCAAAGACCTGGTAGACGTCTTCCCCAAACTCTTTTGTCACCTCTCGAAACTCTTCCAGCGGCAGTTCCCGTAGAGGCACACCCCGTTTCAGAGCGCGGCGCACCACCTGACCCACCAGGTGGTGGCTGCGGCGAAAGGGCACGCTGCGCCGCACCAGGTAATCAGCCAAATCGGTGGCCAACATCCCGTCATCTAGGGCCTCGGCCATCCGCTGGGGATGCACTTTCAAGGTGGCGATGACACCAGCCGCCACAGGCAAAGCCAATTCCAGGGTGTCCATGGCGTCGAAAAGGGGCTCCTTGTCTTCTTGCAGGTCTTTGTTGTAAGTTGAGGGTAAGCCCTTGACGGTGGTCAGCAGAGCCACCAGATGACCTATCAGGCGGCCAGCTTTGCCTCGCAGCAGTTCCAGCGAGTCGGGGTTTTTCTTTTGGGGCATCAGGCTAGAGCCAGTGGCCTAGGCACCGTCTAATTCCACGAAACCGAACTCTGCCGACGACCATGTGATGAGGTCCTCGGCCAGGCGGCTGAGGTGGACCTGCAACAGAGCAGCCCAGGCCAGGAACTCGATGATGTGGTCGCGATCCGAAACGGCGTCCATGCTGTTCTCGGCCAAGCGGGTGAAGCCCAACTGCTGGGCCAGAAACTGCCGGTCAATGCCCAGGGCGTGACCCGCCAGGGCCCCACTCCCCAGAGGCAAAATGGAGGTGCGCTGCTCCAGTTCGCCCAGCCGCTGACGGTCCCGCTCCAGCATCCAGAAGTAGGAAAGCAGCCAGTGGCTGAAAAGCACGGGTTGGGCCGGCTGGAGGTGGGTATAGCCAGGCATAATGACCTCGATGTGAGCTTCTGCCTTCTCGATGATGGCCCTTTGCAGGTTGACGAGTGCCTCCCTCAGAGAGGCAATCTTATCCAACATGTAGAGGCGCACATCGGTGGCTGCCTGGTCGTTGCGGCTGCGGCCCGTGTGGAGCTTGCCAGCCACCTCACCAATCAGTTCACCTAGCCGCCGCTCGACCGCGGTGTGGATGTCCTCGTCGGTGGGCTGGATTTGGGACCGGCCCTCCGCGAACTCGGTCCGGACCATTTCCAGACCGTGCAGCAGATCGTCCCGCTCCTCGGTCGTAATCAGACCTGCCCGCTCCAGGGCCTGGGCATAAGCTATGCTGCCTCGAATGTCGGCCGCCCACAGCCGCCTATCAAAGCCAATGGAAGCGTTGAAGCGTTCCATCAGGCTATCCGTCTTTTTCTGGAGACGACTCCCCCACAGTTTCATGGAATCTTTACCTCTAGTTGACAACACACACAAAGGGGCCCTGCAAACTGAGAGCCCCTTTCGAATTCTGGTGAGAGTTGTCTACTCTGTTGATTTGTGTTT
>Ga0180435_10005424_pt1 | contig 12404 bp, 10 predicted proteins | sample SS_ome_3_FD_132467 | JGI IMG/M metagenome (GOLD analysis project Ga0180435, IMG submission 132467) | Hypersaline lake sediment archaeal communities from the Salton Sea, California, USA - SS_3_S_1 metaG | ecosystem: Environmental > Aquatic > Non-marine Saline and Alkaline > Hypersaline >... | reverse complement strand
TAAAAGAACTTGGTGTCGAAGTATACTCTGTTTCTACAGACACTCACTTCGTACATAAAGGATGGCATGACAGCTCTGAGAAAATCGGCAAAATCACTTACGCGATGATCGGCGACCCGTCTCAAACGATCTCCCGCAACTTTGAAGTGCTGAACGAAGAAGAAGGTCTTGCTGACCGCGGAACATTCATCATCGATCCGGACGGTGTGATCCAAGCTGTTGAAATCAACGCAGGCGGTATCGGCCGTGATGCAAGCACCCTGATCAACAAAGTAAAAGCGGCTCAATACGTCCGCCAAAACCCAGGCGAAGTTTGCCCGGCTAAATGGGAAGAAGGTTCTGAAACACTGACACCAAGCCTTGACCTAGTAGGCAAAATCTAAGGAGTGCATTCAATTGGTACTTGAAGCAAATATCAAAGCACAATTAAACCAATACATGCAGATGATTGAAAATGACATCGTCCTTAAAGTCAGTACAGGCGATGACAGTGTCTCTAAGGATATGCTGGCTCTTGTAGAAGAGCTGGCTTCCATGTCATCAAAAATCACTGTTGAAAAGGCGCAGCTCGACAGAACGCCAAGCTTCAGCGTCAATCGTGCCGGAGAAGAAACAGGCGTCACATTCGCCGGAGTTCCGCTCGGTCACGAATTCACATCTTTGGTGCTGGCACTCTTGCAAGTAAGCGGCCGACCGCCGAAAGTCGATCAAAAAATCATCGATCAAATCAAGAACATCAGCGGCGAATACCGCTTCGAATCTTATATCAGCCTCACATGCCACAACTGCCCGGACGTTGTGCAGGCATTGAACATGATGAGCGTGCTCAACCCGAACATCACGCACACGATGATCGATGGTGCGGCATACAAGTCAGAAGTCGAAAGCAAAAACATTATGGCTGTGCCGACCGTATACTTGAACGGCGAATCCTTTGGAAGCGGCCGAATGACGCTTGAAGAAATTCTTGCGAAAATGGGCAGCGGCACAGATGCATCTGAGCTTTCTGATAAAGATCCGTTCGATGTACTCGTTGTCGGAGGCGGACCTGCCGGTGCAAGCGCAGCAATCTATGCGGCGCGCAAAGGCATCCGCACTGGAATCGTTGCCGAACGCTTCGGCGGCCAAGTCCTTGACACGATGAGCATCGAGAACTTCATCAGCGTGAAGCGCACCGAAGGGCCGAAGCTTGCGGCAAGCCTTGAAGAACACGTGAAGGATTACGAGATCGACGTCATGAACCTGCAACGCGCAAAAGGTCTCGAGAAAAAAGATCTTTTCCATCTTGAACTCGAAAACGGCGCTGTTCTGAAAAGCAAAACCGTCATTCTGTCAACTGGCGCACGCTGGCGCAATATCGGCGTACCTGGCGAACAAGAGTTCAAAAACAAAGGTGTCGCATACTGCCCGCACTGTGACGGACCGTTGTTTGAAGGCAAAGACGTAGCCGTCATCGGCGGCGGCAACTCCGGTATCGAAGCAGCGATTGACCTTGCAGGCATCGTCAACCACGTGACTGTTCTTGAATTCGCACCGGAGCTGAAAGCAGACGAAGTGCTGCAAAAACGTCTCTACAGCCTTCCTAACGTGACTGTCGTGAAAAACGCCCAAACAAAAGAAATCACGGGTGATGAAAACGTAAACGGCATCACTTACGTTGACCGTGAAACAGGAGAAGAAAAACACGTCGAGCTCCAAGGCGTCTTCGTCCAAATCGGTCTTGTGCCGAACACGGAATGGCTCCCTGAAACCGTCGAACGCAACCGCATCGGCGAAATCGCAGTCGATAAACGCGGCGAAACAACCATCCCTGGCCTATTCGCTGCCGGCGACTGCACAGACGGACCATATAACCAAATCATTATTTCGATGGGATCGGGGGCAAATGCCGCATTAGGGGCGTTTGATTATTTGATCCGGAACTAACACGAAAGGCGCTATGCTGCTTAAACGGCAGTATGGCGCTTTTTTATGTTATAACCCATATAAATAGGACTTCACATCATGGCCGACAAACGCTTTCCATATGATCAAATTGTACGGATAGGACCAAGCGGGATATTGCGATTGTCCATTCATGTATGAATTGTATTCCATGACTCCATTCCTCTCGTTCTCATGTCTACATTAAATATAAACCTATAAAAGGAAACGGTTAATCAAAAATAAAGACGGCATACTGCATGCAGTACACCGTCTTTTTCAAGAGATTTAATTTGACTCATCATGTTCTTTTTGTCCTGTTTTTTTCATCCAAAATAAAATAAACAATACAATAAACCATAGAGGAGTCAGCAGCAAGGCCGGGCGAGTCGCATCCGCATACAGCATAATCATGAGAATGACCGCAAACATCGCCAGGACAACATAATTGATAAACGGCGCGAATGGCGCTTTGAATGTTGATGCTGCGTGTAAGTGCGGACGGGTTTTCCTGTATCTAATATGGCTGACAAGAATCACACCCCACACCCATATGAAACAAATCGCGCTGATGGTTGTCACAATGCCAAAGGCTTGTTCCGGTATTAGTTTGCTTAATAGCGCCCCTGCTGACAGGACAATGGTTGATACCCATAACGCGTGACTCGGCACATGGTTTTTATTCAGCTTCGCAAAATTGGCCGGGCCCTGTTTCGTTTTACTTAAATTGTACAGAATCCGGCTTGTTGAAAACATCCCGCTGTTACAAGCAGACGCGGCTGACGTTAATACAACAAAATTAATGATTCCCGCGGCAAGCGGGATGCCGACTAAGCTGAAGGTTTTCACAAAAGGACTTTCCGCTGCATTCAGTTCCATCCAAGGGTTAATACATAATAAGACGATAAGCGCGCCGACGTAGAAAAATAAAATCCGTAAAGGAATTTTATTAATAGCCGATGGAATATTTTTTTTCGGGTTCGACGTTTCCGCCGCCGATACACCTACTAATTCCACACCAACATATGCAAAGATCACCATTTGGAAAGAAAGCAAAAAGCCTGAAAATCCGTTTGGAAACAAACCGCCATGCGCCCAAAGGTTGGTAACCGAAACCGTTCCTGTATGCGTCTTAAACCCGATCACCAGCAAAATAACACCGATGACAATTAACGCAAGAATCGTGATCACCTTTATTAAAGCGAACCAAAATTCCAATTCTCCAAAAAGCTTGACAGTCAACAGATTGAGCCCTAATAAAATGAGTAAACAGATAAGTGCAGGGACCCACTGTGGAATATCAAACCAATATTTCACATAGACACCGACGGCAATCACATCCGCCATAGCTGTCATAATCCAGCAAAACCAATAGGTCCACCCGGTGACAAACGCCGCACGCGGCCCCAGATACTCCTCGGCAATATCGGTTAACGATTGATAACCCGCTTTAGATAACAGCAATTCTCCCAGCGCCCGCATCACGAAAAAAAGCGCAATACCTACAATGAAATACGCAAAGATGATAGAAGGACCCGCCAATTGAATCGCCTTACCGGAGCCTAAAAACAACCCGGTGCCAATCGTCCCGCCAATAGCGATAAGCTGTACGTGCCGATTGGATAAGTCCCTCTTTAATTCCCGCTGTTCCACATCAAACTCCTCCTTACCTCTCTAGTGAACGACGAGCAGTAAAAAAGCCCATAAAAAAAGAGATTGGATGTCCTCCAATCTCGCGGTCATAAGAATATCAAAATATATTTGTGCCGCTGACAATCATCAGCACGACAAATACATATTCGGTACTCTTCTGTCCTTTTGCCTGAGATTGTGAACCCTTCGGCGCCGCAGAATTCCGCGGTCTCTCCAGAAGCTGCTCCTGCTGTAGTTCGACCCACAGCAATCATAGCTTGCATGTATTGAGTTTTTCGATAGAGATGATTACTATCGGATAACTTTTAATTTTAATAGAGGTTGAGTGATTTGTCAATGGTCCTATTTATAGTTAACGCTAGTATTCTTAAACTCACCTATACTAGCGACAATATTTTCACCTGGTTTATAAATCAGCTTCTATTACGGAATCCTTTCGAAAATTGGGGTTTAACTGGCACTGCTCATGGGCAGAATAAGCATAATCTCTCTTGTAAACCTTCTAATACTTCTTCTGGTACTTCCCTGACCTTGATATCTTCACCTAGGAAAAGCAGCCAATTTGTTATTTCGGACAATTCTTCGGGATGATTCACATTGATAAAAGTCTTTAGAATGGCTGCGGTTTGATAAGGATTCGTATAGGAAATTGAAATTTTTAAAGGATGATATTTTTTGAATTGGGCAATCGCCTGTGGACCAAGTTCAAGGACAAGGTTGATTACTTCTTCCTGCTTACTTAGTTTCTCTAAAATCTTTTTCTTACTTATTCTTTTTTTCACAGAGTATGGTTTGACATTGGTAAGATTGTCCACAGGGAAAATCCTCCTCCTTTCATCCTTTAAGTCAAAGCCTTCAATCAGCCAAAGGCCTTTTTCATGATAAAGGTGCAGAAGATAAATGGGATAAGTCTTTATTACCTTCTCTTCTTTGATGGTAATCAATAAATAGCTATCCAAAAGAAGGAGCTGGATGAGTTTTTCTAACATGGGATGGGGGAGATCTGAAAGCTCAAGCAGGTCGGGATTATTGGGGTTTGTCCCTTCAAAAAGCAAGATTCGATTTAAAAAAACCAGGGCCTCTTGCTGGTTTTCTGAGATAAGGCCCAGTAATTTTTCAGCTAAAGACTGACGGCTCTTTAGATAAGGGAGTTGTTGATTTCTTGTAGCCATAAAAGCGATAAAAAGAGCTTTAATCTCATGATCGGTAAAGCGAACAGCAGGCAGGACAGAGTGGTTCATGACAAAATAACCCCCGCTCCTTCCAACTTCAGCAACAAGCGGCATCCCCATAGCTTCAATTTCCCTGATATCCCTGATAGCTGTCGAACGAGAGATGTGAAATTCCTGCATGATTTCAGAAATTGTAAAGTGGGCGCGGTTGTTGATATACCGCATGATGATATTAATCCGTTCAACTTTTTTCATCGGGGCCTCCTAAACAGTATCATTTTTTGACATGATTTAAGGTTATTATAAACGCATCAAGTGAAAAGACAAATCATTTGATTATTTTAAAAAAAGGAAGGTTTTGAATATGAAAAATTACACGCTGGAGGAAAAAGACAGCTTTGCCGTTTTTGGTATTGGAACGGAGCTTGAGAGCGATTACACAGATTCTGCTGGCATAAATAAGGAAAAGGCAGACTTTTGGGCGGCCGTCAAACAAGATGGAAGGCTTGACACTTTAAAAGCCATAGCTACAAATGACTATATTTTTGCCGTGAACGAAGCGGTAAACAACAAGATGATGCATTATGCTGGCGTGATGACAGAGGCAGAGGCGTCGGTGGCAGGAGAAACCAGAGTTATCCAATTTCCTAAGGGGGAATACCTGGTTGTTAAAGGGGAAGGGAAGACGGCTGATGAGTTGAGCAATAAGCTTACTGGCATTGCCTTCGGTCAAGTCTTGCCGGAAGCAAAGAATTTTGCCTATGTTGGCGGGCCGAATGCAACGGTTGAGATGGGGCAGCGAAACGGCTTAGTATTCGGTGAAATGTGGATTCCTGTTGTTAAGAAATAAAAAGATAAAGGAGAGCTGGAATTGTCCTATATCGTTGATTTTAAAAATGTCTCTACGGTTGGATTAGAGTCTTCACCTGCAGCAGAAGCACTTGCTGGTTTACGTGCTAATGAAGCCCGTTACTTTATGAACAAATACAAGCTTGAATTTACGGTTGTACCAGCCAGCGAGTCCTGCGAGACCCTTGATTATGTGAACCGAATTTTGAAAGAAGAACGTGATATTGAGTTTGCGGCCAAACCTTTAGAAACGTCGCGTTTTCAAGTGGAAAATATCAAAATTGCCTATGTTTTTTATGAGGATGGTCTTGCAGTCAACGTCATGTATACGATTGATGATCCTAAAAAGCGGGCCGTTGGGTTTAAGCTTTCTGAGGGGATGGAGGTACCAAAGGAGTTAGAAGGGAAGTTTAAGTTCGCTAGGCAGAAGTCTAAATTAGCTGGAACCATTAGGGGCTCCTACTTTGTCATTAAAGGAGAATATTAAAGTAAAAAGCGTAAGTGCCGGAATTCAGTCATTTTTCGTATTTGATCATTCTTTTTCTTTATTCGGATAAGAAAAACTTGGTTGAGCAAAAAAACAAATTCAGCAAAAACAACAACCATTCATGCATTCAAATGACAAAACAGCACCTCTCCATCAAATTTGAAGGTGCTGTTATTTTTTTAGCGTAAACCTTATTGACGACTTATGGTAAGGCTGGTGCAAATGCAGCTATCCACCCTGCCCGTAAAGGCATCCGCACAGGGATTGTCGCTGAACGCTTCGGTGGTCAAGTTCTTGACGATGATAAAAAGCCCCATAACAAAGAGACCGGATGTCCTCCAATCTCGTGGTCATAAGAATAACAAATCATATTTGTGCCGCTGACAATCATCAGCACGACAAATACTGCTTAAGATTGTAAAACCCTTCCGCGGTCTCTTCAGAAGCTTCCCCTGCTATAAGTACGACCCACAGTAATCATGGCCTGCTACGTATTGAGTTTTCATTCCTCTCATTTCTGAAAACGAGACAATCCTGCGATAGAAAAATGACCAAGCCAAAGCCGGGTTACTTCCTAAGCTGAAATGCGGTGTCCGATTAATGTTAAAGAAGTCTTCTCAAGCTTTCTCTCCGCTCATCTCAGCGCCTCTTTCCCTCGTTTTGATTGTCTCAAAAAGGAGTTATGCGGTACTATCATATAAAGGTCAATTATTTAAAAATAATGTCATACTTTTAAAATCACCTTATCATGCAAATGCTCGTACATAGGGGGACAGCTCCTATTCTAAAAAGGGGATGGACGATTTTGGAAACCAAATATTTAGATTTACTCGCACAAAAATACGATTGTGAAGCAAAAGTGGTAACGGAAATCATTAATTTGAAAGCGATACTGAACCTGCCGAAAGGCACCGAGCATTTTGTCAGTGATTTGCACGGGGAATACCAGGCATTCCAGCACGTGCTGCGGAATGGTTCAGGAAGAGTAAAAGAGAAGATACGCGATATTTTCAGCGGTGTCATTTATGATAGAGAAATTGATGAATTAGCAGCATTAGTGTATTATCCGGAAGACAAACTGAAGTTAATAAAACATAATTACGATACGAAAGCATTGTTAAACGATTGGTATAAAGAAACGATTAATCGAATGATTAAGCTCGTATCTTATTGCTCTTCCAAGTATACCCGCTCCAAATTACGCAAAGCACTGCCCTCTCAGTTTGCTTATATTACGGAGGAGCTGCTGTATAAAACAGAAGAGTCTGCCAACAAAGAACAGTATTACTCCAAAATCGTAGATCAGATCATTGCGCTTGGCCAAGCTGATAAGCTGATCACCGGTCTTGCATATAGCACGCAGCGATTGGTTGTCGACCATCTGCATGTTGTCGGCGATATTTACGACCGCGGACCGCAGCCGGATCAGATTATGGAAGAACTAATCAACTATCATTCAGTCGATATTCAGTGGGGAAATCACGATGTCCTTTGGATAGGCGCTTATTCAGGCTCTAAAGTATGCCTGGCAAATATTATCCGCATCTGTGCCCGCTATGACAACTTGGATATTATTGAAGACGTGTACGGCATCAATCTGAGACCGCTCTTGAACCTTGCCGAAAAATATTACGATGATAACCCATCTTTCCGTCCGAAAGCAGACGAAAACAGACCGGAAGATGAGATTAAGCAAATCACAAAAATTCATCAAGCGATTGCGATGATCCAATTCAAGCTTGAAAGCCCGATTATCAAGAGACGGCCGAACTTTAATATGGAAGAGCGGCTGTTATTAGAGAAAATAGATTACGACAAAAACGAAATCACGCTGCACGGAAAAACATATCAGCTGGAAAACACCTGCTTTGCGACAGTGAATCCGGAGCAGCCAGATCAGCTATTAGAAGAAGAAGCAGAAGTCATAGACAAGCTGCTATTCTCTGTCCAGCATTCCGAAAAGCTGGGCCGCCATATGAATTTTATGATGAAAAAAGGCAGCCTTTATTTAAAATATAACGGCAACCTGTTGATTCACGGCTGTATTCCAGTTGATGAAAACGGCAATATGGAAACGATGATGATTGAGGATAAACCGTATGCGGGCCGTGAGCTGCTTGATGTATTTGAACGATTCTTGCGGGAAGCGTTTGCCCACCCGGAAGAAACCGATGATCTGGCGACGGATATGGTCTGGTATTTATGGACAGGCGAGCACTCCTCCCTTTTTGGAAAACGCGCTATGACGACCTTTGAGCGGTATTTCATTAAAGAGAAGGAAACACATAAAGAGAAGAAAAACCCGTATTACTATTTGCGTGAAGACGAGGCAACCTGCCGAAACATCCTGAAAGAATTCGGCCTCAACCCGGATCATGGCCATATCATCAACGGCCATACACCGGTAAAAGAAATCGAAGGAGAAGATCCGATCAAAGCAAACGGAAAAATGATCGTCATCGACGGCGGCTTCTCCAAAGCCTACCAATCGACAACAGGTATCGCTGGCTACACGCTGTTATACAACTCCTACGGCATGCAGCTCGTCGCCCATAAACACTTTAATTCCAAGGCGGAAGTGCTGAGCACCGGAACTGATGTCTTAACGGTGAAGCGATTAGTGGATAAAGAGCTTGAGCGGAAGAAAGTAAAGGAAACGAATGTTGGTGAGGAACTCTTGAAGGAAGTAGCTATTTTGGAGAGATTGCGGGAGTATCGGTATATGAAGTGAGGAAATGTGGAGTTCAGGGATCATTCTCTGGGCTCTTTTTTACGGTTTTCCACTTCGTACAGCAAATTGCTAACAAGGTCTGGTTTTCTGCTCGTTCATAGATAAGTAAGCGGCGATTGATCTCGCAGGCATCGTCAACCATGTCACTGTTCTTGAGTTCGCACCGAAGCTGAAAGCGGAGGAAGTCCTGCAAAAACGCCTCTACAGCCTGTCAAACGCGACTGTAGTGAAACATGTACAAACGAAAGAAATTACAGGTGACCTAAACGTAAACGGCATCACTTACATGGATCGTGAAACAGGCGAAGAACAACACGTTGAACTCCAAGCTGTCTTCGTCAAAATCGGTCTTGTGCCAAACACAGAGTGGTTAGACGGATCAGTCGAGTGCAACCGCATCGGCGAAATCGCAGTCGATAAACGCGGCCAAACAAGCACCCCCGGCCTGTTGACTCATCACCGTTCACTTTCAAACATCATTCGTAATTGATTATCAATGATAAGTTATTAAACTTGTTTTCATCATAATTAATTTTTTCTTTCTAAAAGGTTTCACTTTCATGAGGGTACTATGATAAGGACACAATTTTTACATTGACATATTGAAAAATGAAATATATATTTATTGTTGATATTGATAATCATTATCGTTTATTCATTTTCATTCTGCGGTTCATACAGCTATTTACTGAAGAATTAAATACTGGCTCTGGAGGACGTTTAATTGTAAAAAATCTCTGTGTAACGATTCCAGATAAAAAGGAACGACCATATCCTGAGTTCAGCGCCAATGTGTTTGAATTGCTATGGCTCTTGTACGGGAGACGGACATGATTTACATCGAGCTGCTCGTTTTTTTCGGATTATATCATTGCATTAAAGACGGCGAAGTCGTGAAGGCTGGGCTTGTGAAGAGGCGAGTACTGCGGGAAGTCTTTTAAATTGGCCCGAGAACAAATAAACCGAAGTGTGTTACTTACAATTTATTAAGAGGTGAAAATGAGCATGAAGAAACTATTAATCCCGTTTATGCTACTGCTGACGCTTATGATTAGTGCATGCGGCAATGAAGAGTCAGCAACAAAGGATAGCGGCTCAGCAAAAAAAGAATCTAAAACGATTACATACCAAGCGGAAACAGGACCAATCGAAGTTCCAGCCGATCCGCAAAGAGTTGTTATGCTTTCAGGGTATACCGGAAATGTGTTAGATTTAGGAGTCAACGTTGTCGGTGTAGACACTTGGTCTAAAAACAATCCAACCTTTAAAGAAAAGTTAAAAGATGTTCAAGAAGTTTCAGAAGATGACCTAGAAAAAATTATTGAATTAGAGCCAGATTTAATCATCGCGTTATCAACGGTAAAAAATTTAGACAAATTAAATGAGATCGCTCCTACTGTTACTTATACATGGGGTAAAGTAGATTATTTAACTCAGCACGTGGAAATTGGCAAGCTACTAAACAAAGAAAAAGAAGCCCGAGCATGGGTTGACGACTTTAAACAGCGGGCAGAAGAAATCGGAGAAGATATTCGCACAAAAATCGGCAAGGATTCAACTGTATCTGTTATTGAAGCATATGGGAAAGATCTTTATGTTTACGGTAATAACTGGGCGCGCGGTACAGAAATCTTATATCAAACGATGAAACTAAATATGCCTGAAAAAGTAAAGAAAGACGCATTAAAAGCAGGGTATTATACGTTATCAGCTGAAGTGCTTCCAAAATATGCGGGAGATTATGTCATTTTAAGTAAGTACTCTGATGCGAATACATCTTTCCAAGAAACAGACACATACAAGAACATTCCAGCTGTCAAAAATGGACATGTCATTGAAATGCAAGGTGAAGGCGCATCATTCACTGACCCAATCACACTTGAAAAGCAACTAGCATTCTTTAAAAAAGCGTTTCTAGGAAACTAAGACTAGAAAAGCAGAGGTCTATTGAAAGGGGTTGGCCAAAGGGCAGCCCCTTTCCCATTCTAAGAAAGGAAAATGATGAGCTTTATGATAAGAAAAACTCAATCTTTTACCTCATTTGCCTTCAAACTCATCTTAGGAATTCTAGTGTTTATTGGTATGTTTTTTATGGCAATGGTATTTGGAGCTGCAGACGTTTCAGTTGAAGATGTATGGTTGGCTCTTTCGTCTTCTGCAACCGGCGATCATATTTCGATTATCCGTGATATTCGGTTACCTCGTGAAATAGCTGCGATTTTTGTTGGCGCAGCTATTGCTGTCTCTGGTGCAATCATGCAAGGTATAACAAGAAACCCACTTGCTGATCCAGGTTTACTAGGATTATCTGCCGGGGCTTATGCAGCATTGGCTGTTACGATCGCTTTCATTCCATCAGCCAATTACTTTTTGACGATGGTTGCCTGTTTTATTGGAGCCGCACTCGGTGCCTTGTTGGTTTTTGGAATCGGTTCGATGAAAAAAGGCGGATTCTCTCCTTTCCGTATTGTATTAGCGGGTTCTGCTGTTTCCGCCTTTTTATACGCCATTGCTGAAGGGCTTGGCCTTTATTTTAAAATTTCTAAAGATATCTCGATGTGGACAGCAGGAGGGATGGTTGGAACAACTTGGAATCAACTGCGAATCATCGTACCTTTTATTATCATTGGAATTGTTGTTTCCTTTTTCCTCTCGAGACAACTTACCATTCTCAGCTTAAATGAAGAAGTTGCAGTTGGCTTAGGTCAAAATATCATCAGAATTAAAATCCTTCTATTTATTATCATTATCATTCTCGCGGGAGCATCTGTTGCTCTGGTTGGCAATATGACCTTCATCGGTCTTATGATTCCTCATATTGTTCGGGCAATTGTTGGAACCGATTATCGTTTTATTTTACCAATGTCTGCAACTTGCGGAGCTACTTTTATGCTATTTGCTGATACACTTGGCCGTACCTTAAATGCACCATATGAAACACCTGTTATAGCCATTGTCGCTATGCTTGGTTTACCGTTCTTCCTGATCATTGTCCGAAAGGGAGGAAAAACACTCTCATGATACATTCAACATTAATTAAAAAACAGCGAATGATTTTATCGATTTCTCTAATACTCATCATAGCTACAGCTATTATTGGGATGGGAATAGGCTCTGCTAGTTTATCTTTTGACAGACTCATCCACACTCTATTAGGTCAAGGAACCTTTAAAGAGGAATTTATATTATATTCTATTCGATTGCCTCGAATATTGATTACTTTATTAGCTGGGATGGCACTTGCTATATCAGGTGCTATTTTGCAAGGAATCACAAAAAATGATTTAGCGGATCCAGGCATTATTGGGATTAATTCCGGTGCTGGGGTTGCCATTGCCGTTTTCTTTTTATTTTTCCCGACTGAAGCTGGATCATTTGTTTATATGATTCCAATTGTTGGATTTATAGGAGCGATTATAACGGGCTTCTTCATTTATCTGTTAGCCTATAACAAAAATAGTGGTATGCAGCCTATAGGCTTAGTCCTCATCGGGGTCGGATTCTCAACTGCACTTTCCGGAGCGATGATTGTCATTATTTCTTCTACTGAACGGACAAAAGTTGATTTCATCGCCAAATGGCTGGCGGG
>Ga0180435_10005422_pt1 | contig 12406 bp, 12 predicted proteins | sample SS_ome_3_FD_132467 | JGI IMG/M metagenome (GOLD analysis project Ga0180435, IMG submission 132467) | Hypersaline lake sediment archaeal communities from the Salton Sea, California, USA - SS_3_S_1 metaG | ecosystem: Environmental > Aquatic > Non-marine Saline and Alkaline > Hypersaline >... | reverse complement strand
TATCTTGATTTCTCCGATGCTCACAACCAGATTGGACATTTCATCGAGGACGTGTACATGACCAAACGGATCCATTCATCTCTGGCATATCTCACGCCGGTCGAATTTGAAACCGCTTGGTCGCTGTTTCATTCGGTGGAGGCGTCCCCCTAAGATTGCCTCACAAAGTGTCCAACTTTATGGGTCCACTACATATCCCACTCGCCTGGGAGCGCTGAAGACGGGAGCGGGCAAGCTCTTTGACTTGGTATTCGCGGGTATGACGAAGGCCAGGTAGAGGTAACGAATGGAAAACAGGCTGGTTTCTCAGATGACCCATTGTGCGATGGATACAGTCATGACCCACAAGGCTTTTGGCTTGAACGCTGAAGACAGTCTCGAATCTGTTCACAGAGAAATTGCGCGGATAGAAAAACTTCTCAGCCGCTTTTTGCCCGATAGCGAAATCAGTCGAGTGAATGGATCTGCTGGGACAAAAAGTGAAAAGGTGAGCCGCGAAACCTATGATGTGCTGTCAGATGCGGTTGAGTTTTCGCGATGTCTTCCGGGATGCTTTGATATGACCATAGCACCATTAGTCACCCTGTGGCGTGCTGCCAAGGAATCATTGGCTCAACCTGATTCATCAAGCATCAAGCAGGTCCTTCCTTTGGTGAACTACCGAGATTTGATCTTGGATCCCTGGGAAATGACCGCCGGGTTAGGCAATGTAGGGCAGTCCGTTGACCTGGGAGGGATCGGGAAAGGATTTGCCGGCGACAGGATTCAGGAGGTACTGAAGGGATTTGACATCTCTTCGGCTTGCTCAAATCTCGGTGGGCATGTGGTCACGCTTGGGGCAAAACCCGATGGCTCTCTGTGGCATGTTGGCATCCAGCACCCTCGGCAAGAGACGGGTTTGATTGGGTCAGTTTCTGTGGTCAACCAGACTTTGGTGACATCTGGAGACTATCAGCGATGCTTTACAGACAGCCAGGGGAAAAGGCACCATCATATCCTGAACCCAAGGACCGGATATCCTGCGGAATCCAAATTGATCAGCGTTTCCATTGTTTCGGACAAATCACTGGTAGCGGACGCATTATCCACAGTATTGTTCGTGGCCGGGATGGAGAAGGGGCTTGAATTCCTGAAAAGCTTTCCTCAAACCGAAGCCATTCTCGTGGACGATGACTTGCAGGTCTTCGTTACACAAGGTCTGAGGTACCGCTTTCGAGCGGATAAGGGCATTGCAGTGACGATTTTAGACTGAATGAAAGGAGAAGAGCACAATGATTGGTTGGGTGATCGCACTTACCGTTCTGGCTGTCTTGGGTATAGCTGGGGGGATTGGCTGGTCGAGGGTATCCAAAGAGCACCATGAGGCCAGAAGTCTGCCGCTGAATGCCGTGGATTTCAGTAAGCTGAATGACGGCACATATCATGGTATGTATGGTGGCGGCATGTACACATGGCGCGCCAACGAATGCCAGGTCACCGTGTCGTCAGGCAAAGTCACTGATATTCAACTCGTAGGCAGTAGCGATCCGGGCAGCAAGAATACGCAGCATAAGGCACTCTATGATCGTGTTATCCAGGCGCAGTCGCTGCAGGTGGACACCATCAGCGGTGCAACCCTCACCTCAAAAGCCTATCTCCAGGCGGTAGAAAACGCGCTCGGCCAGGCACAACACGAATAGAGGCTGGATCGTAGACTAAAGGAGAAGTTTGCCAATGACCGCGCTAGAGAATGCAAAAACACAGGGAAACACAATCAGGTATGTGCTGGAGCCGCTCTGATGCTGAGAGACTGATACCTATGCGCGAGGTCTACAAGTCGCCCCCAGTAGGAGATGCACCAGATAACCTCGCTTTTTGGTTTGCCCATGCGAAACCGTGGATTCATGTATTTGCCACCCACTGTGCTGGCTGGTATAATCTTCCGCGTCATACAGGTGGACAATACTATGGCCAAGTGGAAGATAAACACCCGAAAGGGCCTGATCGTCGGCATTGCGATACTGGTTCTAATCCTTGCCGTAGATGGCGTGCTGATATGGCTCGCGACCCAGCGACCGGTTTCTATTGGCACGTTTTTCATCGGGATGGCAGTGCTGATCAGTATCGGATTCCTTGGATTGATGGGCTACTGGCTCTACGGCTTGATGAAATCCGACTACTCATTGGATCGAAATGCTTTGGTCATTCACTGGGGCACGACGGAGCAGACAATCCCTCTGCACCAAATCACACGAGTATTTTCGGGCGACGAGCTTACGGAGAAGGTTCGCCTCACCGGTAGCGTATGGCCAGGCCATTTTGTGGGCTATGGCGAGATCCCTGAAGCTGGCAGTGCTCTATTCTACGCAACTGCTGCTCCTCGAGATCAAGTGTTTGTCGTGACGCCTGGACTGACCTACGGCATATCCCCGGCTGATCCGGATGCATTCCTTGAATCGCTGACCCAACGTATGCAGATGGGGCCGACTCAAGTTGCTGAACAGACCTCCAAACGCCCCAGTTTTTTGAGTTGGCGAATCTGGCGCGACAGACCCAGCCTCATACTGCTGGGCATGAATTGCGTCGTGCTTCTGGCTCTGGTCGGCCTTCTTTCCTACCGCCTTCCATCGCTTCCCAATTTGATTCCTATGCACTTCAGCCCGGCGGGCGAGGCTGACCGCATGGGAGCTCGATCAAATATCTTCGTGCTGCCGGTCATCAGTATCCTGACGCTGATCCTGAATGTCACCCTGGGATTCGTATTGCAGCAGCGTGAGCGAATCGCCAGCTACCTCCTCTGGGGTGGTGCATTTTTTGTTCAACTGCTGGTGTGGGCTGCTGCAATTGGAATCTTGACCCAAGTCTAGAAAGGGCGCATACTCACTGAGCGGCTGACCTGATCCCCTGTTTTGCAGAATCGCCTGGGGCGTTCCTCTCACCTACCGATTTCTGAATATTATTCTGGACAGCAATCGATTGACATCTCTGTCCATCGTGGGATAATATCCAAGTCCTTGGAGGTACAGGTAGTGGAACGCGTTGATACAGATGCTATCCTCGACGAAGTAAATACAGCACTCTCCAGTGGTGATTGGAACAGAGCGGTCAAACTGATTGAAGCGCTCCGCCCCCCCGATCAGGCTGAGATCTTTCACGATCTTCCAGCACCTGATCAGGATGAGCTTCTGCCACGATTGGATCTGGAGGATTCTGCCGACATCCTTGAAGAACTTGAGGAGGATGAGGCAGCAGATATTGCCTCGCGCCTGGATCCCGGTGAGTTAGCCTCCATTCTGGACGAGATGGAGCCGGACGAAGCAGCTGACCTGCTGGGTGACATGAACCCCTCGCAGGCAGTTGAAGTACTGGCGGCTATGGAGGAACCGGAAGAAGTCCGCCCATTGCTCATCCACGCTGACACCAGTGCTGGCGGCTTGATGACCTCTGCCAAGATCACCCTTCATGCGGAGTTATCTGCGGAAAAGGCGTTGGAACATCTCCGAGTTCTTGCACAATCCTCCGATGATGTATACTATCTCTTCGTAGTGGATGCCGATATGCACCTGGTCGGCGTTGTTTCCCTGAGACAACTTGTCATCGCACCACCGTCAACACCTATCAGGGACATAATGGATCGGGATGTCATCAGTGTGGAAGCCAGTGCGGATCAGGAACAAGCAGCACGTCTGATGTCACGCTACGATCTGATTGCCTTACCGGTTGTCGATGCAGAAAATCACCTATTGGGGATCATCACACACGACGATCTGGTTGAGGTTCTGGAGGAAGAGGCTACTGAGGATATCTACCGCCTGGGTGGTGTTCCTGGCGAGCAGGCCGCTGATGCCCCTCTGCCGCTCGCATTGCGCAGCCGTCTGCCATGGCTGGTGCTCAACTTGGGAACTGCGCTGATCTCCGCTGTAGTGTTAAGCTTGTTCGAGGATACGATTGCCAGAGTCGCTGTGTTAGCCGCATTTTTCCCGATGGTCGCTGGGGTCAGTGGAAGCGCGGGCACTCAGACTCTTACAGTCACCGTCCGCCGTCTGGCATTGGGGGAGCTTCTGGCACGGGAGAGTCTGCAAACATTAGGCCGGGAGGTGCTCATCGGGCTGTGTAACGGAGTGACTGTCGGGTTTATCGTCAGTATCATCGCCCTGCTGTGGAAAGGGACACCCACGCTGGGGCTCGTGGCTGGTGTAGCTATCCTACTCAATATGATCGCTGCAGCCGTTGCGGGTGTGTTGGTGCCCGTTGGAATGCAGAGTCTCAAGTTCGACCCCGCACTTGCCTCACCAATTCTTGTGACGACTCTGACCGACACGGTCGGTTACTTTATATATCTTGGATTAGCTACCCTGGCTATCGTTCGGCTCGTATGAATTGTCTAGAATCCACCAGCAAGGTAACCCCGTGCCTCCAGCCCGTCTCTGTGACGACGCCTGAGCAGCTGGAAGATCTGCTGAACACACTTGTAACTGAGCCTTTGATTGCCGTCGACACAGAATCGAACTCGCTGTATGCGTACCAGGAAAAAGTGTGCTTGATTCAGTTTTCGACACCCACGGCGGATTTCCTGGTAGATCCGCTTGCGGGCTTGGACTTGGCGCCGTTAGGTGATATCTTCGCCTCCGCTGAAATCACAAAGGTCTTCCATGCAGCCGAATACGACGTCATGTGCCTGAAGCGCGATTTCGGATTCGAGTTCTCGGCGCTGTTCGATACGATGTGGGCTGCACGGATACTTGGATGGTCCAAAGTCGGACTGGGCAGTATCCTGACTAAGGAATTTGGGGTTCACACCAACAAACGCTATCAACGGTACAATTGGGGCAGGCGCCCACTTGAACCCGAGGCTCTGGCCTACGCCTGTCTGGATACGCACTATCTGCTACCTCTTCAGGGTATGCAATCAGAAGCGCTGGTAAATTCTGGACGATGGGAAGAAGCCCAAGAGGTTTTCGCCCAGGTCGCTGCATCTCAGGCTGCATCGCCGACGGTTCCCGATCCCCAAGGGTTCTGGCGCATCAAACACCTCTCCGGTCTATCCCGCCGCGAGTTGGCCATTCTATCTGCACTACATCTGTGGCGTGAGCAAGAGGCACAGCAGCGTGATCGTCCACCATTCAAGGTAGTGAGCAATGTCACTCTGGTAAAGCTGGCCCAGGCAGGGCCGCGTACGGTGGACGAACTTGAGCATACTGTCCCCCTAAAACCTCATCATCTGCGAAGATACGGTAAGCCAATCTTGGAAGCCATTCGCAGAGGCACTAACGCACGGCTGCCTGTTCCACCTTCCTCGCCGCGCCGGCCCAAGGAAGAAGTAATGCGTTATGAGGCCTTACGGGCATGGCGGAAGAAGATGGCAACAAAACGAGGAGAGGACCCCGATGTGATATTGGGGAATGCGGCCCTTTGGCAAGTTGCAGAGCTGAATCCTCAGAGAATGGGAGAATGGGACCGAATATCGGAAGTAGGACCTTGGAAACGCAGTGCCTACGGCGAAGCAGTCCTGAACGTTCTGAGGTCGGTAGGGTGATGCTGGCGGTCGGCTGTTTTCCTCCAATCCTCAACGAGATGGTACTATGAAGATGGAATTTTGGGGCGCAGCGCAAACGGTAACCGGGTCACAACACGTGATATCGGTCAATGGGAGCCGGATTCTGCTCGACTGCGGCTTATTCCAGGGCAAGAGGCGCGAGAGTTTCGATCGCAATCGCAACTTGCCGTTTGATGCCACGTCGATTAATTGTTTGGTGCTTTCCCACGCGCATATTGACCACTCCGGGAACATACCGAATCTCGTGCGCAGTGGATTCCAGGGACCGATCTATTCAACGTTCGCAACCCGTGATCTGTGTTCAGCGATGCTCCGCGATTCCGCATCTATTCAGGAGCAAGACACTAAATATGTGAATAAGAAACGGGATCGGAAGGGCTTACCGCCAATAGATCCGATCTATACGCATGCCGACGCGGTTGCCAGCCTCGATCACTTCATCAGCGTAGGATATGACCGTCCGATTCCCGTGGCACCCGGTGTGGGGTGTACGTTCTTGGATGCCGGGCATATTCTGGGATCAGCATCAGTCCTGCTGGATGTGGATGAGGGGAACAACCATACTCGAATCCTCTTTACGGGAGATCTGGGGCGTAAGGATATGCCTATTCTACGCGACCCAGTCGCGGCGCCCCGGGCTGATATACTGATTACCGAAAGCACCTATGGCGACCGATCCCACACGCCGCACGAAGAGGCCGAACAAAAGTTACACCGGCTGGTTAATGACGTCTGTCGCCATGGCGGGAAGGTAGTCATTCCCGCGTTCTCGGTAGGACGCACTCAGGAGATAGTCTTCAGTCTTCATCGCCTGCTGAACGAGGGACAATTGCCCCATATTCCCGTCTACGTGGACAGCCCCTTGGCTGTCAATGTGACAGAGATATTCCGGCTTCATCCGGAATGCTATGACGGCGAGTTGCGGGAATTCATTGCACAGGATCGTCATCCCGACCCTTTCGGGTTCGACAGATTGCACTACGTCCGGAATGTGGAAGATTCCAAGGCAATCAACCGATTGGAGGGACCAGCCATCATCATCAGTGCATCTGGGATGTGTGAGGCAGGGCGGATACAACATCATCTCAAACACACGATCACCGACCCACGGAATTCTGTGCTCATCGTCAGCTGGCAAGCGCCGTACACTCTTGGCCGGCGCATCGTCGAAAAGCAGCCCGAGGTTAAGATATTTGGTGAGGTCTATCCCCTGCGAGCCAGAGTGGAAACAATAAACGGCTACAGCGCGCACGCAGACCGGCAGGCTTTGCTCGACTGGGCTGGACCCATCGCTAAGGGATTGAGCCAAGCCTTTGTCGTGCACGGGGATCCTGACGCCAACGAATCGCTCGCCGATGGGCTTCGCAGTCTTGGGGTAAATCGGGTGGCTATTCCAGCACTCGGTGATTCGTTTGATGTATAACATTCACGGTTCACTCATTTAAACTCTACAATAGGGGATAACTGCTATGTCTTTACCTGTAGCCTTGCAACTATACTCGATTCGAGAAACCCTAGGCGATAACTTTGAATACGGCGTGCGTCGCGTGACAGAGATGGGATATGCCGGTGTAGAAACCGCCGGGTTCCCTGGGACGACGCCAGAAGCCGCTGGGAAGCTGTTCAAGGAACTGGGGCTTGCTGTACCCGCGGCGCATAGCCAGCTGCCTCTAGGTGAGTACAAGAATGAGGTGCTTGATGCCTTGGCTGCCATCGGTTGCCCGCGTTTGATCTGTCCGGTAATCCCCCAGGGCCTGGAAACTGTAGAGCAGGTTAAGGAAGCTTGCGACCGTCTTAACGAGGCCAATGCAGTAGCTGTCGAAGCCGGTATAACCTTCGGGATCCACAATCACTACTGGGAATTCGAGATGGTTGAGGGCAGGACAGTCTTCGATAGGCTGACCGACGATCTGGACCCCGCGATATTCTTCGAGCTCGACACCTACTGGGTTCAAGTCGGCGGCGCTGATCCCGTTGGAGTCGTGAAGGCGCTTGGCGAGCGTGCACCGATCTTGCATGTTAAGGACGGCCCAGGCAATCGCGAAGAACCAATGCTGGCTGTCGGCGATGGTGTGATGGACGTTCCCAGTGTAATCCGTGCAGGTGGTGCTGCCACGGAATGGTTGGTGGTCGAGATCGATAGAGTTGCCGGGGATATGATGACCGCAGTGGAAAGAAGTTACACGTATCTGGTAAACGAGGGCTTGGGCCGCCGTGCATAGGGTCACCTGCTTCGACGTCTGGCTTCAAGCCTGTGTGAAACATCGTGGTGTGGAGAGTGGGTTGCATGTAATAGCGCAGACTGGTTGTGCGAAACCAGTGACATTACCTGTGAGACTTGTGAAAGGACAATTTGACGGGTGACTGCCCTGAGGTTTCGCCGGCCGAACATTCTGGGAGAGTAGTAATGAATCTGTGGCGCGAGCTTTCTCCGGGTCCTGCCTGGCCCAAAGTAGTCTACGTGGTCGTCGAAATACCGAAGAGATCCCGTAACAAGTATGAATATGATGAGGAAGGCGGGTTCATGAAGTTGGACCGCGTGCTGTTCTCATCTTTGCACTACCCCGGCGACTATGGGTTCATACCGCAGACCCTGCACGAGGACGGAGACCCTCTCGACATTCTGGTAATGACCAATGAGCCGACGTTCTCGGGCTGTGTGATTGAGGCGCGCCCGCTTGGCTTGTTTCGTCTGGTGGACCGGGGACAACCCGATGATAAGATCCTCGCTGTGCCAGCAACGGACCCCCTCTTCGAAGGCTATCGTGCACTCACGGACGTGCCACCGCATTTCCTGGACGAGATGGAGCACTTCTTCAGTGTCTATAAAGATCTGGAACGAGACACAGTCGAAGGCAAAGGCTGGAAAGGCATCAAGAAAGCCTATGAGGCGGTTGAGCAAGCTGTGGCCCGGTATCACAGGCACCTGAAGTAGGCGTCGTTACCTCAACGCTCATTGTTGCGACAGCCACGCTGGTAAAGCTGCTGGCCCACTGTTTCCCCTGGTTCAAGAACCTCTACTTTCAAATCCTTGACACTCCCCTTCCTCCGTGCTATGCTAAATCAGCAAGTTCACTACGCTGGAGGATAGTATGGGATCGGAGCGTCTGGTCATCGGAATCGATCTGGGGGGCACCAAAATCAGCGCTGGACTGGTGAGTGAGTCATCACAGGTCATTGCGCGCGATTATCGAGAAACGCTGGCCAGTGAGGGAGAGGACAACGTAATCGGGCAGATGATTGATGCTGCCCACACCGTGATGCGAGAAGTATCCATCAGCGCCGGCGGGGTTGCTGCTGTGGGCGTAGGCTCTCCTGGCCCCCTCAACATCAAAGCCGGCATCGTGATGGGGGCTCCCAACTTGCAGGGATGGGAATATGTGCCGCTGAAGCAGCGTATTGAGGATGCACTTGGAATCCCGACATTCTTAGAAAACGATGCCAATGCCGCAGCGCTGGGTGAACATCGTTTCGGCGCTGGTCGTGGTTTTGACCATATGATCTACGTCACGGTCAGCACGGGTATCGGTGGCGGTCTAATACTTGGTGGCAGTCTCTTTTATGGGGCAGATGGGATGGCCGGTGAGATTGGCCACACCACAATCCTGGCCAATGGCCCACGCTGCGGCTGTGGAAACCGCGGATGCCTTGAAGCATTGGCATCGGGTACTGCCATTGCAAGGGCTGCGCGAGAATCCCTGATGTCTGGAGTGCCGACCATATTGGCCGAATTAACCGGTGGTGATCCAGACCGCGTTACTGCCAGGCTGGTTGCCGAGGCCGCAGCAAAAGGGGATGCTGAAGCTCATAGAATCCTTATCGAGGCTATGAACTACCTGGGCATAGGAATGGCCAATCTGGTCAACCTCTTCAATCCACAACTTATTGTGATTGGTGGGGGCGTGGCCAGCATCGGGGATGAGCTGTTTGAATCCGTGCGCCGCGCCGTGATACATCACGCGCTGCCAGCGACAAAGAAATCTGTTCAGATCGTGCCTGCTCAGCTGGGCGGCGACGTTGGAATGCTCGGGGCTGCCGCGGTGGGGCTGACGCGGTCTGAATCGGCCGGCTGATTCCGTATGGCCCGCACGTAAGGAGAACGCGATGCAAAAAGAAGCCTACCTGGTCAAGCCCCTGTCTGGCCAGACTGTACAGTGTCAAACTTGTGAGCATTTCTGCACGATAAAACCTGGAGAGACGGGTAAATGCAGAGTGCGCCAGAATATTGATGGTCAGTTGAACCTGATGGTATACGGCGAGCCAATTGCAGCTCATGTCGACCCCATTGAGAAGAAACCACTGTTTCACTTCATGCCCGGCAGTTCGGCCTTCTCCATAGGTACCTACGGCTGTAACTTCCGCTGTGCTTTTTGTCAGAATTGGCAGATTTCCCAACAGGACTTTTCTAAGACTATGCCCGGGCGCTCGCCGACCGCTCCCCCCGAGGCAATCGTCGACGCGTGTATTCGTGACCAGATCCCGGTGATTGCCTATACGTATAACGAACCGACGGTCTTTTTCGAATACACGTACGATATAGCACGATTGGCCCACGAGGCGGGCATCAAGAACGTCTATGTATCCAACGGTTTCATGTCCCGAGCAGTTCTCGACATGATTGAACCCTATCTTGATGCTATCAACATCGACCTTAAGGCATTTACCCAGGAGTTCTATGAAAGTCGCTGTGCGGCACGCCTGGAGCCAGTCAAACGCAATATCGCGCACATCGCTCGAAACACCGGTATCTGGATTGAGGTAACCACACTCCTGATCCCGGGCTTGAATGATCGCGATTCAGAGACCCAGGCCATGACCGAGTGGCTGGCAGGTGTAAGCGTCGATATCCCGTGGCATATCAGCGCATTTCACCCGGATTATCAGATGCACGATCGTCCTCCGGCATCCCATTCTATGCTGGTTCGAGCATATGATATTGGAAAACGATCGGGGCTGCGCTATGTCTATGTCGGGAATATTGTCGATTCCGAGCGCGGGAGCACTCGATGTCCCGAGTGTGGACACACAATAATCACGCGAGATGGCTACGTCACCGAACAGCATTGGAAGGACGCTGGAATCTGTCCAGAATGCAGCTATGAAATCGCCGGGGTTTGGTCCTGATCTGCCCGATGTACCGAGGGAATTTCAGAACACAGGATAATCAGGCTAATTGACCAAATCTCGCTCTATTGCTGCTGGCAGGAAGGGATACAAAATGGTCAATTTGCCGATCCGAGAACCAGCTGTAGCAGGACAATTCTATCCTGCAAATCCGGGTACGCTGCGTCGCATGGTCCGCCACTATCTGAATGAGGCCGAGCTACCTGCCGGACTACACGACGTCCGGGCAGTTATCGCTCCCCATGCAGGATACATCTATTCAGGGCCGATTGCAGGATACGCCTTCAAGGCGCTGGAAGAACTACCCCAGAAACCGTGGACGGTATTTCTTCTGGGACCGAGCCACCGCAGCTATTTCAATGGTATAGCCCTGGGGAACTATGCGGCCTTCCGAACACCCTTGGGGGATGCCAGGGTCGCCGTTGATCGTGTGAATGAAATCGTGGAATACTCCGAGATATTCATTCACGAGACCGAAACACACATCTTTGAGCATTGCCTTGAGGTCGAGATTCCATTTCTTCAGGTAGCCCTGCCGGATTTCCAGTTGGTACCCATGCTGTTTGGGAATGTGGATCCCCGTCGTGTAGCGACTTCATTAGTTAAATTCCTCAATGAAGACACCCTGGTTGTCGTATCGAGTGATCTCAGCCATTATCATTCCTATGCACAGGCTCGAGACCTTGATCAAGCGCTGCTTGCCGCGTTGCTCGCGGGAAAGCAAGCGCGCGTATCGGCCGGGGAAGCCTGTGGGCGGGAGCCGATTGTCACTGTAATGGAGCTGGCGCAAACTGGAGCCTGGCAGCCGCACCTGCTGGACTACCGGAGCTCGGGCGATACGGCCGGCGATAAAGGACAGGTGGTTGGCTATGCATCGATTGCATACACTGCTGTCTGAAGAACCGGTCAACACATGATGACGCATAGAACGAACATCAGCCTCAGCTGTATGCATGGGGAAGGAGAGCACGCATGCACTTGACGTCTGAAGAAAAGCATCACCTCTTGGCGCTGGCGCGTGAGGCCATCTCAGAGACAGCCCACAATCGGCGTTCAACCGACGTTGATCTCGACACATTGCCGGACGTATTTCGAGAGGATGGGGCCAGTTTCGTCACCCTGACCAAGTCCGGGCATCTCAGGGGCTGCATCGGCTGTCTGGAAGCCTACCGCCCGCTGGCGTTGGATGTTCAGCAGAACGCTATTTCTGCAGCGTTTCACGATCCAAGGTTTCCCCCGGTGACCGCTGATGAGGTTGATCGTTTATGCGTCGAGATATCTGTGCTGACGCCACCAGAGCCGCTCGTCTATGACGGGTCTGATGATCTGATCGCGAAATTGCGCCCGAACATAGACGGCGTGGTCATTCAAAGAGGGTGGCAGCGGGCGACATTCTTGCCGCAAGTTTGGGAGAAGCTGCATAATCCGCACGAGTTTCTGCAACACCTGTGCCTGAAGGCCGGCATGCCTGCGGATGCCTATCGTGTTCCCGGCCTGGAAGTCTACACATATCAGGTCGACGAGTTTTCGGAGTGTTGAAGCGAAGAGCGTGAAGCCCTCCAAGGACATCTGAATTTCGGAGTTAATCGGGTAGTGAGAACTCACAGTGGGAGGATCATCATGATCCTCCCACTGTATGTTACAGCTTCTGTTAATCGAGATGTTTACTGTGGAACAACATTGAAGTAATCGAAACGTCCAATGGCGGGTTTGTATTCATTGGCTGACACCCAGATACCGAAGTAG
>Ga0180435_10005421_pt1 | contig 12408 bp, 7 predicted proteins | sample SS_ome_3_FD_132467 | JGI IMG/M metagenome (GOLD analysis project Ga0180435, IMG submission 132467) | Hypersaline lake sediment archaeal communities from the Salton Sea, California, USA - SS_3_S_1 metaG | ecosystem: Environmental > Aquatic > Non-marine Saline and Alkaline > Hypersaline > Sediment... | reverse complement strand
CGGGGTGGCGCTCACGCGGCTTCGCCGCTTCCCCGGCCCAAACCTTCGGTTCGGGCGTTCGCTCCTGAAAAAGCCATGTTAAATGGCTTTTCCTCGCCTTCGGCGATTGCAGCTCACCCAGCTGAGCTACGGGCGCCAAACTCCAAACAATCCGCCGTGCCGTTCAGCAGTCCTGCAGAATGCGGGGTGGCGCTCACGCGGCTTCGCCGCTTCCCCGGCCCAAACCTTCGGTTCGGGCGTTCGCTCCTGAAAAAGCCATGTTAAATGGCTTTTCCTCGCCTTCGGCGATCGTCGTTCACCCGGCTGAGCCAAGAGCACCGAGCAGGGCGCAAAGGATAGCGCTGGGAGCGGGACAGAGCAATCCATTTAGCGCTGTGAAGGAACCGGAGGCACCGTCTGCGCTTTGATTTCGGGGTGGCGAATACCCTGGAAGCCGGCTGCTGATTGGTGCGTACGCTTTGTGGAGCGAATCGAGCCGACCCCGGAGAGTGGGGGAAGAACACGTTCAGGTTGAAACGCGCATCAATCTGCTAAAAGACTGGTTTCACGTCAATGACAATACGCATCTCTCCGGCTTGTTTCATCCAACTCTTGAGCTCCATCAAGTTAGTGCTTTTTAGTGAGAACTATTAACTAGGCACTGACAGTTTCTTCTGTTTAGATTGAGCACAGAAAAACAAAAATCAGATCACTCCACAGCCTCAATTCTCCCTTCTCTGGAAGGAAGCGCAGCCGCAGGTTGGCGGGGTCCGACTAAACCACAGGAGGGTTTCGAAACGAAGCCCGCAAATAGGGAGTAACCGAGATGAAAACTTGGATATTTAAGAAGACGGTGTTGAGCACCGCCATAGCCGCAGCAATGTGTGCCGGAATGGCCCATTCTGCTACTCAGACATTTTCCTCCACCCACACTTTTAGCTGGTTTGACCTGGTAGGTAGCCACAATGGTGAGACTTTCGCGTATGCGGCCGGAAACACCACTGGTACCGGTAACGGCGGTGACCCGACGATACTCTGCGGTATCCCATGGGCTCCGAACGTTCCGGCCTGTGGTCCGGAAAGTAACCAACCTATCGACGGTAACGAGGCCTTCAAGCTGTACCCGATCGACAGCACCTTCGGTTTTGAGGTCGTACCGTTCGCGAAGGCTACCGACAAAGTGCGTGACGGCCTCCACAACGAAGGTTGGGTCGGGGCCATTTTTGAACCCGGCACCAATAACATCATTGGTCTCGAGCTTTCTGATGCCGAGACGGATAGATTCCTGGTACCCCCGGGCCAGGGTACCTGGTGTACCGGTCTGGGTGGCACATCGGTGAAATGTTCGACCGAGCACTTCACGGTAATGGAGCACGTGTTGACCTGCCACGAGACGGTACCGTATTACAACGCCGACCCGGCAAGCGGCGAGCAGTTGAAAATCTACGATCCGGATGACCCGGCGACCCTGGCAGTGGATTGTGCCGACACCAAGTTGGACAATAACCTGATCGTGCAAAACGCGGAGTTCGAAGCTGGTGTGCCGGATACTACGCCTATCGACGGTCTGCCAGTGGGTGCTGACAAGTACGACCCGGATACCGGCACCCTGATCCCGGTGATCGACTGGGTCTCCAATGCCGGCACCTACGATCCGGATAAAGTGCTGAGCCTGCTCGATCCCAACGAGTCGACCGTGCTGGACGATATCATGAGCGGCGCATCCTACTCGATCACCGCCAAGGACGACGGCAAACCGCTGTATCGCTGGGGTAACCTGATCAAGCGCCCGAACGATATTCGCCTGTTCGCCCGTTTCCCGTTGCCGCCACAGTGGTTCCAGGGTGCTGCTTATTCGCAGAACGATGGCAATGGTTACCGCATCACTAAGGCGCGGCTGATCATCAACCACAAGATCACCAACAACCCGAACGACCAGGTCCGTCCTGAAGATATGGAAAACGAGGCCGCAATCGGTCGCCAGCCAGGTTACGATGTGGTCGGTACCTACGGCACCGATTCCTGGATTTCAGACACCAGCTGCTACCAGGGTAATGGCATCGAGATCCCGGCCGGTACCGTGTTGAAGAACCCCAACTTCGCGATCCCGGATACAGATCCGAACACTCATGTATGGGATAATGACCCGTATGCCTGGTCTGAAGACCTGCAGCTTGGTCTGACCAACGCCTGGTACACCACGGTTGACCGTGAACCGTTCGAATGGTCCTACGACACCGACGGCGATGGTGCGGCCGACGAGAGCTACCGTGCACCGCTCGCAGAGCCTCTGCCGGTCGGAACGACCCTGTTGACCGGTCCGCGCTGGAGGCTGACGCCGCCGAAATTCGGCCAGGATATCCCGGGTCTGGAAATCCCGAATGTCAACTGCGCACCGCCTCCTTATCAGAAGGACCTGATCAAGTACACCGTGGGTGATTTGGCCTCCGAGCTGGATCCAACCGGTGTTGGCCCGGTCCATCTCGACCTGCTCGATTGGGAGGGTGACGATGAGCGTAGTGTGACCGATCCCGACACCGGTCTACCCGTCTCGCCGCTGACCTTCTCCAACGGTTGGGTTTCCAGTGGCTGGTACAATGACGGCACTGTGGTCAACCCGGATGTCACTGTTGTGAATCCGAAGATCAAGAACGTGTCGGTCAACGGTGCTCCGATCACCCAGGGCTTCGACCTGTCGATCTATGTCAAGGGTGACCGCAAGCCAACCGCCCTGTACGACGCCCGTCTGGAGCTCGAATGGGACGATGGTACGCCTGAGTAAGTGGGGAACTGTCAGCCTTGGCTGACAATCGAAAAAGGGGGAGCGTAAGCTCCCTCTTTTTTCTTTGGGGTAAGCGCCCCTTGGCCAATGTTGTTAACGGAAGATCTCATTCAATGTTGCTGAAACATAAACTACTGACATTTACATGCTGCGTCGCAGTGCCTTTACTCATTCCCGGCGCCTTGAGCGCGTCACCGGCTGCCGGCTCGGGCAGCGACGCTGTCGAAGTTGTACCGCAACCGCGGATACGCGCAGAATTTGGCAAGGTTATTCAACCCAAACGCTTCAAGGCGCCGGCGGGCGCAACCTCGCTGATGCGTGCCGCCATGCGCGGCGATATTGCCGCCATCGAGCGTGAGCTGGGCGAAGGCGCGGACATCAATGCGCAGGACCCACGTGGCCGCACCGCCCTGGTATATGCGGTCAGCAATGGCCAGCAGGAGGCAGTGGAAAAACTGCTGGCGGGAGGTGCGCGCATCGATCTTGGCGATGAGTCCGGCGCCCCGCCGTTGATGCAGGCGATCCCCCCGGGACACACCGATATTCTCAAGTTTCTGATCGGCAAGGGGGCCAACATCAATGTGCGTCTCCCCAAGAGCAACATCACGCCGCTGATCCTTGCTGCCTGGTACGGTCACCAGGACATGGTGAAAATTCTGCTCGATCAGGGTGCGTCGATCGATGCGTTGACCAGCGGCAGGCTCAGTGCCCTGACCACGGCTATCGAGCAGCGGCATCCGCAGGTGGCCCAGTTGCTTCTGGAACGGGGTGCGAGCATTGAAGTGGTCAGTCGTACCGGTATGTCGGTGCTGGATTTTGCGGTCGCTGCCAATGACGGCGCTATGGTTCGCAGCCTTCTTGAGCGGGGCGTGGACGTGCAGCAACAGGGAAGGGGCGGCATGACGCCACTGATGTGGGCGAGCGTGAGGAACGCGCGGGCATCACTCAAAGCCTTGTTGGAGGCGGGTGCTGATCCGCAGGCGGTTACCGCCGAAGGGAGCACCCCGCTGATGCTGGCAGCCATGAACAATTCGCTGGCTGCTGCACATTTGCTGCTTGAGAAAGGGGTGGACGTCGATGCGCGCGAGCGTCGCCTGCAGGCCACGGCACTGATTTTTGCGGTTACCGGCAAGCATCACGACATGGTCGAGCTGCTGTTGCGTCAGGGTGCGGATCCGAATATGGCTGACCAGGATGGGCGTACTCCGCTGATGCTGGCGGCGGGGCGCAATCAACTGCCGATCGCGAAACTCCTGGTGGAGGCGGGTGCCAAACTCGACGCCAAGGACAAGCAGGGCAAGACCGCGCGCGAATGGCTCAAGGACGACAAGAACCAGATGTTGATCGAGTTGTTGGAAGGCCGTTTGAAGGCGGCGGCCAGCTGAGCTGTCGTGGCTTTTTGCTGGCTGGGAATTATGCCCCGCGGCCTCAATTGGCCGTGGAGCATTTATTCAGCGGGTGGCGTGTACATCGTACCAGCCAGGCGGTTCTCCACGTGAACTGCGTTCCTGCATGGCCTGCAGGCAATCAACAACCGCTCTCCGCAGCTCTTCCAGAGAGATCCATTCCCCCGGCAGTTCTTCGCCAAACGTACCACTCATGGAATTCTTGAACCGGGTGGCCACGTAGTCGCCTTCACGGGCAGGCATCGGTGGTGGCTGCAGATAGTCGCGCCCCTGCCTGATCAGCTTGAAACGTTGGAACCCATAGCCGTCGACGAGCTCGAGAATCTGCTCCCAGTCAGGATTGATCTCGAAACTGAGATAGCGCACGCGTTCGGCAATGCCCTTGAGCGAGGCGACAGCGGGCAGTTCGCCGCCCTCGATATCAATTTTGAGGTAATGGATGAGCGGCACAGGGTAGAGAATGGCACTGAGCGTGTCTCCCGGCACCATTATCTCCTGGTGCGAGTGGCGTTGCGTTGCTTTGCTGTCCCGGCGTATTGAACTCCACTCTGAGAAAGCGTTCTTGAAGAAGGTGATAGGGCCCTGGGCTTCGGAGATCGCCACGTTTTGCACCACGCATCGATGCGCCTCGACTGCTTCGGCAAAACGCTCGCGCAATGCGGCGGCCAGCTCTGGGTCAGCCTCAATGGCGATGACCGAGAACCCTTTCGCCAGGTAAAAGTCGCTGTCGTCGCCGTTGTTGGCACCAACATCAACAATGACCGGATTACCGAGGTCGATCGATAGTTTGCTGTTGGAAGAGGGAGCGCTTGAACTCATAAAGGTGTTACTCGCCAAAGTACAGGGCGGCAGACAGAAATACTGGCTTTTGGCGCCCTTTGCGGATCGATCAGGACAGGCTTTGTTGGGAGTCATATTCCTGGCCTTGAGTTTTGTGCAATTGTACCGTTAAAGTCACTGCTCTTAGAAAAATTGTCTTCACCAAGCGTTTTCACCAAAAGGATGTCTCAATGAAAAAACTTGCGCCCCGCTCGGTCGCGTTGGCCTTGTCCGTCGCCACGTCGAGTGTCCATGCAGCGGATGTTACGCCCGATGGCGGCTACCGCATGGCTGGTGCCTCCAATTCCATGTGGACCCAGCTGTTCACAGGCGGTGACCTGGATAATGTCGGGAATATCTCGCTGTTTTCGCAGGAGCACTGGGCGATTCCCAAATTCCTGATCAGTTCCAGCCTGCAGGAATTGGAGTTCAACGTCTCGGACCCAAGGGCCGAGGCCTGGTCGGAGGCTTACGTCGAGTACTGGCTGAGCGGCCCGACCTCGGGTGAGGTCTACCACTCCCTGGACGCTGGTCAGGACGATCCGGCTATCTTCTCCTTTATCGGCGACTATGTGCCCATGGACAACCTGGTGACGTTCGATCTGGTCGTGGATGATGATGGCGAGATCGAAAATGCGCGTTTTCCGGTCATGTTCGCTGCGGATGAGAATCTGTTCTTCACCTTCGACCTCGATGGGGTTGCCGAACAGGAGTTTTGTGCAGACTGCGGTGCGGGTGGGGTGACGATCTCCAGCGACGAGCGTTACAGCGAGATGATCATCGGACTGAAAAGCGGCGGTACCGAATACAACAACGCCAAGGTCAACGGCACGTATTTCGTGATGGGCACCGGCTCTGCGGCGCAGTGTACCTCCGGGGTGACCGGATCGGAGACCGCTGTTCAACCTTACCATGAGACTTGTTCCAATCTGGATCACTACATCTGGCGTACGGTAGCGCGTGTCACTTTCAACGGTGTTGGTGGATGTACGATCAACAAGATCGTGGACACCGAGGGGTTACGCAGCTACGACGGCAACGACTTCACCGCCACGACCCTGGGCCTGGATCAGTTCACGGATACCAATATCCCGTGTTCCTACGCCGTGGGAGTGGCTGCGGACCCCAAGAACCACCTGAATGTGTTCATTGCGCCGGGTACCGCGGATGCAGACACGGTCCGCTTCAAGGTATCCAGTGATGGCCGTTACGCTCATGGTAACGACAACCACAGCGGCCTCATACGGGTGGATCCTTCGCAGGGAGAGTGGGATTACGACAACGCCAACGTGTTTATGATGCGTATCGATACCAGCCTCACGCTGGGTGATTTCAACGGTACCTACCTGGGCGGATACAACACATTCGAGTTCAGCGAATCGACCTCGGAACCCGTACTTTATGATGTCGGTCGCTTCGCCCTGACCTTTGACGGCAGCGGGTCCTGTACGTTTAAAGAGTACCTGAAGTCTGCCAGCCTGTTGACCAACCCGGCCGATCATCGTGGTTCGCAATTGCAGGACTTCAGCGAGATGTACGAGGCCGGCTACTGTGCCTACTCGATCGACCCGACCAGCAGCAATCGCAAGGTACAGATCTACATTGGCGACGATGCCGGCAGCGCAGAACTGGCCTTTACCACCGGGGTGTTGAGCGATAATGGCAACACCCTCATGTTCGAATCCCATGAAACGGACAATCCGGCCGATCCGGGATATCTCTTTCTCAACTTCGGTCTTGCGGCCAAGTATGACGGCACAATCTCCGACGCGGCGATCCGTGCCTGGTTTGACGCGGCTAACGAGCCACGTGATTTCGGTGGCGACGGCAAGGCCGATGTACTGCTGCGCAACAGGGATAATGGAAAATTCTACATGTGGGAGATGGACGGTCCGACCTATACTGCCAGCCAGGTGGGTCCCCTGAGCCTCGACTGGCAGGTTGTTGGCGTTGGTGATTTTGGTGGCGACGGCAAAGGTGATGTACTCCTGCGCAACAGCATCAATGGCAAGTTCTACATGTGGGAGATGGATGGCGCGAGCTATACGCCAAGCCAGGTGGGACCGCTGAGTCTCGATTGGGAAGTGGCCGGCATTGGCGACTTTGGTGGCGATGGTAAGGCCGACGTGCTGCTGCGCAACAGCATCAATGGCAAGTTCTACATGTGGGAGATGGATGGCGCGACTTACACGCCGAGCCAGGTGGGTCCGCTGAGTCTTGACTGGGAAGTGGCCGGTATCGGCGACTTCGGCGGCGACGGCAAGGACGACGTTTTGCTGCGTAACAGCAGTAACGGCAAGTTCTACATGTGGGAGATGGACGGTGCGAGCTACACGCCGAGCCAAGTCGGCCCGCTGAGCCTCGACTGGCAAGTGGCCGGTATTGGTGACTTCGGTGGCGACGGCAACGACGACGTGCTGCTGCGTAACAGTAGTAACGGCAAGTTCTACATGTGGGAGATGGACGGTGCGAGCTACACGCCGAGCCAGGTCGGCCCGCTGAGCCTCGACTGGGCTGTCCAGCAGGTGAGCGACTTCGGCGGTGACGGCAGGGATGACGTGCTGCTGCGCAATACCGGCAACGGCAAGTTCTACATGTGGGAGATGGACGGCGCGACCTATACACCGAGCCAGGTGGGTCCGCTGAATCTGGTGTGGGAAGTGCAGTAAGCTTTCTTAAGTAACCAGACCATGAAGCGGCGGGGTCGAGAGACCCTGCCGTTTTTTTGCCCTGCCTCGCAGGCCTTTAGTCGAAGGAAAGGCCGGTGACCGCGGATTGGAAAGTTGCCTGTCAGTTGGATTTTCTTGGCGGTAGCAGGCGTTCTCAACGGATGTTCATGACGCTTGCCGAGCTGGGAGGCAGCGTCAATGGAATGATCTGTTTGGCAGTGAGGTGTTCAGCGCAGTGCGATTCTTTTACCTGGCCTGTCCCGTTGTCATGCAGGCGCAGCATTCGTATCCGGGTGGCTTCCGTTCGTTTGTGTTGCCAGCGCAATGCCACAGGGATTTCGTTGAGGTTGATTGCGAGAAGCCCCGAGCGTTGATCAGAGTCGGTGTGTAGCAGATACACGCCGGGGGCAGGCATGTGTTCCGCGATGACGCTGTCGGCGACAGCCTCTCGGACCAAGGCATGAAGGCGGGCAACCGGGCCTGCTGAACCGTCGGACGCCAGCATGGGTTGGAAATCGTCGCTGGGCGTGCGCATCGGCCAGTAGTGCATGAAGTCGACACCGCCAGCCAGATTGTTTCCCAGCTGCATGGCGACCTCCAGCAGATGGCGAATTTTGCTCAGCGGGCTTTGCTTACGGCTGGGCGTATTCCATTCGGTCACGGTGATCTGGACCTGGCCTCGTAGCTTGGCCTGCAGGAAGTTCCGCAGGCGCTGGAGGCGTGCGGTAAGGTGCATGCGGCCGTCTCGTTGTTGCGCGCGTTGCGGATCAACCAGCGTATAGCGATGTACTGCGATGAAATCGAAACTGTCACCGGCCAGCTTGGCCACAGTATGCCACCAGGGTTCCGGCTGGGCCTGCCCGGGTACTGCCCGCCGGATTCTGTTGACGCACTGTGTCGGTGAAAGGCCGCGGCATGCGGCCCTACTGTTACCTCCGTGGGCACGCAGATAAGCTAGTTGCTCTGTGGTCAGGCGGTCCGCAAAACCAACCCCGTTGAGCTTGTTGGGGCCTGCCGCGCCGATCTGGATTTCTGGGTCTGCCGCGCGCATTGCGGCGCTGAAAGCCTTCAGTGCGCCAGCGTACTCGGCGGCAGTCAAAGGTAGCGAGCCGGGCAACTCAGGCTCGTTGCCGATTTCCCAGTGGCTCACCTTAAAGCCGTTTTCTTTTACTGCAGCTACCCAGCGTGCTGCCTTTTCTGCATATTTGCGAATATTTTCCTGGCGGTTACCTTTGGCGCGGAAGGCGCCATCAACATTGACCACGAAAAACAGGTTTTTGATTTTGTGTCTGCGGGCAAATTCAAGAAACTCGAGGTAGTCGGTGCGCGCGGCTCTGGCGGCCGCGTCAGCCGCTTCACCTGGCCAGGCGTGTGGGCGCTCCAACGAGTGAGTTTCCCAATCATAGTTGTCGGCCAGTTCCCCGCCCGGAAAACGTAACGTGGTCAGGCCCGCTGTTTTCAACGCCTGACCAAGAGCCGGTGAAGCCAGGGTCTCGTCGTCATCGAAGTAGTACAGAGTGGAAGCACCCAGAGCCCCATGGGGTGGCGCGACGAACCGCTGGGGAGCGGAAACATCGATGACTTCGATGCCGGGAGAAGGCAGGGCTAAACTACAGGTCTGCTCTTTACTGCAACCCTGAAGGGGAAACAACAACAGGAATGATGCGAAGGCCAGCCAGGAACGTCGGTAGATGACTGCCGGCCTGACAGGGGGGCGGTTTCGTCCCGTTGGCTTCATCACGTCGCCTTGATGGAAAGCAGATGCCAGCGTTCCCCCTGCGACGACTGAAGGTGCAGTTGTACCGGTTCGTGGCGGGATAGCTTGAGGTTGCGTATTCGGTAGCGGCTGGTTGCCGCTTCTTTGAGGCCGGGAAACTGCTTGGCCATGTTGGGTGATTTGAAATGCCAGGGTACGTGTTGTTCCCCTTGTCGATCGACGGCAATCAGTTCCCACTCGTTGCGTTCCACCGTCGGTTGCAGCAACAGGGCTCCGCTGATCGTGAGGTCACCGCCAGCAGGGAGCGTTCCCGGGATATCGTCGACCCAGAGCACTTGAACAATCGGACAGTCCTTTTCCTTGCGCAGTAGTCGGATTTTGATGGATTTTTCAGTCGTGGCAGTTGGCGTCCTGCGCTGTCCTGCTTCGCCGCGGGCTTTGGTATATTCTTCTTCGATCCTGCGACGGTCGACCGTGGGGATGCTTTCGTAGTCTACGGCGTAGTATTCGAGCAGGCGTTCGAAGGCGTTTGGCGTCAATACCTCCAGGCCCAGTTTACTGCCGCCGGTCTGCAAGCGCTGTGGTTGCGGCGCGTTATCGGCCAACGCTTGCAAGCCGTTTTCCCGCCAGTGAACTTTGATCTGCTCGATCAGTGAGTTCAGCTCCGAAACGTCGGCCAGGCGACTGAAAATGGATAGATCCTCCCCAAGAAAATCTGACATTGGCCTAGTGTGGTGGTAGATGTTCTTGTCACAGGCCAGGTACTGCTTGAGATTTTCCGCCAGGTGATTGACGTCAGGGGATGGCTGTAGGCCAGCTTCCTGCAGGCGTGGAGCGGCCGGCGAGGTGCTGGACAGTTCATCGAAATGCTTTACCCGGTTGGAGTACATTGAGAGATACCGCTTGACCGGATCGCGTGTCAGGGCGAAGGTAAAAAGGCGCGATGGCGTCTCTTCATCGAAGTCAGCGTTGTTCAGTTGTTTGCTGTCACGGCATTTGCCCCGCCAAAAGAACTGGTGGATATGCAGGGGTTCACGCTCCGCTGCCCTGGCTTTGTCGAAGAATGAGTAGCCGTATACGACCTCGAACAGCCAGGCGAAGGTTGTGGTGGAGGCATTTTTGGGCAGATCCTGAAAGCCCAGAAGCAGGTTGGGGAAGATAAGCACTCGACTTCTCCAGTGTCTTGGCCAAAGGCCTCAAGATTTGCGTTGGGTTTCATTGCCAGGGGAATGACTCTGTCCTTCCAGACTGCCTAAGATGTACTGTTCATCATCACTGTTGCGCCATATGACCTGTGCGGTCTCGCCAGCCATTAAATTCAGTCCGACAACCTGAAAACGCGCGACTTGTGAATAAGGGTTGTGGGGAAACTGTTGATGCATCTTCGGTGATGGCAGCCCCCACGTGACCGGCTCCCTGATATCTCCAATCTGCAGCAGCAACTCTCCCTGGCCAGGTGAAGCGGGGGATACAACAACGGTCCCGGACAAGGTGTGAGTACCGGAGAACGGGTCGAATTCGGCGTCCCAGAAAATCGCATGCTGGATCGGAGAGGGCAGTGGTTGCATGTGCGTCTTGAGCTCTACCGTCCGGGGCAAAAGCAGGTCGAAGTCGTCCAGTGCTTCCAGTCGCTCAACGAACTCAGTGTAGTTAACGAAATGCTGGTACTTGGAGCGCGTACCCTGCGAACCTGTGTTGAGCACGCGGTCAAAAAGTTGCGAATCCTCTTCGGGACGCTCCAGGTGCAATGCCTTGAACAAGCGCTGCAAAATGGCGGTGGCCGCCTGGAATTCTTCATTGAAATAAATATCTTCGAAGACCGCGACGTTCGGTGTTTCACCTTTCCCCAGCAGCAGATCAAATATCCCTCGCAAATCTGCACGGCATTTCTTCTCATGCTGCAGGAGCTTTTCGATGGGGATGGGTGTGCGGTAGATATCCTCATCGATTTTGGTTGCTTCCGCCTGCTGCTTGCCCCATACACCGGACACATTGGCGAAGTGCAGGCTCAGTAGGCGTCCCAGCGGCCGGCGGCGGTAAAGAAAAATATGCCGGTAACCGGCCTCGGTGGCTATTTCTGCCAGTGCGGAATTGAGTTCGATGGGTACCTTTTCCACACAATGCTTGATAAGTACCTGGCTGGCACAGATTTCGCGTAACGCGTCACGCAGCGCCTTGTCGTCCCGATTCTCATGCCAGTCCTTGGTCACCTGTCCGAATTTGCGTTCTTGATTGAATGGTTCGTGTTGTATGCCACGGTGGGGCGATCTTTCGAACAATTCATTCGCAAGATTGGTGCCGCCGGTACGGCGCAATGTCCAAATGATGAAAGGTGGGCTTGCCGGTTTTTGTCTGCTGCTCATTATTGTCGATCGCCTTTGGTCAGTCCGTTGAAACTGGAGCTGTCCCTGTATTGATCTGATATCTCCACCTGCCCAAATCCGCCGCTGCTTTCAGCCAGCAGTTCACGGTACTTCCGATACTCCTTGGCGTCATCGAAATGCTGTTTGCGTTGGATCTCGATCTGGATTTTGCGCTTGAAGCCGGCGTGATACTTGAAATGGGCGAAGCTCAAATCCGACTCCATAGGATTGATGTTTCCGACATTGTGCAGCCCCTGGTTTAGGCGCATCCACGGCTGGTACTTGAGTAGCGCAAATTTTTGAGACATGAAAGCGTTGGGTTCGGCGGTTTCAATAAGCCGGTGACGCAACGCGCTGGTGTAATTGCGGGCGTTGCTATAGAAGCCCTCACCAAGATGCCAGCGCACCAGTGGCTCCTTGTCAAAGTATCCGGCAGCGGCGAAGGGTGATTTCTGGTCGAAATCGGCTTCGTCCAGATCGCCGTAAGGGTACATGTCAATCATGAATACGCGGGCGCTGTCATGCCCTTGTTGTTCAATCCGTTCTATGAGCGTCTGAATCGGTTTGCGTTCACATTCCGGGTACACGAGCAATTCGTCCGCATCGGCAATCAATGCCCATTTGCCGACGCAGTGGTTGCCGAGGACCGCCTGCTGCCAGGCGACACCATAGT